>Ga0206833_1109_pt1 | contig 21504 bp, 24 predicted proteins | sample Alteio_BWOrgCont_32_FD_152891 | JGI IMG/M metagenome (GOLD analysis project Ga0206833, IMG submission 152891) | Enriched cells from forest soil in Barre Woods Harvard Forest LTER site, Petersham, Massachusetts, United States -... | ecosystem: Environmental > Terrestrial > Soil > Temperate forest >... | reverse complement strand
TCTCCGCAATAACACGCGATGGCGGAATCCCCATCTCAGCATAGATCGCGCGCGCAACGTCGGCTTCAGCCAACGTACCTTTCTCCAGAGGCGCGATGCCGCCGGAATAGATCAGTTTTGCCTCTGGGTAACGCCGCGCTAGTTCTGCACTAGCAATAAGGCGCCCTTCACCGGGATCGGGTGCTTGCACGCCTCGCGCCGAGAATACCGCGCCGTTCTCCCCGCCACTCAAAACGACTATGCCATCAACATGGGCCGGCCAAGGTGGACGCGGAAACTGGTTCTCCAGTGGCTCAGTCAGCCAACGGTCAAATGGAAGAAAGAATACAGCACCGAATATCATAGTGGCTCCGAGCACAAGCGCGTACCCAAGTCGCTTGCGACGGGTGGGTAGGAGCAACACCCCGAGCACCAGAAGAAGCCAGAGAAAGTTGCTGGGAGTGAATAGCACCGATGCCCAACGCGAGAGTGTTGCAAAATCCATACTTACCGCCCGACTTGACCTATCGTACCTCTATACCTGAATCCGCCCCCGAAAGGAGTTGCCGCGCAGGTCGGCAAGGAGGCACTATTCTCAATTTGCAGCGAGCGAGAAAACTACGGTGGCGGCCGACATTCCAATTCAGATTTAGGTGAAGCCTAAGGACCGCCAATCGAGGCGACGCTCTAAAAACCACCTCAATGCAGCACCACACGCAAAACGGCCGCTATACCCAACAGGCAGGCACCCAAGTTGAGGTTGATGGTCACGTTTACGCGGACAAGTCTGAAGCTGACAGTCTTTCTTGGCCAATATCTCATATTTGAATGATGGCGCCGAAAGGGAATTCAATCGCGCGGTTTCATGGCGATGGCCGTGAAACATACACAATGAAAGGGCTGCCATTCGGGCGTCACCAACGCTAAGCTCTTTGTCCACTAATGGAGGAGTATATGCTGCTGCGTCGCTACAATCGTTTGAGTTTTGAAGTTGGCGTAGCTGCGGTCGCGCTGTTGTGCGCATCATTGGCGCAGGCACAGCCCGCGAGTCTGACGCAAACCGCCAGCGGCGACCTGATCACCAAGGACCTTCTCGCCGCGCCAGGCAAACAAGTGGTGATGACCACAGTGGTCTATCCGCCCGGCGGCAGCTCCCCGGCCCATCGGCATGATGCGCAAGTGTTCGTCTATGTGCTGGAGGGGCACGTGAACATGCAGGTCAAGGGCGGCAAGCTGATGACGCTTGGGCCCGGCGATACGTTCTATGAAAGTCCCACGGACATCCACACCGTCTCGGCCAATGCCAGCGAAAGTGGGCCCGCGAAATTCCTGGCATTCCTGATCAAGGACAAGGGCAAGCCCGTGACACGCCCTGCCGGGCCCTAATCCTGCTCGTCGTCTCCGCCATCGTCATCCCCATATTCGCGGTTCGCCATAATCCCGATTGCGAGAACTGAAACGATTGCAGTTCTCGCGACAGTGCTGGTGCCGCTCGATTGCGATTGCCTTTGGCCCTTCCGATCGCTGGACATGGATGAACCTTTCTGAAATGGATGATTTGAACGGACCGCACGCACGGCCGATAGAGGATTTGAAAATGACCACAAGCGTCAAGCAGATGATGGAAGAAGCCAACGCTATGGTGCCGAAGATCACCCCGGCCCAGGCGCGCGAGATGATCGCCAAAGGCAACACGATGGTGGTTGATGTGCGCGACGCGCCGGAGGTGGCGGGCGGCAAGGTTGCCGGCGCCGTGCATCATTCACGCGGCATACTGGAATTCCGCGCCGACCCCGAGTCGCCCTATCACGACAAGAATTTCGCCAAGGACAAAACCATCATCCTCTATTGCGGCTCAGGCGGCCGCGCCGCGCTGGCCGGCAAGGTGCTCAAGGATATGGGCTATGGCCAGGTGTTCAACATGGGCGGGTTCAAGGATTGGGCCGAGAGCGGCGGCCCGACCGAAAAGCCGTAACTCCTTGAAACCTCCTCATTCCTGAGCTTGTCGAAGGATGATCCTGTCGAGGGGGCGGGCCCCGTGTGGTCGAATGAGCCGCTTTTAATGTCGCTTGATGGAAGATTTCAGGGGGTTGCCCGTATTATACTCGACGCAGAGGAGTGATTGATGAAAAGACTCACTCTCATATTGTTGGCGCTTCTTCTCGCCATTTCCACGACACCCGCAATAGCGCCCGCTTTCGCGTTTCCGTTTCCGCCAATTTCTCCGCATGACGCCCTTCTCAACGAAGGCCAATGCGTCGTGGTGGAAGGCATAGCCAGCATCCGCAAAGATCCTCAACGATTGGGCACCGATATCGATCTGGACGGTGAGCACAGCCCATTCCTCGGCTACATCATCGCTGGTAACGAAGCCCAGTTTCCGAACCTCACCAGCTACGCCGGAAAACTGGTCAACATAACAGGTGTGGTGCAGTTCTATCTTGGGCGGGCTGAGGTGAAAATGACTTCGGCGTCACAGCTCAAACTGGCGTCACCGAACGACAGGACCACCCACACCTGCTGATTGGTAGAACCCTTTCTCAAGGCGATGAATAAATGAGCAACTTTTAATCTTGCCGGAATGGAAGCCGCCTGGGACAAGGTGCATCCTTAGTGCTACAGTGCGTAACACTATCCACTGGGAGGGATGTCATGAACAAGCCCGCTCTGTTGCTGTCGGCTCTGATCGCTTTTCCGCTCGCCACACCATCCGCCTTCGCGCAATCCGCCCCGCAAGCCGAAGCGGCGATGGGCAAGGCCAATTGCGCACCGCCCGAGCTGGTGAACAGCCTGCCGATGGAGAGGGTCAATGGCGGCGACGTGATGAGCGTCACGGCCGCCATCGATGGCAATCCCGAAAGGCTGCTGGTCGATATCGGAAGAATATCCAACCAGCTATGGGAAAGTGAGGCCGACAAGCTTCATCTGGCCAACCAGAGGGGTGGGTTGTTCGATTTCGGCGGCCGCTATTCCGAACGCTCCGCCCGCATCGAGCACTTCACCCTAGGCAGCATGGAAAGCGGCGGCTTTCGCATCGCCATCACGCCCAATCCGCAGACCTCGCCCGCGCCCTATGACGGCATCCTCGGCAATGTGATGATGCGGCACTATGATATCGATCTGGATTTCGCGCATCAGAAGATGAATTTCTTCACCCCCGAACAGTGCCAGGGCGCCGGCGTCTATTGGTCGCCCAGCACCATCAGTGCGGTGCCGATCGTGGCCTATACCGGCATGGAATATGCGGACCGCAGTCCCATCCCGCGCCTGGGCGACACCTATGTGCCCGTGACTTTGGACGGCCAGACCATCATCGCGCTTTTGGATACCCGCGCCGACCACACCTTCATCAACCCCGACGTGGCGGACAAGCTGTTCGGCTTGAAACCCGACGGCATGGAGCCGGTGAACGTGAATGACGGCGGCACCGTCATCAGGGCGGGCACACATGTCTTCAAGAGTCTGAGCTTTGGCGGGCTGACCGCCGGCAATGTGCATGTCGCCGTCCCGCTGGATGTGATGAGCCAGAGCAGCAAGATATTCCATGCCAGCAAGGTCGCGCGCGACACCTTCTATCTGCATGAGCTCATGCCTGATATGGTGATCGGCATGGACCTGTTGAAGCACAGCCATCTGTATGTGGCGTTCCAAAGCGACCGAGTCTATGTCTCCGCCGCCGGAGACGGACCGGCCCTGGCCGCCGCGACCCCGGCAAAGACCACCTGGTTGAATGTCTATCGCTGACAGCCAATGCAGCCCAAGCGCGCCGATTACGGAAAGTATGCTTTGCTGGTTTTCGTGATTTTTGCGGCCGGACACGCGGCGCATCTTGCCTATTCGGGAAACCCTTCCGCCGACTGGTCGGCCTTCGCCCTTTCGGTTCTGGAGTGGGGCATCCTGGGCACGGCAATCGTGTCCGCCATCGCGGTGATTCACTACAGGATCGCGGCCCTGCGCCTCAGCAAGGAGAAGAGCCGCAAACTTCTGATCGCGGGGCTTGTCCTGATCGCATTGACGTTTGCCTGGTTCATTCCCGCACTCAGCGACGCGGGAAAATGGTTTCCCGATCCCGACATAGCAAACCGGGTGATCGTCTGGCCGTTTCTGATCCTGATAGTATTTGGCGCGGCGTTCGTGGGTCCGTCGCTCCGCTTGTGGTTCAGGCAATTCATCGGACACAGGGACTCAACATGACCAGACAACTCGTTCTCGTGATTTACGTGGTGGCGATGGCAGCCGTCATAACCGGCGTGGATTTCGCGTTTCTCAGAGACCGGTTCTGGGTGCGGCTGATCGTGAATATCGGAATCGTTTTGGTGTTCCTGGCGTTCTATTTGAGATATTTGAGACACCCGTAAAGAGCGGCTCACGGCAAACTCTTCACCATGGTGAGCCAACCGAAGCGATAGCCCCGCGCACGCGTCGCCCGCTCTCAGCCCTTGCGGCCCGTGCCTATGATGAGATTGCCGCCTTGCGCGCGGGCGAATGCACACATCTGGGGCTCAAAGTTGCAATCGCCTTGTTGCGGTCCATAAATGGCGCGACATCCTGGTGTGACGCCGCCGTGAAAGTGCCGTCTTGGTTGTCGATCCATTCATGGGTGGCGCCATGTTCCGCAAGCAGCTGGACACGGCGGTTGGTCATTGCACCTCGTCCAACCCCCGCGCTTCCAATTGGTCCGCCACCGCCTGCGGCACGGTGAGCATGTCGCCCTTCTGGGCTATCACATCACCGGAGGCGGCAATATGCACGCCGATCGAGACCTTGCCTCCGCCCAGCTTGGTTACACGGATCTTTACGTCGTTATCGGTTGATTTCTTGACCATGTTGCCTCCAAAGAAAATGGATCGCCCACGGCCATTAATTTTTGGCCGGACAATTTTCGGATGCGGTAACCGATTCACGCGGAGGACGGCGCGAAATCGCCTTGGTCCGGCCAGCACCGTGCAACCCTTGGTAAATATTCGGGCATGGATTCCACCATCAGGGATCGGAACTCCGTTTCCTAAGTTCCTGGTTACCTTGCGAAAAGCGCGCTGGTACGGAACTGAACGGCCGGTCGTGGGTTTATCGGTTGGGAGGCGCTAGGAGGGGACGTGGGTAGGCGAGAGCAGACAATCTTGGTGGTCGAGGATGAAGCCAGCGTTCGCCTGGCCATTTCGGACTACCTCACTGAGCAGGGCTTCACCGTGCTTCAAGCGGCCGGTGCGGCGGGCGCGATCGACGTGATCGCGCTCCATCCCGAAATCGATCTCGTCTTCACCGATCTGGCGATGCCGGGCGATCTCGACGGCTTGGACCTGGTGGACTGGCTGTTAAAGCGTCACCCCGGTTTGCCGGTCATCGTCGCCAGCGGGTTGCGGGGACGCGTCACCACAATGGCGGAGTACAGCAACAGCCAGGCTCTGTCGTATTTCGTCAAGCCTTACCCGTATGAAGCCGTGGCCAAAAAGATTCGCCAGGCGATCGAAGCACGCGGGCAGTGACTGCGCTTATGCGCCGTTCAGTTCGCCGGGGGCTTCTCTGGTCGCGACAGCATCGCGTCATAGTCGGCGCACCGCTTTCCTCGGCTTTTACTCCGAGCATTAGACCGATTGATGCCGCAAGCGCAGGTGTCGTTATGCTTTGCGATCTCCCGTGTCTAAATCGAGGAAATATCGCCCTGCCCGCTTTCTCGCAGGTTTCCGTTTCGGTCCTTGGCGATTGGATAAGGTGTGTTGGACTTGGTGCTGTCTTCTGATAGGTACCCGCGACGACCGCACCTTCCTCAACCCCGATGTGGCGGACAAGCTGTTCGGTTTGAAGCCCGACGGCACGGAGCCGGTGAACGTCCCGATCCCTCCTTGCCAGCTTGGTTCGGGGAGCGACCGAATGCATCCACGTCAAGAGAGCAGTTCTGATCGATGGCACCATCGGGTTGTTGGCAAAGTGCTATGCTGTCGCGAGTCGTCAAGAGAACAATTCCAACGGAAAGGGGAGGCGAGGTTTGGTGATATGGCGGCACTGAGACAACCAACAGCTAACTTGGCTTTAGATCGGTACGAATTTGCTTTCGATACGCTCCGGGCACTCAAGCCATTAACGTCGAAACTCGTATTCGACATAGGCTCCGGTGAGGGCCAAATGCGCCGCATCGAAAGCCTCGGTCTTTCTTGGCACGGATTCGATCTTAATCCCTCTCCTGGGTCACAACGTTGGGATTTGAACGAACCTTATTCCGGGTCGCTATTGCCACCGGGCGCGGTACTATTACTCGACGTGATCGAACACTGCGTCAATCCAGGTCTGGCATTGAAAAATATCGCAGCAATTTTGCTTCCGAATACACCCATGATCATGACCATGCCGAATCCGCGGTGGAGCAGAAGCCGTGTACACGCTCTTTTCCACGGGGTCCCTGCGTGTTTTACTCAGGCCGACCTTGATATCAATCATCACGTCTTTACTCCATGGCCGCACATCATGGAAAAGATGCTCCGTGACGTAGGATTTGTAATAGAGAATTATGTGACCCTCGACGGCACAACGCGGGTTTGGGACAGGCCCATATCGATAACCTATCCCCTTCGCTGCCTGAACTCACTAAGCCACGTCCTGATCGAGAAAATTGACCGGTCGGCGTGCGGCATGAGTTTCGGCCTAACCGTCAGAAAGATCTAATTGGCCGCTGACGTCTCGGGGACAGAATTACAGCGCATTTTGGCGACTGCGTTTGAGCCACGCTTTGAACACTCGTTGTGAGTGACCACGCCATTCATGCATTTAGAGGTTCTGAGCTTATCCTAATAAGGAATATCACTACCCCAATGGCGCCTGCGTCTCCGCAGCATCCAAAACTGAATCCCTCCCGAAATTATGAGACAAGCTCCCGCGGTGATCGTCAGCGCCCGAATCACTAAATCACTTGTAGCCCCAGCCACCATCAAAAGAGGAACGCCCGCCATACTTGTCAGGACTGCCAACAACCTTTTGGGGGTATGGCGCATGGCAACCTCGCGATCATCCTATCTTATATCCTCTGATACGACCTTGATAGTATTCCCTCCGGTCAACGGATGAGCCGCGAGGTAGAGTTAATTCAGCCACTCGTCTTAGTTGAGTTCCACTATCGACCCATCACATACTCTCGCGCCGGACGCATGCCTGCGCACACGCAGAAAATAGGAACTGCGGCATGCTGATGGTGCGACTTTAACGCGACGGCTCGGTCAGGAATTCAACGTCCTGCGATCGGATTCCCGCCGGCTAGAGAGACGGTTAGCTCGCGGCTGAAAACCGGACGGGGTCCATTGGCGAACAGTTGGCGTGACATAGCTCGCCCTTTGCGAATCAGGGGCCGCTCGACAAATTCGAAGAGGCCAACACAATTGCTGTCGCAATGAGAGTCACAATCGGGATCCAGATGCGGCCCGCGAAACGGTGGTTGCTTCGGCAGTGGTTTGCCTCGCGTGGTATGATGGATAGTCGTCCAAGCGAAGAGCGCGCGGCTGCGTAGAAGTATGAATGGCCGGTCCTGATCCGGGTTGCTTGCAGACCTTCGCCCGCCGATCGACACGACAGCATTTTGGTGGAATGGCCTAGCAAGGCATAAGGTTCGCTCATGAAACTTGCCGAATCAGTCATAGCGTGGACGGCGGCAACGGCGAGCGGTCCAACGGCTGGAATGGTCCGGGTAGGGCCGATTGTTGAACCGGGGCAGCTAGATTGGACAGCCTCTTACGCTTGCACGGGCGGGGGAGCCTATATCGGTGTTCGCAAGCTGTCAGAGATTGAAGCCGTAGCTTGGACCTTTATCGAGTTTCATTTGCTGGTGGCGAGGGATGGGATACCGCCGCATAAAGCTCACGAAGCCTTTCTTGGCATTGATGAGTATGTGAGCAATATCCCGCCAGACATGCGGCCTACAAAGAAATCATAACATTGTTGTCAGTGTTCTGAGCTCCCTTCGGCGAATACGGGGGGTTCGATTGGGCTAGAATTCCGCGGAACTCTGCAGAGTTTGCGTGATGCTGTCTTAAATAGCACCGCCACGTCCCTTCTCGTGTTCCAGCCAAAGCTCCCCCGCTGCGAACCCGGCTGTGCCCCCGATAAAGGCACCGGCGATGACGTCACCGAGGAAGTGCCAATCACCCACGATGAGGAGGGACGCCCCAATGCAAAGGAGGACGGTAAGGATTGGCAAGGTACGAGATTGCAGCCGGATCATGGCGAGCGCGAATGCCGAGGCCATCACCATATGGCCTGAGGGAAAGCTGCTGAACTGACCACCGCGGAAAAAATGAAACACGTGGGTAGGAATTCGGTGCAAAAGGACAGCCGGGGGCAGCCGGCCAAAGACAACCTTCAAGACATGATCATTCGCAACAAAGGCTGACAACGACGCACAGCAAGAGACGAAGAGCGCTTTGGCAAAGTTAGGGAGGCTGCCTCTTACCATGTGGGTTATGGCCAGCCCGATGATGAGAATGATCTCGCCGGACACCAAGATGCCGCTGCCCAATCCCATCCCGAGCAGTGCAAATTGGTTCACGTTTTTGATGAAAAAGAGAGCAATCGGAATATCTAGCCAGCGGATAGATATCGCGCATCCCAGGACTGTCGCCGCTAAAAGACCACACCATACCTTAAAGGCCCGCTTTAGTGGCACAGATCCAATCTCCTTTGGTTCGGGCTTCTCGCGAATCAAATGCTCACTTTCGCCATGGGACTATATCCCGGCCCATATGCACGATAATACCGACAGCAGCGCGTACCCTTATCGCCTTGCTATGACAGAACTAGAACCACTTAATCTTTTTGCCAGCCTCAGGCTTGTTCCGTGCTATGGAGGAGTTGCCTTACCGCGGGGCACTGGGGAGCTTCTAAGATTTCGAAAATGCGGTTCTTGAGGGGCGATGGATCCAGTCTGGCTAATGCGCAATACTGCGACGGCGTGGCGACGCTCCGCTGGCTTCTATAACTTTGTTCGCTATCTAACTTGGATTTACGGCCCGAAGTTAGGGCTTGCTGGCCGCGAGTTCACCATCTCCCTTCGCTATCCTAATCCCTTGGGCGAAATTCATCTTTGTTTGCGTGTAAATCGGGGCGCCGATGCTTTTATTCTGGGCGAAGTTTTTGAGCATGGCTATTACCGCCTTCCTTTTAAAATTCCTCCAAGCACCGTTCTCGATCTGGGTGCCAATATCGGATTGACAGCTATCTATTTCGCTCGTCAGTTTCCGCGATCAGCAATCGCATGTGTTGAGCCATTCCCAGCTAATATCCAACTGCTAGATAGAAACCTGCATATGAATGCTATCGAGGCACAGGTCTTCCCTGTCGCGATCGATATTCAGGATGGCTACGTCTCGTTAGAGCGCCACAAATATGATTATGGGCATCGCATAGTGAACTCGAACACCGCGGGGGCGGGAGAGTTGATGGATGTACCTACGATCACTATTCCCACCCTGATGAAAAGGATGGGCTGGGACCGCATCGGACTCTTGAAAGTCGATATCGAGGGGCACGAGAAAGTATTGTTTTCGCGAGACTGTGATTGGCTAAATCGAGTCGATGCCATATGCATCGAGTGGCACGGCGAGAGATTGGAAGCTGAGCAAGAATTAACAGCCATAGCGCATCAGTTTGGATTTACAGAGCCGAAGCTGCTTTCCGATATCTGGTTTATGGATCGGGCGACATAATGGCTTTTTGCTCGGTCGAGAGCTCCCTCGCCGCTCCGCCTCTAGCCTCGCGCATTCTCTTCCGGATAATCTGACCAAAGCGAAAACGCAGGGGCGTCGCCGCAAATAAAGCCTTTCTCGCTGTCGATGGGTATGTAGCCAACAGCCCACTCGATATGCGCGGAAATGAAAAACCATTTAGATAATTGGCCGCAGCTGGGCCGGGCAATTCTGATTCGTTGACACTGCTGACTCAGCGGACGATGCGCGCGCGCGAATTAGGCCAAAAAGCGGTGTTGCCGCTGTAAGATTCGCGTAAGTTTCTTGCTAACACGCTTTAGATGCGAGAAAAGTATCGCATGCTCGATGCGTTGCATAATTTCGGGTACGCCCGAAGAGAGATCATGCGCCCTTGGTCGCTTTCATGAATCAAATTGGGGATGCACAGGCTACTCCGCGTCCGATCATTGTAAGGCTCGCTCAAGTTTTTGGCATTGTCGTAGCGGCCCTGGGCCTTTGCGTTGCGTTGGCTGCCGCCGCTGACGCGGTGTCCGATAAATTGGATTGGGGCCTAACTTGGATAGTCATACCGATTGGGCTTGCGGTCGGTTTAGCCGGTCTCGCTTTTTCTTGGCTCGCCCAACGCATCTGGGACATCGTTCATTATCTGACGTGGCTTTGATTGCTAAGCAAACACTGGACATGCTGAGCGCTTGCAGCGGCTCATTTGACCGAAAGCAGCGGCTTGGCCTGAGCCTCTCAGCAAATACCGCAACCAAATATTGTTAGGCAATCCCAGGACCAATTTTCCCGCCGGCGGTAATCACGAAGCCACTTTTACAAGAAGCATCAACTGATGAAGGCTAAACGGCTTCGCCAGCACATGGTTAGCGCCATGCTTTGACGCGAGTGTCAGTAAATGCGGATTTCCTGAAATCGCAATTATATTAAGCGCGGGATATGAGCGCCGTAGCTCGGCGATCGTATCGATCGTATCGATCTCAGGCATAATAACATCGGTGATTACAAGATCGGGATTCAGCAACGCGACGAGCCGGAAGGCGTCTTTGCCATGCGTCGTGGATCTAACGTCATGGCCCGCTGCTCTCAGTATATGCTCAATTGTTTCTACGATGTCCCGATCGTCGTCGATTACCAAAATACGACGACTGGCATCCTCACTTGTGCCCGAAAATGGATCAACAGTTTGGATTTGTTTATCCCGGGAAGGTCGAGGTTCTTTAGGTGGCATCCTTAGCTCTAATTAAACTCTATTGCCTTACACTTCAGGACGCCACGCGATTTGCAATGCGCGCGGAAGCTATCTGACTCATAGTTAAGGTCAAGGAAAAAGACTGGCTTAGAGCTACGCCCCGATTTCATTCATTGTTGCCTCCAATTGCAATTTAAGAGCCCCGTGAGGCCTTCTACTTCTCGTTGTTGAGGCGGTAGTTTTTCCGCGTTTGCGTCAGACAGTTAAAGCTGGCTCCGGAGGCCCGGTTTAGCAGCCATAACTCACGCCGGCCGGCGCTCGTCATTTCGCAGCTTTGCTTGCGGCTGGGGAATGATAGATTTCACCTAAATTGTCCATGGCGGGGCTGTATGCGGCACCTATTTTATCCACCTACGTTGGCACGACCGGAAGAAACGGAGCGGGCGACCACCTTATTTGCGCTGGTCTGGATATCTGTGCTCCTCGCTACGGCGGCGATAGCAGCGCTTCTTGGAGTTCAACCCACTGTGTTTGGGGGAGCGTTCATGCCCCTCATCGTCTTGGCGCCGATGGGGCTAGCAATCCTTGAACTCAACAGGCGAGGCTGGACCAAGTTTTCCAGTTGGCTGTTCATTGTCATGATCGTCGCGCTCTCTAGTTTTCGGGCGCTGGCATCTGGCGGGATCCGCTCTCCGGGCGTCACGATGTTTTACGTTTTCGCGCTAGCCGCAGGGCTTCTGCTCGGAGAGTGGGCGGGAATAGCGGTTGGGATCGTTTGCGCCATCATCGGGCTGGGTTTGGTTCTGGCCGAAGAGCATGGCGTCCTACCCCCGCAAACTCTTCACTACAGCGCTTTATCGCTATGGTGGATAAACATCATTTACATCGGGCTTACGCTCTTCTTACTAAGTCGAGCATCGCGGTCACTGCGAACCGCATTCGATCAAGCTCAAGCCGACCTTGACGAACGACGCAAAGCTGAGACCGAGGCTCTCAATGTAAAAACCCAGCTTGAAACTTTGATCGCTGAAGCTCGGGTAGGCATCGTTGTATTCCAAGATTTCAAAGTGGTGATCGCCAACCATGAGTTCGCCAAGCTACTCGGATATAACACTGAGATGGAGATTCTGGACGTACCCGATATTCGGACTTTTTTCGCCGAGGAAGAGCGCGTGCGTATGACAAGACTGGCGCTAGGTCACGGAGAAGATGCTCGCAATGCGGTGCGTCTAAAGTGTCGCCGCAAGGATGGTTCTTGGATTGATATCGAGAGCCGCTCTTTTCCGATCGGATGGAATGGGAAGAAATCCATTTGCTCCATGGTGACGGACCTCACGCAGCGGTTGGAACTTGAAGCACGCTCGCGTCAATCACAAAAGTTAGAAGCCATTGGGCAAATGACGGGCGGCATTGCGCATGATTTTAATAATCTTTTGACCGTCATACTTGGCAACTCCACGTTTCTAGAAAGTCAAATAGAGAAAGATCAACTTCTCAAAGATATGGCCGCGCTGATAACCCGCGCAGCCGAAAGAGGAACCAGTCTTACAAAAAAACTTCTTGCTTTCTCACGAAAACAGAATCTTGACCTAAGGGTAGTCGACATAAGTGCCACAGTCATGGGAATGGAGAACCTTTTGCATTCTGCCCTTGGCAGCAACATCCAAATAAAGATCGTCGAATCGGCCACGTGGTGTCCTGCGCGCATAGATGTTTCTGAACTCGAAAACGCTCTTCTAAATCTGGCCGTCAACGCGCGTGATGCGATGCCAAACGGAGGCGTTTTGACAATAGAAGTGAATAACGTTCAGCTTAATCGTGAGCGTCAAACAGCCCTTGGCCTGACGCCGGAGCGTCGCGCGAGGGAGTTCGTCCTTATTTCTGTATCTGATACAGGGATTGGTATGGACGAAAAAGTGGTATCACAGGCGTTTGATCCGTTTTTTACAACCAAGGATATCGGCAAAGGCAGTGGGCTCGGGCTAAGCATGGTTTATGGTTTTATTGCTCAGCTAGAAGGACACACACGGATAAGAAGTGAACTTGGATGCGGTACGACGGTCGAACTCTTTCTACCGCGAGAAATTCAGGAAAAGGTTCATACTGAACTCCAACCAAGGACAACCGACATTAGAGGTGGTAACGAAAGAATCTTGGTCGTCGAGGACGATGAACTGGTTCGCCAGCAGGTCACGATGCATTTGGCGGCGTTGGGCTACGAAACTGTAGCGGCAAAGGACGGCATTGAGGCCCTGGAGGTTTTGCAAACGAGGCATACCTTCGATTTGCTGTTTACCGATATTCTAATGCCACGCGGCCTGAATGGGGTGGACTTGGCCAAGCAGGCCCGTATCCTTTGTCCCGATCTGCCCGTTCTGTTCACTTCGGGCTATGCCGAAGGTATAGCGCTCGAAGAGGGTTCCCCCGACGAAAAGATCAGCCTTTTGGCCAAACCATATCGGCCACAAGAATTGGCGGGCAGAATTCGTACAATATTAGATCAGGCTCATCGGCACTAATTTTAAGCGCTTCGACTCCATGGGGCGTCATCACGTAAACTTGCCCAGAGTGGGCAAACAATATTGCATTCGCCCCCCTCATCTTGCGACATTTGGGGCGCCACTCTTACAGAGTAATGACCTTGAGCGCAGGCAATTGATCCCGGCTCTTCTAGAACTTACGCCGTCCGGGCCTTAACCGGCGTCACTTGCTGCCAGGTCATGATGCAACTTTTGACCCCACGAGAAATTGGCCAGGGGAATTGACGCAAAAATGGCGAGCAATGGGAAGGCGGGAATCATGAATCGTGGCTCGCCGTACACTGGGAATTGAATGCAACACATGAAAATGGGAAAGGCGCCCAAGAAATAGAATTGCCGCCAGTTCTTCCGCATTGCAATCATGCCAACTCCCGCCAAGCCCAAAAAGAGGAAGCTGAAGCCGAGCATGATAAACTTTATAAGACGCGGGCTTATAGGAATAAAAGGGACAAAGTACATTCCAGAGTCCGCGAACAATCTCGGAAATTCTTTCACCCGTGTCCACAACCACCGACTAGGATCTGTGCGAATTCTATTTAAAGCCCCGGTGAGCATTCTCCGTTCCGCGTCAGTTTCAGTTTCGGACGAGGAGACGATCGACCGAAAGGCCGGATCTGCCTGAAAATTCATCCATTGATTGCTGTTTGCACCATAAGGAATATCTACGGTGCCGAGGAACAGGTTCGCAGCCCAGCCCTCAGTCTGGATTGGGACCAACGCATTCTGAGTGGCAAGATTGCGGACTGTCCACGGTACGATAATCAAAAACGCCCCGAGAGCTATCCGGGCATGCATCCCACGATTGAACTTAAGGATGGCGGCGGATATCGCGATGAGAATGACGAAGGGAAGCACAATCGGTCTGGTCAGTGCCGCCGCGCCAAAAATAATACCCGCAAGGAGTCCTTCTTTCCGACTCCAGAACCAGAACCCTAGGATCAGCAAAAATGTGAATAGTGTTTCGCTCATTATTGCGGCAGTCATAAAGCTGCTTAGCGGGGCAAGGGCCGTAATGATGCCAGCAAATAGCGCCGTACGGTAATTGGTCAGGCTTAGCGCGATCAAGTAGGTCAACACGCACACTGTTGCTCCGAGCCCGACCTGAACAATTTGGACTGCAAAAATAGGAGGGGCCGCGTTCCACCATAAGGCAGCGATCAGCAATGGATAGAGGGGAGCTCGCGCAGCAGTGGGAAGGAAGGGACCGTGACTGTTGAGCGGTAGAGAAGACCCCCATGAGTGTGGGCCACCAAACGAAAAGACGCCGTGAAACCTGATGCTTTGAGCTAAAGCAAGATATTCAGTGCTGTCCGGATCCCCGACGCTGTCCTGCTGCACGAGTATGCATACGATTCGCGCCAACAAAGCCAAGAGTAGCAAAAGGAACGCCGTTCTCGACGCAGGTTCTGTGAAAAGGGGCTCTATCTTCTTCATGTGACGCTCTGCATGAAGATCCTAACCTGTTTGAGACTAGGCAAGTTAACGGGGGGGTACTGGCCGCCAGACAAGACCTAATCATTCCACCCGTTTCGGGACACCACGGAAAACCCCATGCCCCCAGCATCATTGGCGAGACCCAAAATGATCGCTGTGACAGCCAGAACCAAGCATGGAACCCAAATGCGGGTCTCTTCCATACGACCAAAAGTCCCCGTAATAACACCACATATAAGTGTAGCCCAAAACAGCCCTTTTGCTTCCTTTGGTAATGGCTTCTGTAGGTGAAGCGCGATCCAGGCCAACGGAAAAATCGCTGCGGCGATCATCGACACAGATCCAAAAGGCATCAGAAGCCATCGCCAATGCACCAGCACAGTTATGATCCCAAGGCTCTGTTTGATTGCGATGCCAGGGGCAAATAACGCTCGCAGCAAGTAAACAGTGAGCGCCGCAAGGAGCACACAAAATAGACCAAAGGCATAATCCCTAAGTGCGCGAACAGTAAACCGCTCACGGGCATACGCCACACATGCCCACACAATTCCACCAAACAACGCTGATTCGCGATTACTTGCCGCCATTACGACCGCCACGAGCATCCAGAGGTAATTCTTCTGAATGGAGCAAAGGGCAAACATGGCGAGGAAAAAAATATCGAAAAAATCTCCCCCCGCCTCCCAGCCGGCACTCATAGTGGTCCAAAGGTAACCGTACGTAATCAGCGCGATAGCGACCACCGCGAAACGAAGATCACGCGTAATACGCACAAAAGCGAAATAGGCGCCTAAATAAGCAAATACCGCTGCTCCGAGTCGCGCGACGCGCCAAACCTGACCGATATTGATTAAACCATGACCTAAAGCTCGAATGCCGAGAAGAAAAAGCGGAAAGAGAACTCGATTCTGCCATTCGGGTGGATCAGCACGCCCCGCCATCGTATCCAGAGCCCAATTGAAGCCCGCGTCGAAGGAAACCGACCGCGTGTTGATCGAGATTTCCATCGACAAGAGCGCTAGGCAGATAACGATCAGAATTGCTGTTCCGTGACTTAGAGTAACGAGCGGCGCCCCTGCCGACGAAGAGCTTTCATCCATATAATTCCCTGCCCTAGGACACTCCCTCTGGGAGTCTATCAAGACATTTCCCCCCGGCAAGCTCTCCACAAGAAACGACCGCGGTGCTACTTTGAACTAGCCATACACCTCGTGCGAGCTCTCATGCCCTAGCAAACCGGCGCCGCCGCAGTTCGGGCCAAGCCAGGCGCGGAAAAAAGAACCCTGGGGAGACCGAATCAGCTATTTCTGAAAAATTCTAGGATAGTCGGCGGCCCAAGATTTGCTCATTGGGAGATCACCATGTCCTCTCCAGTTTCGAACAGAGAACCACGGCGCGATTTGCAACGCTTCATTGTACAAAATCAACTGGCCATCGTGGTTGCCTTGGCGGTCAGCTGCCTGTTCAGCGCCGTGTCGATCACCATCCCGCCAGCGATGTTCGCCGATTCCGGTTACGGCTTTGCGGCATGGCACGGCACACTCCAAAACCAATTCAATTCGATCATCCAACCAAGTCAACTCGATATCTCGAAAGATACGTTCGCATTTCTGGCGACTTGGAGTCCGGGCCAATATCTTCTTCCGGGTGTCTTGACATTGCTCGGGCTGAAACTTGGCGAAGCTATCATCCTAGTCGTAACAGCTTGTTCGATCTCCGCGGCTATCGGATGGCTCAAGGTACTGGCACGCTTTAGCACTCTGAACGAGTACGCTGCTCTCTGTTTGGTTTTACTTTTGCTAACTGCGCGCTACGCGACATTGCCTTACGGAATTTATAATGGGGGCGAAATTCTGCTGCAGGGTTTATTGCCATGGCTCGCCCTTTGGTCTTTTGACGTACCGCAGAAAAAGCCAGGGGCAGCTCTATTGTCGGCCCTCTGTCTTACTCTCGCGGCGTTCGTTGCGAAGTTAAGTGGGCTAATCGTAGTGGTGGTCTTGATTTCTGCGTCCGCGCTTACTTTTCTCCTGAGGCAGAGAAGATTTAATCGTTCGCTAGTAGCGGCCTGCGCGGGGACTCTGATCCTTACTGCGCTTGTATATTATTTCTATATCGCAAGGGGGTGGACCGCTTTGAGCGGTTCAGGTTGGCACGTGTCTTTGGCGCGATCAATTGCGCCGTTCGTTCTGCCATGGTTTGCCGGCCTTTCATTAGGCGACGCGCTAAGCTTTCTCCTTCAGAACCCCCATCACGCGCTGATGCGGAACAGCGATCGCAATATTTTTATACTGACTCCTGCGGCTTTGGTGGCACTGTTTCTTTTTTTGCACTGGAAGCCTCAAACCGAGCAAACCCGCGCGCTGAAGCTATTCACCGGCATCTATTTCGTACTCAATGGCTTAATCTTTGTGGAGCTGCTTTTGCATGGGGGTATCGATCCGGAAGAGCGTCACTTCAGGTTGATAGGCCTACTATTTATAATCTGCGCCGCAGTTGCGGCGCACGAACTTATAAGTGCGCGTAAAATCTACTGGGTATTACCAGTGTTGCTTTCGAGTCTTTACGGCCTGGCGTCGTTTGCCGTTCATGCAACCGCAAATATGACGGCGACGGAGACCTATAGTTGGACCGCTCAGCCAACTGCAGACAAGGGGGCGATCGATTATCTACAACAGGCTTTCCAACGTGATCGGCGCTCATCCATTTTTGTTTTAACGTCGGCCGACCAAGAGGTAATCCTTCCCTATCAAGCGAGAACCTTGGTGCTAGAGGTTGACTTTACGCCCCTCTCAGATTTGCCCATATCTTACCATGGTCGCGTCCAGGGCAAGATATATATCATTATTGCGGATAGGTTGGCGACCGGCGAGAAGGCTAGGCGCGTGATCAACGCGTTCGAGAATTATCATAGTTCACATCGGTTGCGATTTGGCCATACGAGTGTTTTTGTCCTGAGCTGATCGAGTTTCGGGGGCCAGAAAATAGGAGCGCCGCAAGTTAATCAGCTCAATCTAGAGACGGCGTTGCGGGCATGCGCAAGGCAAGCGCCGCTCTCCGATCAGAGTTTCATTTTCTTAAAAACCTTTTCGGGAATATTTCGCACGACCATCATAAGGAGAGCCCAAACCGGCCTGACGTAAATTACGTCACGTTTTGTAATTTCCGCCGCGCGGTAGATTGCGCGTCCCACCTCGTCTGGCGCTGCGGTCAGTAGGTTGGGGAGTTTCAAGCCGGCGGTCATCCGGGTGCGAATGTATCCTGGCTTTACGGTCAGCACGCGGACCTCTGTTCCTGCGAGACGATTGCGCAGGCCCGAGAGAAAGATTGCAAAGCCGCCCTTCGCGGCGCCGTAAATATAATTTGAAGCACGTCCCCTATCGCCCGCGACTGACCCGACGCCCACGAGAGTTCCTCTACCCCGCTGTGCCATCTGACGAGCCAAGGTTTCAAAGACGAGCGCTGGGCCCTCGAAGTTTGTCCTGAGGATATCTCTGGTTCGTGTGGCACTCTGCTGCGCAAGCAACTGATCACCAAGCAAGCCCACAACGCAAATCGCGGTATCGGGTAGCGGGGAAAGACGCTCTTCTAGGAATTCCTCGACGTCGAGTATATCCAATCGAAAATAAGACGCCTCGGTGGTGATATAACGGGCTTTTAGATCGTTGGTGTTGCGCTCAAGCTCGGCTTCATTGCGACCGGCCAAGACGACACGCCACCCTTTGCCAGCGTAGATGCGAGCAGTGGCAATCCCGACATCCGACGTACCGCCCAGGATCAAAACGGTCTTGGCAGTCATAGCCCCAGCCTTTCCGATTGATATGAGGAGAATTTCCGCTTAGCACCGGTGGCCCTGCGCAATTCGCGAAAGGCGCCGAGGTTAAGGTAACCGCTCTCGAACGTTGAGCGGCTTTGCCTCGCGTCTTTTGCGAGATAATTTCGACCACCGTATGCGACGACGATCTGGTCAAGCTCATCGGCCAGTGCAAGGCTCTTTGTATCGGCAGGAAAGTCAATCGCGAGTGTATAGCCTTCCATGGGGAAACCTAGAAGCCCATCATCATCTGGCCCTAGTAGCTTCAACACCGCGAGAAATGATGGATTACCTTGCTGCGAAACACGCTCAAGGAGCATGCCGAGGGCATCGCGGCTACGCGATTTTGGGATCACACATTGATGTTGGATGAAGCCACGCGTCCCGTAAACCCGATTCCATTCGGACACTGCGTCAAGGGGAAAGAAGTAGTGCTCCCAATCCACGAAGTTCGCTCGATTTGATGCGCCCTGCCGGTAATAGACCTCGTTGAATGCTTTCACCGTGAGCCGATTGAGCACACCTTCAGGAAAAAAGAATGGTATAGCTTTTTGCGGACGATGCCGCCTCTCCAATGTTTTTCGACCGGGCTCCGACTCATTGCAACTGGCGTGATCGCCCCGGAAGACCAAGCCACGCCCCAGTTTGGATCCCCTCGCTAGTCCATCGATCCATGCAACTGTGTATGGCCAATCTCTCGATGCTTCGCAGTGCTTTATGATCTCATCTAGATCTGTGGCGACTAGCGTTTCCTGGCGCATCAATCCCGTCTCGACCCGGCGCATCCTGAAAGACGCGGTAAGAATAATGCCAGTGAGGCCCATGCCTCCGATTGTGGCTCGAAATAGCGCTTCGTTAGTCGATTTGCTGCAATCAAGGACAGAACCGTCGGCAAGAGCTAGCCGCATGTTCTCGACATAACGGCCAAATGCTCCATCTCGGTGATGATTCTTTCCATGTACATGGGAAGCAATCATCCCTCCCACGGTGACAAACTGGGTGCCGGGAACAACGGGCGGGAAAAACCCGCGTGGAAGAAGTGTAGCGATGATGTCGCTGAGCATCACCCCTGCTTCGACCGTCAAAAGGCCACTGGTTTCGTCAAATGCTATGAACCGATCCAACCTTGTCAGTTCAACCGTACGATCAATACCTATCCCAGCGTCGCCATACGAACGCCCAGCGCCTCGCGCCAGAATCGCCCTATCCCCAGCTAAGAGCGCTCGCATCGCGTCAGGCGTATATGCCGAACAAAGGTCCGTGGTGGCGACCGGATAGTTTCCCCACCCACCAATCTTCATGGTTCCAAACAAAACACGAACCGACGATCCAACCTATATTTACCAAAATAGCCAACGCACAGCCCAATGGCGCCGCCTGTATACTTGGCCATCGGTGTATGCCACAGGCCCCAGGCGCCCAGTTCGAGCGACCAGAAGGCCAAAGTGGTAATTACCGCGGTCAAACCATAAAGTAACATCTTTGTTGTCTCGCGTTTTACCGAACCAAGCTCGTCAAAGAATATATACTTCTTATCCAAGACGTACTTCGCGATAAAACCGGCAAGAGTCCCCGCGACGAGCGAAATGCCCACTCCGTAAGTTGAGCCAACCAAAGTGAGAACCGCCGTTTGGCTGATAAAATTGACTGCAGTAGCCAGAACAGCGAATGTGCTATACCGAAAGATCAGTTCCCGCCCAGTAAGCATCAGATGGCGAGAACTCCCAGGAGCCCTATTAAGATAATTGTTGCAAGGCTCGTGCGATCACGAAGCGCAAACACAACCGGATCGTCGTCAATAAACCGCCTATGGCTCAACAAGAGCATTCTTGAAATCCAATAAATTAAAAGAGGGCATGCGAGCCAAAGTACATTTGGCCGATGGTAGAGGCTGCTCACAACATCACTTGACAGATAAAGACAAAAGACCACAACGGCACTGAATCCAGCAGCGGCTGCTAAGGCTGATAAGATCGGCAGGTCACTCGCCCTATATGCCCGATTGTCCGGGTCCGGTAGGCTCAAATCAAATCGCAACGCCATCTCCGAGTAGCGCTTTATCAACGCAAGTGAAAGAAACAGAAAAGTGGAGAAGCCAAGCAGCCACTGCGAGGCAGCAACATCTATAGCTGCTGCACCTGCAATTACTCTTATGGTGTAAAGGAGGGCCAGGGTTACGACATCGAGCAACATTTTCCGCTTAAGGAAGAACGAATAACTCGCGGTAATGGCGGTATAGAGCGCTAAGACCAGCACAAACAGGTGCGAAATTCTGAAAGCCAGCAGAAATGCGAGTGCGATCAGGATCGGCGCCAGGATAATCGCCGCATGCAGGCTAACTGTGCCACTAGCGAGCGGGCGGTTCTTCTTGGAGGGGTGCTTTCGATCAGCATGAATATCGACAAGGTCGTTCAGAACATAGACACCTGAAGCGCAAAGGCAAAAAGAAACGAAAGCGCCCAACGATTGCAGCACTGTAGTTCCGTTGAATAGATGGCTCGCAAGAAGCGGAATGAACACCAGCGTGTTCTTGGCCCACTGATGTGGGCGTAAAAGCCTCAACCAGGCTCGGGGCTGAAAAGTCCTCGACGAGAGAACCTCATAGTCTGAATTCGATATTTTGACTCGCTCACTTATTGAGCGCGAGCCGACAATCACGGCTCTCCTCGCGCCCTGCCACACCGGCAGGTCGGCGGCGCTATTCCCCAAATAGTCAAACTCTTGGTGTCCAAATTCCGTGGTCAAACGCGCGAGTTTGTGGCGGCCCGAAAGATTCAATGTTCCATCGGAGGCGAACCAGCCATCAAGCCCCAAGTGAAGCGCTACTTTTTCAACCAGGCAGCCGTCGGAAGCGGAAACAAG
>Ga0206833_1089_pt1 | contig 21518 bp, 12 predicted proteins | sample Alteio_BWOrgCont_32_FD_152891 | JGI IMG/M metagenome (GOLD analysis project Ga0206833, IMG submission 152891) | Enriched cells from forest soil in Barre Woods Harvard Forest LTER site, Petersham, Massachusetts, United States -... | ecosystem: Environmental > Terrestrial > Soil > Temperate forest >... | reverse complement strand
TTTTTAAATCAGGATAGAAAAATGCTGTTTCGTTGAAGTTCTTTCTGATTTGAATTGATGGTTCTTGGCTAAAGCTATTTTTTACATTATCGTCAGTATTTTCGGAATTAGGTTTTGGAAATTTAGTATGTATAGGATTACTATCAGAAGATATTGAACTTTCACCTCTGATTGTTATTTGTGCGGTAGCACCTGGTGCTGCTTTGTCTTCAATCTGCACACCTGCCACTCTGCCTTCCAATAAACTACTGACACTTCCGGTTAAATCTTTTACTCTTCTAACACCATACCCGACAACTACAACTCCTTCTGAGCCATAATTTGAAAAGCTAAATAAACCATCATAATTTTTTTTATAGCTTAAATAATTAATTTGATAACTATTATTTTCATCCGAACTTGTTTCTTTAAATCCATCATTACTCCAGCTACTATAAGAATATGAGTTGTTTGGGTAGACTTCAGGCTTTTCCCAGCTTTGAGGATTAAACTGGTCGAGCGAAGCGTCATACATTGCTGTCAACATTTCCGCAGCTACTTTTTCATTTTTATTGCCCGTTATTTTTACATTCCATGTTTCATTGGCGCCGGGCAAAAGTTTATCACGAAAAGTATTAAAACCGATATTCAAATCTTTATTGCTCCACGGAATATTTATGTTTTGGCTGCCACTGTAAACGCGGTTATGCTGAACAAATGCATAGCTCATTCCCAAGCCGCCACGGTCATCCTCCGTTATAGGTATTGCTTGTTGAAAAGGCTTGCCAGATTGAATTTCGGGATAAGTAACAACATTCCCGCCATTCATTTTATGAGGCGTATTGATAAGCCAGATATCAGAGAAGCCGGTAGTAAAAGTACACGTTACATTTTCACCAGGCTGTGCTGTTGGTTTATCAACAGATACATCAATTGGCGCGTACACTTTATCGTTAGCTTTTGTTAACTGAATATATTTAACAGCAGTTACATCTTCTCCATATTTATCTTTTGCAGTGGCTGTTATTTTGTAATAACCGCTTTGCCATTGTTGATTGATTGTCCATAGCTTATTTGAGCTATCCGAATTTTCATACACTTTATTTTCTATATCATAATTAGTTACATCATTTTCATTTTTATAAATATCGTACGGAAAATAATTATAGTATTCATCTTTACTCATTACAAACTGGTCGGGCTGTTGCCAGTATCTTTCTCTGAAAATTCTCGTTGGTGATTTTAATTTTTCGATGTTTATTGCAATAAGAGCATTCTCTTCAATATCATTCAGGTTAGTACTTTTAACTGTTATATTTTTTAAACTGTCAACAGGCATTTTCTCAGGAACATCGATATTTAATTGAAGCATTTGATAAGCCACTGCCACAGAAGTGTTGCTACTCCTCGTTTCGCCATTAATATCTGTTATATCAGCGCTGACTTTATAATAAAAAACAGGGTCATCTTTTTTGTCAACTGCTTTATCAGGAATGGCTTTAAACATAATTTTAAATTCGCCTTTCTCATCTGTTGTTGCCTCGCCATTTGTTATTTCCATTTCACTTTGCGGGTATACAAGAAAGCGGTTTTTATAACTATAGTTAAAATAATTCCAGACAGGATACTGTACTTTTCGTATAACCCTGTACGTTACTTTGGCTCCAACAATATTATTGCCGGCATAAGCTTTGGCAGAGCCAGTTACAGCAATACTGTCATTTAACCGATAAGTACCTTTTGGCTTTTGAATTTCCACATAAAACTTAGGGCGTTTATATTCTTCCACATTGAAATAACTGTTTTTCCCTGTTGCTGTATCGGTAATGCTGAACTGCCCGTTCAACCTGTTTTGTGGCAAAATAAATGTTCCGCTGTAAGACCCAAATTCGTTGGTAGTAACTGTTAGCGAATCTGCTTTTTGATAATTCGCATCCATCAACCACACCATTGTTTTAAAACCGGCAACAACATTGCTTTTCCTGGCTTTAGTGTCATTCTTCACTACAATGCCTTTAAAATGTACGGTTTGCCCCGGACGGTAAATACTTCTATCAGTAAATAAAAAAGTAACCGGTTTTATTTCAGGCTGTTTATAACTGTCGTAAAAATTACTGTAAACATTGTCATCCAAAAACAATTCATCATCTTTAGTAGTGAATTGTAATTTTAGGCTACGCCCATCAAAAGCACGTGTTAAATTAAACATCCCGTTTTCATCGGTAACATAATGTTCCTCTTTAATTTCAGTATGTTTGCTTGTAGTGTAATCGTAGTTTTGTTCCCATACCTGTACCTGTGCATTCGCCAATGGTTGCCCGTTATCGCGATTTAGTACATAATAAGTAAGGCTGTTGGTAATGAAACTTATATTGCTTATATAAACCTGCTGTTTTGCTAAAATATTTTCTGAAAGTGAAAAATCCACATTTTTACTTGCTATAATAAAATATATCCCGTTTGATAAACCGTCTGTTTTTATTTCTGCACTATGTGTTTGGTAATCCTGCGGATCAGGTAAATTAATATTCCATTCTCTGACAGGTTTCAGTTTTACAATCTCACTCCAATAATTATCATTGGTTTCCTGATTCAATCTTTTTATTTGCTCACGCGAAGTTTTTATTACACGCAGATAAAGTGTGTTCACATTTTTATAAGAAACCAAACTGCGAAATGGTTCATTCGGAATATTTACCTGTTCCGTTTCAAGCGTTAAGGAAGGTTGCATAATCTGATTAATAAGATTCTGCGCATTAATACCACCTTCAGCATCAGGAAATTTTTTTACAATTGCTTCGCAAAGTTCTTTTGCTCTTTTAATTTCATATTGGTTATCTGTTTTGCCGAGCGGATTATAATCCTGCCCGCGATCATAATAAATTTTTGCCCTTAAATAACTTGCCTGCGATGTTACACTATCATCCGGATAAGCAGCTTCAATATTCTTCAATGCATCTTCATATAATTTTTCTTTGTTTTCCATTACAGCATGATTGTTTACAAAATCAATGCGTATCAAATCAGCATCAATCAAAGCAGATGGCGAAGCATCCTTCAAATGAAATTTTAAAATATCCTGCAACAATAATATTGCTTTAAAATACAGTGAGGACGTATCTTTCGTCGCAAATGAAGTATTACAAAATTCAGCAGCCGGAGAAAAAAACCGTTCGTCATCAATAGTAAAAGAATATGCCGGTTTGGTGATATAACTTTCATCACTTACAAAAAAGCTTAATGCACGATGCGCCAAAAAATCATACAAAGTCGGGCGAAGTTGCCGTGTGTGTTCTCCTTTAATAATAATTGCATCATAATTAGCAAGCTTGGTATTTTTCAATACACTTTCATTTTCCAGCGAAGTTTTATATAAACTGGCAATCGTGCTGTTCAATTTGTCAATGCTCCATGTAGATATATCTTTACTTTTTTCTTCAACGAGTGCAGTGCGGTTATAAAATTTCCAACGGTTATTTTGCAGGTATTGCCAAAGCATTTCAGCCTGCATGCTTAATAAAATATTCTTTGCCGGCATTTTAGCTTTTTCAACCAATGTATCAACAAAGAAAAAATTATTTTCACGGCTATCTTCATCCAACATGCTGTGATACTTCACCTGGTAAATGCACGATTTTATTTGCTGTGCATCATTGTTATCTTTCACGGCAAGCGCATATATTTTCAGCACTTCATCCAAAGCACTTTTAGTTAAACCTTTATTTTCAAACTGCGTTACTTTTTTCCAGTTGGCAGAATAATCATTTGTTTGTTGCGACTTTGCAAAAAAGCAAAGGGCAATTGCCATAAACAGAAGAAACAATTTTTTAACTATCATCACGGATATATTTTAATTATGTAAGGATTATTTTTTTGATACCAACATTTGTTTTTCATAGCATCATCGTTGTGTCACTCACTTGTACTGTATACCATTGTGCAACAATAAAACCAATATCAATCTTAATTGAAAAAATAAACTTTCTGAAAAGTATATAATTACGATGCAACAAAATAATCAATTGCATAAAAAAACTCCGCAATTGCGGAGTTTATGATTTTATTAATACTTTGATTTTATTTTTTCTTCAATGCTTCCGCCATTGTTTTACCAATGTCTGCAGGGCTTGCTACTACATGTATTCCGCACTCAGCCATAATTTTCATTTTAGCAGCAGCAGTATCATCAGCACCGCCAACAATTGCACCGGCATGTCCCATTCTTCTGCCTGGAGGAGCTGTTTGGCCTGCGATAAAACCAACCACTGGCTTTTTATTACCAGTTGATTTAATATAAGCAGCAGCTTCGGCTTCCATGCTTCCGCCAATTTCACCAATCATTACAATTGCATCTGTTTCAGGATCGTTCATTAATAATTCAACCGCATCTTTTGTTGGCGTTCCGATTATTGGATCGCCGCCAATACCGATGGCTGTTGAAATGCCAAGCCCTGCTTTTGCAACCTGGTCAGCAGCTTCATAAGTCAGCGTACCTGATTTAGAAACAATACCTATTCTTCCTTTCTTAAAAATAAAGCCAGGCATGATACCAACTTTACATTCATCAGCAGTTATTACGCCTGGGCAATTTGGCCCGATCAATCTTGTATTTGTACCCAATAAATAATTCTTCACTTTCACCATATCTTGTACAGGAATACCTTCGGTGATACAAACTACCAGTGCAATGCCAGCTTCGGTTGCTTCCATAATCGCATCGGCCGCAAATGCCGGTGGCACAAAAATGATACTCACGTTTGCACCGGTTGTTTCTACTGCATCAGCAACCGTATTAAAAACGGGTTTGTCTAAATGCTTGCTGCCACCTTTGCCTGGCGTAACACCACCAACAACGTTGGTTCCGTATTCAATCATTTGTGTTGCGTGGAAAGTACCTTCTGTGCCGGTAAAACCCTGCACAATTATTTTGGAATTTTTATTGACTAAAACTGACATATCTTAATTGATAATTAAAAACTGATAATGGATAATTTTAATTGTGGGCAAAATTAAGCGTAAAAAGTATAGAAAGTAAAAGGAACTTTAATTTATACCGGCAACGTTGCCAGCATGGCTATTTCAGCATTTCATCCATGTTGCGGTTATTGTCTATTTTACCTTTTTCTTCCAGCATGCGCATGTCTTTCGCGTCCTGTAAAAACTCGGAAGCGAAGATGAAACTGTTGAGGCGTTCATTTTTTGAATAAATAATATCCTTGTTGGTACCGCTCCATTCTTTTTGCCCCATGTACATATATAAAATGTTCTCGCCAATTTCCATCACGCTGTTCATATCGTGCGTATTAATAACTGTTGTCATGTTGAACTCTTTGGTAATGGCATGAATCAGTTTATCAATCAACATAGATGTTTGCGGATCGAGGCCGGAGTTGGGTTCGTCGCAGAATAAATATTTTGGGTTTAATACGATAGCCCTTGCGATACCAACCCTTTTTTTCATACCACCACTAATTTCGGATGGGAATTTTTTATGCGCGTCGGTTAGATTAACTCTTTCCAAAACTTCGTCTACGCGTTTTGATTTTTGTGTGCTGTTTAATTTGGAAAACATATCCAGCGGGAACATTACATTTTGTTCTACCGTCATACTATCAAATAATGCAGAGCCCTGGAACAGCATGCCGATTTGCTGGCGCAACTCTTTTCTTTGTTCATTTCCCATGTCGGTAAAGCTTACACCATCGTATATAATTTCACCACTGTCTGGTTCAAATAAACCTACGAGGCATTTTTGTAATACTGTTTTTCCGCTTCCGCTGGTGCCGATGATTAGGTTGCACTTGCCGGTTTCCATTATATGGCTAACGTCGTTTAGTACAACTTTATCGCCGAAAGATTTTTTTATGTTTTTAAATTCAATCATAAATCAGATTCAAGCTGCAAGCTACAAGGGATAAGCAAGTGCCTATGCAGGATTATTATTTTCAATTAGTTTATTTATCAATGAAATTAACATTTTTTGTATTTCAATACAGATGTTTATTTGAATTATACATTCCGGATTAAAAGCTGGATATAATTCAATTACACATAATAAACCAGTTTCAACTTTATAAGCACTTCCTAATGCATTTTCGAGAAATAGTTTTTTATGCGCATTTGTGGCTTTCGCACTGCCCTCTGAAATATTAGCAGGAATAGAAAAAGCGGCACGCCTTAGTTGCGAACACAATTCAAATTTTTATTCTGAGGGCAGCTTTTTACAGAGTTTATGAATTTCTATAAATAATGAAAACCCTTTTTGCCAAACAATTAGTTTTTTAAAATCTTTCATAAAGTAGGATTATACTTGTAGCTAAGCCCTTGCGGCTTGAGGCTTATTAATTTAACAACAATGCAGCCAATAGATAATCGGCGAACAATATCATTACACAACTTACTACTACGCTTTTTGTGCTGCTGCGGCCGATCTCTAAAGCGCCGCCGGTTACGTAATAACCATAATACGCCGGTATGCTGCTGATGATAAATGAAAATGTATATGCTTTTATCAGCGCGAACCAAACATTGTATGGAACAAAATTTTGTATCAGGCCTTTGTCAAATGTATCGGTTGATAAAATATTTGTTGCCCAACCTGCAAAGCGGCCACCCAAAATACCGAGCACCATTGAAAGGATAACCAACATTGGAATGGTTAAAAACGCCGCGAGTATTTTTGGCATTATTAAATATGCTTTGGTATTGATGCCCATTATCTCGAGCGCATCTATTTGTTCGCTTACACGCATGTTGCCCAATTCGCTGGCGATCTTACTGCCTACAACGCCCGCCAATACTATACAAACCAATGTTGGCGAAAATTCCAGTATAACGGTGTCGCGTACTATTTGCGCGATGGTTGATGGCGGAATGATTGGACTTATTAATTGATAAGCTGTTTGCAATGTACTTACCGCGCCCATGAAAATAGAAATAAGAATTACAATGCCAAGAGAACGGATGCCGATTTCAGAGCATTGGTGCATGAATTCTTTCCAATACATTTTGGCATTCTCAGGTTTGGAGAACATGCCTTTCAACATTAAAAGATAACGGCCAAAATCTGTGAAGAAACTCATTCAATAATTATTTGCGATATATAATGTACGATTGATTTTATCAACTAAATTAAATGAAATATTTAATATCGCAGATCGATCATCCTCATTTACTTTTTTTATTTTCATCCTGATGGCTTTTGCATTTTATTTGTGCATCAACCACAGCAATTAAAACCATATTAAAAATAGAACGGACAGAACTTCCTAATTGTAAAACATGCACTGGTTTTTTTAATCCTAACAAAACCGGCCCGATACAATCCGCACCACCGATCTCCTGCAATAAATTATATGCAATATTGCCTGCGGCAAGATTTGGAAATACAAGCGTGTTTACTTCGCCATCCAATAATTCAGTAAACGGATAATTTTCTTTTAAAATTTCTTTATTAAAAGCAACGATGCCTTGCACTTCTCCATCACATATTAATGTTGGTTCTTTTGCTTTTACCAGTTCCCGTGCAGTGCGCACCAGCGTGGCTTCCGGCGAGTTGCTGCTTCCGAAATTAGAATAGGAGAGCATAGCAATTCTTGGTGTAATGTTGAACTGGCGGACTTCTTTAGCTACCAACAATGTTATCTCAGCCAACTCTTCCGCAGTTGGGTTAAAGTTGATAGTTGTATCAGCCAGGAATAACGGTCCGCGTTTGGTGAACATGATATACATGCCCGCAATTTTATTTACGCCTTCTTCTGTGCCGATTGTTTGCAATGCCGGTTTGATGGTGTCGGGATAATTTCTTGTCAGGCCGGTTATCATACAATCTGCTTCACCAGTTTCAACCATCATGCAGCCAAAATAATTGCGGTCGCGCATGGCTTTGTTTGCTTCATGTTCGTTTATGCCTCTACGTTGTCTTTTTTGAAAAAACAGATCGCCGAATTTTTGCCTTGAGTTTTCATGTTTATCATCTTTTGGATTGATGATGGGCATAGAAGAAATATCAATACTATTTTCAGCGGCCATTTTCCGAATGCTGGTTTCATCGCCCAATAAGATTGGAAAGCCAACGCCTTCTTCCTGCGTCATTTGCGCTACTTTCAGGATCTTTAAATTTTCAGCATCTGCAAAGACAACACGTTTCGGTTCCTGCCTTGCTTTGCTGCTGATTACTCTACTTAATTGATTGTCTAATCCTAATCTTTTATTTAATTCTAATTCATACGCTTCCCAATCTGTAATTGGATGTTTGGCTACGCCACTTTCTATTGCAGCTTTAGCAACTGCCGGTGCAACGGTGGCGAGTAGACGAGGATCGAGCGGCTTTGGAATAATATAATCTGGCCCGAAGGAAATATTTTTATCGTTGTAAGCAAGATTCACCATTTCCGGTACGGCTGTTTTGGCTAACCCTGCCAAAGCCTTTACTGCTGCCAGTTTCATGGCTTCATTAATAGTTGTTGCCCTAACGTCTAAGGCGCCACGAAAAATATAGGGGAAGCCTAAAACATTATTCACCTGGTTGGGGTAATCGCTTCTTCCTGTTGCCATGATAACATCTTTGCGGGCACCGGTAGCTACTTCATACGTTATTTCAGGATCAGGATTGGCCATCGCAAATACGATCGGGTTCTTTGCCATGCTTTTTACCATATCCGCGGTAATGATATTGCCCACACTTAAGCCGATAAAGACATCCGCATCTTTTAATGCTTTTGTAAGATCATATTCTTTGTATTCGATATCAACTGCATATCTTTCTTTAAGTTCATCAAGATCAGTTCTTCCCAAATGGATAATGCCTTTCCTGTCGAAGACCATGAAGTTGCTGTGCTTTGCACCCAATGATTCATACAATTGCATACAAGCCATCGCAGCAGCGCCCGCACCATTTACAACAAAACGTACTTTATCAATTTTCTTCTTTTGTATTTCCAATGCATTTAACAATGCTGCTGATGAAATGATAGCAGTGCCATGCTGGTCATCATGCATAACGGGAATGCGTAACTGTTCTTTTAGTTTTTGTTCGATATAAAAACATTCTGGCGCTTTTATATCTTCTAAATTGATACCGCCGAATGTTGGCTCTAATGCTTTTACAATCTGCACAAATTTTTCAGGATCAGTTTCATTTATCTCAATATCAAAAACATCTATGTCTGCAAAAATTTTAAACAATACGCCTTTGCCTTCCATCACCGGCTTGCCGGCTTCCGGGCCTATGTTGCCCAAACCCAGCACAGCCGTGCCATTGCTGATAACGCCTACTAAATTCCCTTTGGCAGTATATTTATAAACATCTTCAGGATTTTTTGCAATTTCCAGGCAAGGCTCTGCAACGCCAGGTGAGTAAGCTAATGAAAGGTCGCGCTGTGTTTTGGCTTCTTTGGTTGGTACTACTTCTATTTTGCCAGGCCTTCCTTTGGAATGATATTCCAATGCCTGTTGCTTTCTTAATTCTGTTGCCATGTTTTTAATTTGTCGTCAAAATCATTGATCGTTGTTTGTTGCTCGTTGCAGGATCGGCTCGTTGCAATCGTTCAACTATCAACGGCCAACGTTTTTCATCAATCTACTTCTGCTTCAGCTCCTAATAATGCCATCATGCCAATGCCAATTTCAATGGCGTTTTCATCAATATTAAATGTTGGTGTGTGTACGCCGCTGGTAATTCCTTTTGCTTTGTTGCCTGCGCCAATGCGAAAAAAACATCCGGGTATTTGATGCGAATAATAAGCAAAATCTTCTGCACCCATTCTTAATTCTGTTTCTTCCACATTTGCTTTGCCAACATATTCTTCGCCTTTTTTCCAGGCTGTTTCATTTAATCTTTTATCATTTAAAACGAACGGATATCCAACATCGATTTTAATATCAATTTCGCCGCCCATGCTTTGCACTAATTCTGTTGCCTGTTTGATGATTAGTTCATGCGCTTTAAAACGCCATTCTTCATTCATTGCCCTGAAAGTGCCCATCAGCTTTACTTCCGAAGGAATCACATTTGTTGTAAAACCACCATTGATGGATGTGACAGATAACACACTCGGATTAAAAGGGTTGTTATTCCTGCTGATAATTTGTTGTAAACTGATAATTAAATGCGATGAAATTAAAATAGGATCGATAGCAGATTGTGGCGCTGCTGCATGTCCGCCTTTACCCTTTACCGTTATATATATTTCATCGGCGCTTGCCATTACCATTCCGCTTCTAAAACTTAATTTACCAACTTCCAAACCAGGGTGAACGTGTAATGCAAATATTCCTTGTGGTGCCGGATTTTTTAATACGCCTTCTTTAATTAATATACTGGCTCCGCCAGGATTTTTTTCTTCTCCTGGTTGAAAAATTAATTTTATTGTTCCTTCCCATTCATCTTTTAATTCATTCAAAATTTTTGCCGCGCCTAATAAACAAGATGTATGTACATCATGCCCGCACGCATGCATTATTCCTGCATTGGTTGATTTATAATCAATATTATTTTCTTCTGTAATCGGTAGTGCATCCATATCCGCGCGCAGCGCGATAATTCGTTTATCCGGATTTTTTCCTTTGATCAAACCAATAACACCCGTTGTTGCTTTTATCTCAAAAGGGATATTAAACTCCGTTAATTTTTGCTGAATGAATTTGGATGTTTCAAATTCTTTATAACTTAATTCCGGATGCGCGTGAAGATGGTGACGTACTGAAATAAATTCGCCCGAATATTTTTTTGCGAGGCTTTTTATTTTTGCATTTAATGATTCGCTCACTGGTGCTGGTTTATTGTTGGCAAAGATACAGTTGTTGCAACAAGTGGCATTAATTGCCTGCGGGGGCAGCGTTTTTGTCCGGCTTCACTTCTACTAATTCCGGAAGGATATAAATATTTGTTGTAACAATTTTTTCGTTGGTAATCTCGGTTTTATATTTATCCGCTTCATCCTTATCTAAAAAATCTCCAAACTTTAATTTGATATATGGCGGCTGAAAACTCATGTACACTTTTTGTTCTGGAAAATTTTGTAATAACTGCGCCCTTACTTTCATAGCCAATGCACGGTCATTTGTATGCAGTAACATCAGGCGATAACCTCTTGCAGCTTTGCCGCCAAGCAAAGCGCCATTAGCATCATTAAATTCTGCTTCTTTTTTTGCAAGCGTATTTAAACGTGGATCTTTATTTACAATGATATTATTGTTGTTGGTTGAATCTGTTTGAATATCATTTTGCGCATACGATATTATGCAACTGATAGAAAGTATTGATAATAAAAATAAATGTTTCATGATTTTCAATTTTGCTGTAATGCTTCCTTGACTATTTGTATACTGCTACTGCAACCCAAACGAGTTGCGCCCGCGTCAATTAATTGTTTAGCAAAATTATAGCTTTTTATTCCGCCGCTGGCTTTAATCTGGATCATGTCCGGCAAGTGTTTTCTCATTAAACTTACGGCTTCTACGCTGGCACCTTTTTCAGCATAGCCGGTGGATGTTTTCATAAAATCAATTCCTGCCGCGCCGTATATATCGCAACATTTAATGATCTCATCATTTGTCAATATGCCGCTTTCAATTATAACTTTAATTACTTTGTTTTTATTCTTTATGATGGGCATAATATGATTGATCTCATTTGCCAAAAATTGCCAGTCATTATTTTTTATAGCAGATATATTGATAACAACATCCAGTTCATCCACACCATCAACGATAGCCAATACGGTTTCTGCAATTTTTGCTTCAACAGCCGAATAACCAAACGGGAAACCAATTACAGTAGCAACTTTTACACCGGTTCCTGCCACAGCTTCTCTTGCCTTCTTTACAAATAAGGGCGGAATACAAACCGCGGCAAAATGGTATTCTTTTGCTTCATTACAGATGCGTTCAATTTCGCTAGCGGTAACGGTTGGCTTAAGTATCGTGTGATCTATATAAGATGCTATATTCATTTTATAAATTTAATATACAAAAATCGATTGTTTTGATAATTGTACAATTATTTACGTCGTAACATTTGTTTAATTTTTGGTTTTGCAGGTTGTGGGCAATAAAGAAAGATAATAATTACATATAAATTTTTACCTATATTTTTATATCTTGCCAGAATGAAACTATCTGCTATGCAAACTTTTTATTATCCACGAAAGAAAACTGCTTTTATGAATATTATTAAGAAGTTTTCTTTTTTACTAATTACAATTTTATTTACACAACAGCTTTTTGCACAGGCGCCTACTATTACTTCATTTTCACCAATAACTGCAGGGCCGGGAGATACTGTGACTATAATAGGTACAAATTTTGTGAATGTTGGCCAGGTAGAATTAGGTAATTATAATGTAGCCTTTCGGATTATATCTTCAACAGAGATATTGGGATTTGAAGCTGCAGGAGCCTCTTCTGGCGATGTAGTAGTAATCACCGATTCGGGAACGGCATCTCTTCCGGGATTTGTATGGAACGGAAACCCAATAATAAATTCAATTGTTCCTGATACTGCAAGGCGGGGAGATACTGTAACTATTACCGGAAAATACCTTGCTCCCGGAGTTGGTATTCTTCCTACGTTTATCAGTTTTGGGGGTGTTCCGGCAACAGCCATAATTGGGGTAAACGGGTTTAATAGTCCTACTGTAAAAGCAGTTGTGGGTAATGGCGCATCTGGAAATGTATTCCTTACTTCTGGTTATACAAATACAAGCACAACCTTTCCCGGATTTGTATTTGAGCAAAATTGCGCTGTAACAAGTACCACTAATGTTGCCATTTGCGCTTCCGTATTACCATATTCCTGGAATGGAAAAACTATTGTTACTGCAGGTACCTATATAGATTCTTTAAAAAGTATTGCCGGCTGCGATTCAATTGCTACATTGAATTTAACGGTAAACGCTACATCAACTAGTGGAATAGATACAACAATTTGTTCTTCTAAATTGCCTTATCTGTGGAATGGTTTAAGCCTTTCTTCGCAAGGTACTTACAACGTAACTTTAACCAATGCTGTTGGTTGTGATTCAATCGCTACGTTACATTTGGTCATAGCATTATGTACACCACCGGTAATTCCAACTATAACATCTTTCTCACCAACTTCAGGGCCAATAGGTACGGCAGTAACTATTACCGGAACTAACTTTAATACAACTGCTGCGAATAATATAATTTATTTTGGAGCGGTTAAGGCGGTAGTTACTAACGCCAACGCAACCACGCTAAATGTTATTGTACCTGTTGGGGCAACTTATCAACCGATCACTGTTACAACTAATGGGTTAACTGCATTTTCATCGCAATCCTTTGATATCACTTTTACAGGAGCTGGCATTGCATTTACCAAAAACTCTTTTTCTTCCCCTATAAATGCAATGAATACAAACAGCAGCGCTTTTGCTTTAGGAGATTTAGACGGAGATGGCAAAATAGATGTTGCTTCAGGTAACTATTCTTCTACGTTAAATATATTTCGAAATATAAGTGTAGGTAAGACAATTTCTTTTGCTAACGCCATAGCATACATGACAGCACATAGCGGACCTGAAAGTGATAATTTTGTAGCAAGTGTTGCTTTAGGCGACTTTGATGGCGATGGGAAACAAGATATTGTAACAACGAGTTACGATACTGTAAAGATCTTTCAAAATAGAAGTACACCAGGGAATATCAACTTTGTACCGCAAGGTGTTTTTTTTACAGGGGATTATGCTGTGAACATTTTTATCTCTGATTTGGATGGAGATGGTAAACCTGACCTTGCTATATTAAATGAAAACTCTAATTCTATATCTATATTCAGGAATACAAGCACTGCTGATTCAATTTCTTTTGTTTCCCAGGGAGCTTATGCTACGGGAAGTTATCCGCCGGCTATGGCATTGGGTGATCTGGATGGAGATGGTAAACCTGATTTATCTGTAGCAGAACGCTCGTCTGCATTTTCCGTTTATAAAAATACGAGTACAATTGGTTCAATTTCTTTTTCTGCAAGGACAGACTTTCCCGTATTAGGCTATCCTTCTGGCATCAGTGTTGGCGATTTAGATGGAGATGGCAGGCCGGATGTTGCTATTTCAAACTTTAACAATAAGGCTTCTATATTTAGAAATACAAGTTCACCCGGAACAATTTCTTTTGGGACGGAAATTGATAGTACAACAGGATCACAGCCTGCAGGCATTTCTATTGGTGATTTAGACGGAGATGGCAAGCCTGACTTGGCTGTAACCAATTCAGATACAACCAGCGGCAATAGTGTTTCCATTTTAAAAAATACCGGAAACACCGGAATGATTTCTTTTGCATCAAAAGTTGATTATCCCGCCGGGCTTTATCCTACAAACATTTCTATTGGTGATTTTGATGGAGATGATAAACCTGATTTATGTATTAATTCTTTAATACTGCGCAACCAGGTCGGTGAGCCAATTGGTACCCAGCTTTGCCCGCCAATTGGCAATACCATACTTATAGCTGGTCTAGAGGGATTCGGTTATCAATGGCAGGTAAATACAGGAACAGGATTTAATAATATTAGCAATAATAGTAATTATAGCGGCATAGATGATGACACGCTACAGTTAAATAATATTCCATCATCCTGGTATGGATATCAATATCGTTGCGTAGCAAATGCTGGTAACAGTAACGTATACACGCTGAAATTTACCGATACCTGGATAAGCACAACAGACTCAACATGGGAAAATGCTGCTAACTGGAGTTGTGGCACGGTACCTGATAGCAATACAGATGTTATTATTAACAGTGGGCATATAGTATTAAAGTCAAATGCAGCAGTAAGAAGTTTAACAATCAACCCTGGTGCATCATTTACTGTTGTGACACCATTTACCTTAACTGTAACACATTAAATATGCGTAAAATCACCTTTATCTTAGTTTTAGTTTTATTTATACAACAGCTTTTTGCGCAAGTGCCAACTATTACTTCATTTTCTCCAACCACTGCTGGTCCTGGTGATACCATTACCATTATAGGTACTAATTTTACTCCATGGTCATATCCTGTCATAGGTTCTATTGCCACTGGAAATGAGTATATCTCATCTACTATTCTTCTTGCAATTATCGGCACCAACGCTACTTCAGGGAGTATAACTGTCTTTAATTTAAATAATGTTAGTAGTAATACCCTCCCTGGTTTTATTTTTAGTGGTACGCCTGTTATTACTTCTGTTACTCCGGCCACAGCGGGTTTTGGAGATACGGTAACCCTGACTGGTAAATATCTTGCTCCTGCTTTAGTTTCTCCTACAATAAATTTTGGCGGAGTTTCAGCAAGTTCTATATTGCCTTTGTCTGTTAGTGTTGTTAAAGCAATATTAGGCAATGGAGCTTCAGGCGATGTAGTATTGGGAACAAGTTTTGGTTCAGCTACTTATTCAGGCTTTATATATAACCCTGTAAATTTTAAAGCTTCTCCGGTTGCGGGATGTTATCCTCTTACAGTGAATTTTACAAATGTATCAGTTGGGACTTGGGCTGCATGGACTTGGGATTTTGGAGATGGAGAAACAGCGCTTACTGCTTTTCCACCATCTCATACTTACATTAAACCCGGAACCTACACGGTCAAGTTAACTGGTATATCATCTACAGATATAATGGATACGGTAATTAAGGTAAATTATATAACTGTTTATAATATACCAACGGTAAGTCTTACTTCATCCGCACAAAATACATTTGTAGGCGCTGTTACTACCTATACAACTCAAGGCAATCAATCTAATTATCAATGGGTATTAAGTGATACTTTAAATACGGGGTATACTATTATTTCGGGGGGCACTACTACCGATAGTAGTATATCTGTAAAGTGGTTAAAAACCGGAAACGAAACAGTTAAAGTAGATTATAACAATAGTAATGGATGTAGCGGCAATCCTGCAACAGTAAATACTTCTGTTACGGCATTGCCAATGCCAATCATTAATTCTTTTTCTCCTGTTATTGCAACTACGGGAACAACTGTTACTATTACGGGTAGATATCTTACGCATGCAACTGCGGTAAATTTTGGGGGAACGGCGACAGAATCTTTTTCAGTATTAAACGATTCAACTATTTCAGCAATTGTTGGAACAGGAGCTACAGGAAACATATCTGTTATTATTTTTGTTGATAGTACAACAATTCCAGGCTTCACATTTGTACCGTTACCTATACCAATCATATCGTCTTTTTCACCTGCATCAGGACAGACAGGTACGGCAGTAACTATTACCGGAACTAACTTTAATACAACTGCCGCGAATAATATAGTTTATTTTGGAGCGGTAAGAGCTGGTGTGACCAGCGCCACTGATACTACTTTAAATGTTATTGTGCCAGCAGGAGCAAGTTACCTACCTATAACAGTTACCGTTGGTGGACTTACTGCTTATTCAACATTATCATTTGATGTAACTTTTAATAATGCTATCGGAGCAATAATCACTGATTCATTATTCAACAAAACTGACTTCATAAGTACTTCCGTTGCAAATGAATCTATAGGAGATATTGACGGCGATGGTAAGCCGGATATCATTTCTGTTCAGAATAATACATTATCTGTATTAAGAAACCTGTCAACTCCTGGCCATTTATTTTTTTCAGCAAGTATCGACCTGGTTTCAAATATTAGCTTAGGCGCACCCGTTGTTGCAGATATTGACGGAGACGGTAAATTAGATATCATTACTGCCAATTATAATAATTCTACGGTTTCTATCTTTAGAAATACATCAACTCCAGGCGATATATCATTTGCACAACGGGTAGATATTTCAACAGCGCCATATCTAAGCTATGTTGCAGTGGGAGATATAGATGGTGATGGCAGGCCTGATTTAGTAGTTGGGAATTCATATCTGTATTATCAATCAAGTTCGTCCAGAACCATCTCATTGTTTAAAAATTTATCTACGCCAGGTAATATTACAAATACTTCTTTTGCCACCCGTGTTGATTTTGCCTACATCAATTCTTCCTATTATGGTTTTCCCCAATTGTGTATCAAAGACCTTGATAATGATGGTAAACCAGACATTTTATCAGAAGATGGATATGGTAAGCTTTCAATATTTCATAATACATCTTCTTTAGGTACTATTGATAGTAATTCACTTGCCGCAGCAATAGTTCCATCAGTAAATATTCCAGGCGCTTTAACTGTATCAGACATAAACAATGATGACAAACCCGATATCATTACTGCAAGTGGTGGAACAATTTTAATAAGCCAAAATAAAACAACCCCTGATAGTATAAATGGTTCATCATTTCAAACACCCATTCCTTTTTCTTTTATCGGCGGAGATGCTGGTATGCCATGCGTTGCTGATATTAATGGTGACGGTAAGCCAGATATAGCTGCCGGCACTGATACATCGAAATTATTTATTTTAACAAATTTACTAACATCATCAACTATTAATAGTTCTTCGTTTCTTGTAAACAGGATATTTGATTTTGGAGATGCTGCAGCGTTTACTCTAAGCAATGTAAATATCAATGATATGGACGGTGATGGAAAACCGGATATTATTGTTGGGCATAACAATAATATTATTTCCATATTTAGAAATACGATCGGTGAACCTGCGATAGACAGCATTTGCCCGAATGGTACTGTTACAATTACAAGTAGTTTAACAGGTAACAGCTACCAATGGCAATTAAGCACCGATAGTGTTCATTATACCAATATCGGTAATAATGCCAATTATTCAGGTACAAATAATAATGCACTAACTCTAAACAATATCCCATCTGCGTGGTATGGTTATGAGTATCGTTGCGTTGTAGACGGAACTAACAGTAGCGTGTACACGCTAAAATTTACTGATACATGGATAGGCACTACAGATTCAACATGGGAAAATGCTGCTAACTGGAGTTGTGGCACAGTACCTGATAGCAATACAGATGTAATTATTAATAGCGGAACTGTAGTATTAAGGTCAAATGTAGCAGTAAGAAGTTTAACGGTTAGCCCTAACGCAAACTTTACAGTTATTACGGGAAATAAACTTACTATAACGCACTAATAAAATAAGTTCAATAAAGATATGCCGTACAAGAGTGCGACGCAACTATGTTTAATAGTAGTACGAAAGCTTAGTACATAAGTATTTTTATTGAGATAAAAACTTACGCTTCTTTGCCGTGGCAGTTTTTATATTTTTTTCCGCTGCCACAAGGACAAAGATCGTTTCTGCCGGGTGTTTTTTCTACACGTATTGGTTCATGTTTTACTGGTGTAGGGTCGTTGTATTCATTTTCCTGCGACAGGTATTCAGGACCGCCGGTTGATGATGTTGCACCTGCAAATTCTTCTTTGCGCTGACGCATTTTGCTCATATCTGTTTTGCGTTCTTTGCCTTCTTTTATCTGCGAAGTATTATTGGTTTCAATGGCGATGGTGCAATGACAAAGGAAACTTACGATGTCTTTATTCACCTGGTCATTCATTTGCCTGAAAGCTTCGAAGGCTTCAATTTTATATATAACCAACGGGTCTTTTTGTTCGTAACCTACTGTCGTTTGTATGCTATGTCTCATGTCATCCATGGCTCTTAAATGTTCTTTCCAGGCATCATCTATCAAAGCCAGTGTGATGCTGCGTTCCAATGCGTTAGAGAGTTCAGCGCCTTCGGTGGTAATTATTTTATCAAGATTGGCCAAGACTTGTATTGATTTTCGTCCATCCGTAAACGGTAGTGCTACATTTTCGATGTGCGCGCCTTGCTCTTTACGAATGTTTTTTATTACGGGTAATGTTTGCTGGCTCAGTGCCTGCACTTTACGGTTATAATTTGATTTAGCCTCGTTGTATAATTGTTCAGCTACAACCGGCACGTTCGCTTTATCTAATTCTTCAGGAGTAATTGCTGTATCAATTCCAAAGTTTACAATCACAGCCAGTTTAAAACCTTCGTGGTCATTGCCTTCTTTAAAAGAATTTACCAGGCTTTCTGCTACAGAATAAAATGCATTATCTAAATCCAATGCCAGCCTTTCTCCAAACAAAGCATGGTTACGTTTTCCATAAACAACATTTCGCTGCTTGTTCATTACATCATCATATTCCAATAAGCGTTTCCGTGTGCCGAAGTTATTTTCTTCTACTTTTTTCTGTGCACGCTCAATTGATTTTGAGATCATGCTATGCTGGATTACTTCGCCTTCTTTGTAACCCATTCTATCCATCAAAGAAGCAATACGTTCGCTACCAAACATACGCATCAAATCATCTTCCAGTGAAACGAAGAATTGTGTAGTGCCAGGATCACCTTGCCTGCCGGCACGTCCACGTAACTGCCTGTCTACGCGGCGGCTTTCATGCCTTTCTGTACCAACGATTGCTAAACCACCGGCTTCTTTTACGCCTTCACCTAGTTTAATATCTGTACCGCGTCCAGCCATGTTAGTGGCGATAGTAACAGCGCCCGTTAAACCCGCCTCTGCAACTACCTGTGCTTCTTTAGCATGTTGTTTGGCATTTAATACATTATGAGGAATGCCTTTTTGTTTCAGCATCCTGCTCAACAATTCACTAACTTCTACGTTAGTTGTACCAACCAGCGTGGGCCTACCGGCAAGGCGTAGACGCTCTATTTCATCAATTACCGCCCTGTATTTTTCTCTTTTTGTTTTGTAAACAAAATCCTGTTCATCCTTTCTTATTGCCGGAATATTTGTTGGAATAGTAACAACATCTAATTTATAAATATCCCACAACTCAGCAGCTTCTGTTTCGGCAGTACCTGTCATACCGCAAAGCTTGTGGTACATACGGAAATAATTCTGCAAGGTAACAGTAGCATACGTTTGTGTAGATGCTTCGATCTTTACATTTTCTTTTGCTTCAATGGCTTGATGTAAGCCATCGCTGTATCTACGTCCATCAAGAATACGCCCTGTTTGTTCATCAACGATTTTTACTTCGCCATCCATTACAACATATTCAACATCTTTATCAAAAAGTGTATATGCTTTTAGTAATTGTTGTATCGTATGTATGCGGTCTGCTTTTACAGAATAATCGTTTAATAAAGATTCTTTCTGGTGTAATTTTTCATCAGCACCTAAATCGCTTTTTTCAATATCAGCTAGTTTGGTAGCAATATCTGGCAGGATAAAAAATTCTGTGTCTTCGCCGGACTTTGTAATCAAGTTAATTCCTTTATCAGTCAAATCAACCTGGTTGTTTTTTTCATCTATATGGAAATATAATTCTTCATCAACCTTGTGCATTTCTTTTTGCTGGTCGGCGATATAATAATTTTCACTCTTCTGCAATTTTACACGAATACCTGGTTCGCTTAAGAATTTAATCAATGCACTATTCTTTGGTAAGCCACGATGTGCCCTAACCAAAGCCAATCCGCCATCTTTCGGGTCATCATTGCCTTCCGCTATTTTCTTTTTCGCTTCTATTAAAAATTGATTGGTTGCCCTTTTCTGAGCTTCCACTATTTTTTCAATACGTGGTTTCAAATCAAAAAACTGTTGTGTATTATCACTATGACCAACGGGTCCACTGATAATTAATGGTGTCCTTGCATCATCAATTAATACACTATCCACTTCATCCACCATGGCATAATGATGTTTGCGTTGAACCATTTCATCGGGATTGTGCACCATATTATCACGCAGGTAATCAAAACCAAATTCGTTGTTAGTACCATACGTAATATCAGCATTATAAGCATTTCTGCGGGCATCACTGTTTGGTTCGTGTTTATCAATACAGTCAACCGTTAAGCCAAGCCATTCGTAAAGTGTTCCGTTCCATTCACTATCGCGTCGTGCTAAATAATCATTTACCGTAACAATATGTACACCTTCGCCAGCCAATGCATTTAGGTAAGCAGGCAATGTACTTACCAGCGTTTTACCTTCACCGGTAGCCATTTCTGCAATTTTGCCGGAGTGTAAAACCGCACCACCAATCAACTGAACATCATAATGAACCATGTTCCAGTTTATTTTTCCGCCGCCGGCTGTCCAGGTATTTTTATAAATTGATTTATCACCTTCAATTGAGATATAATCTTTTTTTACAGCCAGTTTTTTATCCAGTTCAGTAACAGTACTTTCCAGCGTTGCATTTTCTTTAAAACGGCGGCTGGTTTCTTTTACAACTGCAAAAGCTTCGGGCAATAATTCACCTAATATTTCTTCAATCTTTTTATTGCGTTCTTTTTGCAGTTCATCCACTTCATGGTAAAGCGTGTCTTTTCCGTTGATATCATCAACAGGCAAATTTTCCGCTTCTTCTTTTTTTGTATTGATTTGTGTATCTATTTCGCTGAGGTATTCTTTAATTCGTTCACGAAACTCAATCGTTTTATTACGCAACTCATCGTTGCTTAACGATTGATACGAAGTAAAAAACTCATTTATTTTTCCTACCTGCGGAGCAATTTGTTTTACGTCTTTTTCACTTTTATTGCCGCCAAATATTTTCGATAAAAAGCCTATCATATAGTTGATTATATCTTTTAAATAATTTTTACAGTC
>Ga0206833_1092_pt2 | contig 21559 bp, 22 predicted proteins | sample Alteio_BWOrgCont_32_FD_152891 | JGI IMG/M metagenome (GOLD analysis project Ga0206833, IMG submission 152891) | Enriched cells from forest soil in Barre Woods Harvard Forest LTER site, Petersham, Massachusetts, United States -... | ecosystem: Environmental > Terrestrial > Soil > Temperate forest >... | reverse complement strand
TCTTAGCTTTTCTTGTTCCATTTTGTTGACTCCTTTTGTCAACCTATTTCAGGACAAGACACAAAGTGGGACAAAAAAATGCGATTTTGTGATAAAAAGGCGATCCTGCTGGGACAAAATCAATTATTTATAATTGCCATAAATAATGGTATTAGCCGCGCCTATATGCTATTAAAAGACGCCTATGCCTTTACCTCCACTACATTTAAAAGCCAAACATAACACATAAAAAAACCTCACGATTTCAATTATTATATCCTATACCATTCGTTTATCTTTGCGCATAATTCAATATTCCCATACTGTGATCAATGTAAATAACATTTCCGTTTCATTTGGCGGAACGACGCTCTTTAGTGATGTAACCTTCTCTATAAACGAGAACGACAAAATAGCCCTGATGGGCAAGAATGGTGCCGGTAAATCCACCATTCTTAAAATAATTGCCGATGTAGCCAAGCCTACTACCGGTAGCGTAAGCGGTCCTAAGGACGCGGTAATAGCCTATTTGCCGCAGCATTTGCTCACCCAGGATAAGGTAACCGTTTTTGAAGAAACGATGAAAGCATTTGAAGAGGCAAACCAAATGCAAAAGGAGCTTGATGAGTTAAATGAACAGCTTAACATTCGTACCGATTACGAAACGGATGATTACATGAAGCTGATAGAGCGGGTATCAGAATTGAGCGAGAAGGTTTACACGGTAGAAGGAACTAATTATGATGCGGAGGTAGAAAAGGTGTTAAAAGGACTGGGCTTTGAGCGTAAAGACTTTGGCCGGCAAACTGCTGAATTTTCGGGTGGCTGGCGCATGCGTATTGAACTGGCCAAAATTTTGTTGAAAAAGCCTGATCTTATTTTATTGGATGAGCCCACCAATCACATGGATATTGAGAGTATACAGTGGTTGGAAGACTTTCTGATCAACTCAGCAAAGGCTGTGATGGTAATTTCGCACGATCGTGCTTTTGTCGATAACATCACCAATCGTACCATCGAAGTTACTATGGGCAGGATTTATGATTATAAAGCCAAATACACCCATTATCTTCAGTTGCGCGCCGACCGTCGTGTGCATCAATTGAAAGCTTACGAGGAGCAGCAACGTTTTATTGCAGATAATCAGGAGTTTATAGATCGTTTTAGAGGGACTTACTCCAAAACTTTGCAAGTGCAATCGCGTGTAAAGATGCTGGAAAAATTGGAAGTTATCGAGATCGACGAAGTGGATACTTCTGCGTTAAGATTGAAATTCCCACCTTCTCCGCGATCTGGTCAATATCCGGTAATTGTAGAAGATTTGACAAAATCCTACGGCGATCATGTGGTATTCAAAAATGCATCTATGGTGATTGAACGGGGAGAAAAGGTAGCTTTTGTGGGTAAAAATGGTGAAGGGAAGTCGACCATGATCAAAGCCATTATGAACGAGATTGATTTTGAAGGGAGTTTAAAAGTAGGTCACAATTCCAAAATCGGGTACTTTGCCCAAAACCAGGCCGCATTGCTGGATGGGAATTTAACCGTATTTGAAACCATTGACCAGATTCCTTTAAGCGATGGAACGGTAAAGATTAAGGATCTTTTAGGTGCGTTTATGTTTAGCGGCGATGATACCACCAAAAAAGTAAAGGTACTTTCCGGAGGAGAGAAAACCCGTTTGGCCATGATAAAATTGTTGTTAGAGCCCGTTAATTTGTTGATACTGGATGAGCCCACCAACCATTTGGACATGAAAACCAAAGACATTATTAAAGATGCACTTAGAGATTTTGATGGTACTTTGATCCTGGTATCTCACGATAGGGATTTCCTTGACGGACTGGTGAAAAAAGTATTTGAGTTTGGTAATAAGCGTGTACGCGAACACTTTGAGGATATCAAAGGATTTTTGGCTTACAAAAAGATGGATAGCTTAAAAGAGATCGAACAAAGTTAAATCCCCGCTGTCTGTGAAGTATACTGTCCGAACGTCTCTGACTTTGGGCGACTATGCCTGCATAAAAAAACACACATTGGCAATGCTCTGTTTTGTTAAGCTCTACAAGCTTAATATATTTTTATGACGAGGCTACAACCCTCTACCGGTTAAGAGCTGTGCGTTTAGGTGCAATGTCAACAAGTTAAGGAAAATGGTGTTTTAACCCTCTTTTTTGCTTGCAAAGAAGGTAATCATGGCAATTGCAAAAGCAATTTCCCTTAACTTAATAACATTGGTTTTGGGGCGCTACCCCAATTAATTGTTATACCCTCACCAAAATATACATGTATCTTTGTTTGCAATAACATGATCCGCAATATATCCATCAACGATTTTATTACGCTTAAACAAGGCATTGCATTAATCGATGTGCGCACTCCTGCCGAGTTTGTGCAGGGCCACGTGCCCAGTGCATTTAACCTGCCTTTGTTTAGTAACGAAGAAAGGGTAAAAGTAGGCACCACCTACAAACAGGTCGGCCGGGAAGAAGCTATTTTATTGGGATTTGATTTGACGGGTTCAAAATGGTCGGGGTTTATTAAGGAGGCATTGCTGATAGCGCCCGATAAAAAGATAGCGGTTCATTGCTGGCGCGGCGGTATGCGCAGTGGGGCAATGGCTTGGGCGCTTAATTTGTATGGTTTTGAAGTTTACCTGATTGAAGGAGGTTACAAAAGATACCGCAATTGGGTACACAGGCAATTTGATACCCTTTATAACGTGGTGATATTAGGCGGCATGACCGGATCGGGCAAAACAAAATTGCTGCATCAACTTAAAGCTGTTGGTGAGCAGGTGGTTGATCTGGAAGGCATTGCACAACACCAGGGATCGTCATACGGCACTATGAACCGGATGGTACAACCCACACAGGAGCAATTTGAAAATAACCTGGCCGATTGCTTAAAAGATATGACTCCTGAACGCCGTGTTTGGGTAGAAGACGAAAGCCTCACCATTGGCAAACGATCTATTCCAAACCCGTTTTGGTACCAGATGCGGGATGCCGTTATGGTTGATTTAGAAGTTAGCCCGGCCAGCCGTGTAGAGGCGCTGGTAGCAGAATACGGCAATCTGGATAAAGATTTTTTGATTGAATGTACCGATCGGATCCACAAGCGCCTGGGACCCGAACAAACAAAAAACGCCATTGCCGCCATTAATGAAAATCGCATGCACGATTTTATAAAATTAGTGCTGGTTTACTATGATAAAACTTACCGCAAAGGCTTGTTGCGGCGCGAAAAGGACAAGGTGCATCCGTTATCATTAAACGATACTGATCTGGCAATAAATGCTGGTCAGATTTTAAATTTTATAACAAGTATTACAGAACATAATGTCGCATAAAACAGATAGCGCAAGCTTTAAGCTTACTCAATATTCGCACGGAGCGGGATGTGGTTGTAAAATCAGTCCGGCGATACTCGATAAAATTTTGCACAGCCCCATCGCTTCAGCGCCCGATGCGCGGCTGCTGGTGGGTAATGATAAACGTGACGATGCAGCGGTATTGGATATGGGAAACGGAACGGCTTTAATATCAACCACAGATTTTTTTATGCCGATTGTGGATGATGCCTTTGATTTTGGCCGGATAGCATCTGCCAATGCCATTAGTGATGTATACGCAATGGGTGGCAAACCGGTACTGGCAATTGCCATATTGGGTTGGCCCGTTGATAAAATACCACCCGAGGTAGCACAAAAGGTGTTGGAAGGATCAAGAGCGGTGTGCGCCGAAGCCGGTATTACATTAGCTGGCGGCCACAGTATTGATTGCCCCGAGCCTGTTTTTGGGTTGGCCGTGAATGGTATAGTAAATATCCCACAGCTTAAACAAAATTCAACCGCAATAGCCGGATGCTGCTTATATTTGACTAAAGCACTCGGCGTTGGTATCCTCTCTACTGCTCAAAAGCGCGGCGTATTATTACCTGATGATGCAACTATCGCCCTAAAAAGCATGACCACACTAAATAGCTTAGGTGAATTGTTTGGGCAGATGGAAAGCGTAAAGGCCATGACGGATGTAACAGGCTTTGGCTTGCTGGGACATTTATCTGAAATGTGCGAAGGCAGCGACCTATCGGCCGTGATTGAGTTTAACAAAGTGCCTGTAATTGCCTCTTTACCTTATTACCTGGAGCAAAATTGCTTTCCCGGCGGCACGCAACGCAACTGGATAAGTTACGGGCATAAAATAGGTGAGCTTACTGAAACGCAAAAATATATCCTGGCCGACCCACAAACCAGCGGCGGTTTATTGGTTGCCGTTGCCGAAGACGGAACATTTGCCTTTGAACAAACGCTTAAAGAAAAAGGCCATGAATTTAATACCTTCGGTTGGTTAAAACCAAAAACCGAAGGACCCTTAATTACCATTATTTAAGTATGAAAATTACAACATTGCTGTTAAGCTTTTTTTTAATGTTGAGTGCCAATTATTTATTTGCACAGGCTAATCCCGGGCCAATGCCTGCTTTAGGCGTAACCACCCCCTGGGCCGATAATCAGTTAATGGAGCCGGCAGACCTGGCATCAACAATTAATAAGGGTACAGCCGGCAGCCTGACAATATACAATATTGGCGCCGTTGAAGATATTAAAGGAGCAAAGCATATTGGCCCGGTAAGTAATCCCGAAAATCTGGAAAAATTAAAAGCTGCGGTCGCAAGCTTACCAAAAAATACTGCTATAATTATATACTGCGGATGTTGTCCGTTCACAAAATGCCCAAACATAAGGCCTGCTTTTACCGAACTTACCAAAGAAGGTTTTACCAATATTAAATTGCTAAACCTGCCCAAAAACCTGCAAGCTAACTGGATAGCGCCGGGTTATCCGCTGGCAACCAAGTAATAGTAACGGTCTGTTTCGAAATAATCACATGGTAGTGCGGACGCATAAGATCATCTTTTTTATACATTTATAAATTACTATTTCACAATTATAAATGGGTTTATTACGCTTTCTTTTAGCTGTATCTGTGATACTTGCGCATGCCGGAAAATTATTCGGGTTTGAATTTGTTGGAGGGCGTATTGCCGTTGAAACATTTTTTATGATTTCGGGCTTTTATATCACCCTCATCCTGAATGAGAAGTATATTAAAGAAAACAAGTCGTACAAGTTATTTATCACCAACCGTTTTTTAAGACTTTATCCACTTTACTGGGTTGTACTTTTATTAACACTGATTTGTGCAGCCCTAATTCCAAACTATACGGCAAATTCTTATATGGGCAACCTCGGTTCGTGGGCGAGCTATGGTAAGTCACTCAGTTTTTCCAGTGGTGTTTTTTTAGTGGGGACAAACATTTTTTTGTTTTTTCAGGATTTGGTGTGTTTTTTAGGACTAAACTTAAAATCAGGACTGTTCTTTTTTACATCAAACTTTTATGAAACTAAACCGCCGCAGGTTTATACATTTTTACTGGTGCCCCAGGCATGGAGCATAAGTTTGGAGTTAATGTTTTACTTAATAGCGCCATTTATTGTTAAAAGGAAATACATCATCATAATAGCATTGATAATTGCCTCAGCTGCGCTAAAAACTTATTTCCTGGGACACGGACTGGCAAACGATCCATGGGTGTACCGGTTTTTTCCTTTTGAACTGATGTTTTTTTTACTGGGTGCGCTTTCTTATTACCTGTACAAAAGGGTAAAGGATATTAAAATACCCCGGTATATTTATCCGGCTTTAATGGTGTTTATCACTGTGTTTACTGTATGCTTTTCGTTTATAAGCGTAACATTTTTTACGTACCGTATATACATTGTGGCGGTGTTTTTATCAATGCCATTTTTATTTAACTACACCAAAAAATTTAAGCTTGATAAATTTATCGGCGAGCTTTCGTACCCTATTTATATTACCCATATGTTGGTGCTTAATACTGTAAAGGCCATGGGGATTACACAGAACGTGCAGTTGATAACCATAGCGGCAACAATTATTTTAAGCATAATATTAGTTAAGCTAATTGGCGACCCGATAGAACGCTTACGGCAAGCAAGGGTTAAAGACCAAAAAGGAGTGGATAAGGTTGCCGATGCCTTATCGGTGAAGTTGATATCGTAAATTATAACACCCTTCCCGGCTAAATATTCAACTAGCAGTACAAATAATTATAAAATGAAAGCCGGACGACTAAATTAACCGATTATATTCTTTGATACATACTTATCGGTATGTATATTTGCCCCATGGGACGTAATGCACATATCCCCGCGGCGGATACGCAAAAGTTTATTATTGAGAAAACTTCAGTGCTCTTTAATAAGAAGGGCTATGCCTCTACGTCATTGTCTGACCTGGAAAAAGTAACCGGGTTAACCAAGGGGAGTATTTATGCAAATTTTAAAGATAAAGAGGATGTTTCTTTAAAAGTTTTCGATTATAACTTCGCCCAGCTTAGCAAAGCGATGGCTCAAAGAGTTTATTCAGAAACTACAGCAAAAGGAAAATTGCGGGCCTGCATCAGTTTTTATCTTGATTATTATCCCGCCCTGGCTACTAACGGGGGCTGTGCTGTTCAAAACGCGCTTATCGAAACCGATGATACCAATGCCCTGCTGTTTGAACGGGCAAAAGATGCCTTGATATCCTGGAAAGAAACAACGGCAGCAATTATAAAGGAAGGTATTGATAATAGCGAGATTTCGGACAAAGAGATTCCGGCCGATTTTGCTATTTACATGATAGCCCTTATTGAAGGCGCCATATTGGTATCGCGGTCATTAAGCGATTATACTGCATTCAAATACATCCTCAACAGGCTTAAAACAGAAATAGAACTCCTGTAATTTTTTTTTGATAAAATAAATACCATTCAGTATGAAAAAAAGAAGAATAGTAATAACCGGACTCGGCACCATTAACCCACTTGGAAATAATGTGGGCACGTTTTGGGATAATTGTATTGCCGGGAAGTCGGCCGCTGGGCCAATAACTAAATTTGACACCTCAAAATTCAAAACCAATTTTGCCTGCGAGGTAAAAGGATTTAATGCCGAAGATTATTTTGACCGCAAGGACATAAGGAAGTATGATTTATTTACCCAATATGCTGTTACCGCCAGTGATGAAGCAGTAAAAGACGCCGGACTAAATTTTGAAGGCCTAACAGCACCCGAAAGGGCAAAAATTGGTGTAATATGGGCTTCGGGATATGGCGGCATATCAACTTTTGAACAGCAATTGCAGGAGTTTCACAACGGCGATGGCACACCAAGATTTAATCCCTTTTTTATCCCTAAAATTATTACAGACATAGCCGCTGGTATAATTGCTATGCGGTATGATTTGTATGGCCCCAATTATTGTACTGTTTCGGCCTGTGCTTCATCAAACACGGCCCTTATAAATGCATTTGATTTGATCAGGTTAGGGCGGGCCGATGTTGTAATTGCGGGAGGTTCGGAAGCATCAATTACCCCTGCTTCCATAGGGGGTTTTAATGCTTCACAAGCGCTCTCAAAAAGAAATGATAGTCCCGAAACTGCTTCGCGGCCGTTTGATACAGAAAGAGATGGATTTGTAGCCGGTGAAGGCGCAGGTGCATTAATTCTTGAAGAATATGAACACGCGGTGAGCAGGGGTGCCACTATTTATGCTGAATTTATGGGCGGCGGTATGGCAACAGACGCCTATCACCTCACTTCAACACATCCCGAAGGACGCGGAGCTGCCCTGGGTATGGAAGCCGCATTGGCAGATGCAGGGCTTAATGCAGCCGATATTGCTTATATTAATGCACATGCTACTTCCACTTCGGCAGGCGATTTGAGCGAGTTAAAAGCAATAGCCGCCACATTTGATGATAACAGGGATGTGGTAATCAGCGCCACAAAATCAATGACCGGGCATCTGCTGGGGGCTGCCGGAGCAGTGGAAGCGATATTGACTATACTGACTATCCGTGATCAGATTATTCCGGCTACCATCAACACCAGATCAATTGATCCATCAACGCCTGAAGGTTTGAATATACTTACCGGTGGTGCTCTTAAAAAAGAAGTGAATTTCGCCATGAACAATACCTTTGGCTTTGGAGGACATACTGCAACTTCGATTTTCGGAAAAGTACAATGATGCATAGTGGTCTATCAGAAACGAGCTTTAATTGGGAATCCTGCTGGGTTTTAGTATTTTTAATCAATAAAGGGATATCATCAATTGACCGATGAATAAAGATAATTTAATTCAGTTTTTTCAAAATGGATTGCCCATGAGTCCCGGCAAAGCCGAACAACTGGCGGAGAAATTTAAAGCAAAAAAAATTGCCAGAAACGATTATTTATTGAAGCAAGGAGCCATTTGCAATGAATCATATTTTATTGAAAATGGCATCATCAGGTCATACACCTACGATTTTGATGGCAATGATGTAACCACCGCATTTTCATCAAAAAAAATGTTCTTCAGCGATCTGCTATCGTTTTTTAAAAGAATCCCTTCAAAAGAATATATGCAGGCGCTAACAGATTGTGAAACATGGTATCTTACTTACGAAGACATGCAGTCAAACTTCCATACTTTCCCTGAGTTTCGGGAATTTGGGCGGCTAAATATCATTAACCAATACGGTTTGTTGAAACAAAGAATGTTATCCATGTTGCAGGAAACGGCAGATCAGCGTTATGAAAGCCTGATTAATTCATATCCCGAAATTATCCAAAATGTACCTTTAAAACATATTGCCTCTTACCTGGGAATAACCGATACCTCGTTAAGCAGGATAAGGAAAGAATTTACAAAAAGACAAATCATCTAATTTCGAATCGTCTTAATTGAACAAACAGGAAATTAGATGAACTACCAGTTATTTAAAATGCTGGTTGATTTACGGTATAATTACCAGTCTTTTTCCTTCAAGATCATTTCTTAACCAGGCTTTTTCGATGTCGGCAAGGGGCACCTTTTCAATATTCATGTGCAGCTTGCCGTCTTTTATCCATTCCCATACCTGTGTGCTTCCGGCCGCGATATCTTCGTGCGTTACTTTCCCCATGCCCGATAGTTCAAGTCCCGAAGTCCGCAGCATTTCGCCGGTTATATAAGCGCCCGCACCAGCCTTGGCGCCAATAGGAATATAACGGATACGTTTTGAGGGGAGCCGCATATCTTTTGGAATAAAAGACTTCATCAATATTTCGGCAGGACGTCCCCAAAGAAAATCGATTACGATATCGTAACCGGTTTCACCTTTTTCTTTTTCAAATGCTTCTAAAAGCGCGTCGTCAGATTGTTTCAGATCGATAACTGCATCTGCCCCGAAATTGGCCAACAATTTCAGCGATGTTTCATTTCTACCCGTTCCGATGATTCTGCCCGCGCCCAGTAATTTTGCTACTTGTATGGCCATTCTTCCCGAAACACCTGTTGCGCCGTTGATCAATACTGTTTCTCCTTTTTTAATTTTTGCAGTATGTTTCAATGGCAGGTAAGATGTTAGCGCCGAGGGCGGAATAGCTGCTGCCATCGCCGCATCAATTCCATCCGGAATGGGCACAAAATGTTTGATAACTGCTTTTTGTGCAAATGCGCCATGAGGGGGCTGCATCATGCCAAAACCAACCAGTTTGCCATCAGCTGTCATTCCTATTCCCCTGTTGCCTACAACAGCAGGGAATTGAGTATACATGTTCTTGCTCGAATAGTGTTCACCGCTGGCCACTACTTTTTCAAAGTTTTCCAGTACTACGGCTTTTACATCAACAAGTATTTCACCATCGCCGGGAATTGGGTCGGCAAAATCCGCATACTGCGGTGTGGCGCCGAACTGATTTATGATTGCTGCTTTCATGATTTTTGTTTTTTTATCAAAAATCAGTAATAGTGTGGAGTGGAGCAGTTTACATAAGATAAGAAGTAAAAGGCCTGGTGATTTCTTAACAAAAGATAATTTGCTATTTCGCCAGCCTGTTTCTGATGCGGCTTAACGAAACAGGCGTAATGCCCAAATAAGTAGCAATATATTGCTGAGGAACGCGCCGTATTATGTGCGGCTTTTCTTTAATCAGGTTTAAATACCGCTGTTCGGGTGTGTCTTTTATAAAAGAAAGAAAATGTTTCATATAATGATACTGCCTGTCAAATGCAGCGTCGAGCATGTTGTTCTTCATTTCGGGTATCTGGTCGATATCATCCAGAATTTTATCCAGATCTTTCTTGTGTATCCAATGAAGTACCGAATGTTCTATTGTTTCGATGGTAAAAAAGCTTGGAATACTTTTCCGGAAACTATCGGCCCCCGAGAGTACTTCATTTTCAAAGGCAAATTGAAAGGTAATATCCTTTTCATTGTTGTTAAACCAGGCCCTTAAACAGCCTTTCTCTATAAAAAAAGCTTTTTGCGAAACATCACCTTCTTTAAGCAGCACCGTTTTAGCCGGAACTTCTAAGCGATTGTAATAACCCACATACTCATCCCATTTGTCTTTAAGCTGAGGGAACCTATCCCGGAATTGGTCGAACATTTTGCGGGTATTTTAATTTTAAATGTAATGTCTTTGTTGCCACCTTGTACCCTGGCACCAAAGAAAACTTTGTGCCCACGACTGGTGTTTTAAGGATTTGTTTATTTTTCCTCTATAAAACCCAATATATAACCGTCAGGGTCGGCAATATAAAATTCGTGGCCATAAGGCATCTCTCTGGGGGGCTGAACAATGATAACCGAGCTGTTTTTGATAACTTCAAAAAGGCCATCAATGTTTCCGACTGAAAAAACCAAGTCCAGGTCTTCATTTTTACGTCTGTTTTCTCTTTCTTCAACAGTTGGACTACCTGATTTAAGATGAATCGTATAGCCATCACTGATGATGCTGGCATAAAAATCTTCGTAAAGAAACTCAATTTTAAACCCCAACTCCCCGGTATAAAAATCAAGGGAACGTTCCAGATCGGCTACTACCAATTGTGGACTTATGCTTTTGATTTTTGGGTGAGTTGCATTCACGTCGTCGGAAATATTCAAAAAAAAAATTGTTAAGCTTTAGGCCGTCCGAAAAACAAAACATAGCCATCAGCATCAGCTACTTCAAACCCGCGCAGTCCATCACCGTCGTCCCGAAGGGGTTGATGGAATGTTACGCCGGCTGAATTGTATTCTTCAAATAAAACATCCGGTTCAGCTACGCTAATGTATGCATCCCAACGGGCCCATTCATGCCGGGTATGATTGGGAACCGGTTTGATATCCTCAGCTATCGCCTTCAGCATGATGGAAACATCATCGCGGCCTACAATAGCGAAAAACGGATCGTTTTCGGGGCCAAGATACCGCACTTCAAATCCAAGTTGATTTACATAGAATGATACCGAATCTTTTATATTAGAAACAATAAAGGATGGCGAAATGTAAGTGAGATTTGACATTGCTTATGATCCCTGTTTTACTGCACCACTAATTTACAAAAATATAAAGCATAAAAAAAGCTCCGCAGGTTTGCGAAGCTTTGCTCTTAAGGCCGGGTCAGAACCAACAAACCTGGTTATTTTATCCGATGTGACGTATTGGTTAAATTCCATTCCCAGGTTACGCCATTATCGGGCGAAAAAGCCTGACTCCATACCGGGTTATCCTTATCGGTTTTATCCCATACAAATACCACCAATATCGGTTTACCCTTAAAAACATCCTTACAAAAAAACTTGCCGATATTGCCTTCAAATGAACCAACAACAGGCGGATCCATAGTGCCTGAGTTGCTATCCACCCAATAAAGGCTCCACAATTTTGTTTGAGGGTTAAATAAACGTAGCGTTAAGCCCTCATAAGGTTTATCTTTCACCTGGTTAAACGCCGTTTTGAAGATGTCCATATTGCCTAATCCATTTAATATCGTTCCAAAATTTTCATCTGTCGATTCATACTCAATCCATTCAGTGCAATTATTCAGCCTTGTTTTCAATCTTTTATTATGCATGGTCCATTTACCGGCTAAAAAATCAAAGTCATTTTGCGAAGAAGTACTGGATGGCGTGATTTCCAGTTCACCCGATGAATTGATCTTAGCGTTCACCATTACCGGTGCCTTTGGCCAGGTGGTTTGCGCATGAATAACCGATAGCTTTAGTGTAAGCAGGAGCAGTAATGCAATAACTTTCTGCATGTGTTGAATGTTTTTCATTGTTTTTGGTTTTATATCTGATAATCTGTTTTCAAATGCCAGGAGAATGTAAGTTCATATAAACTATTTTATTTTATGCGCTACACTGGTTGAATTGGTTTCCCAGGTGATGCCGTTATCAGGTGAAAATGCCTGGCTCCATAGGTAGTTGTCATTATCTGTTTTAATCCATTTAAACATTACCAATATGGGTTTCCCATTAAAAACATCTTTACAATAAAACTTGCCCACATTGCCTTCAAACGAGCCTACAACAGGCGGATCCATCGTTCCATAATTACTATCGGCCCAGTAAAGGCTCCACAATTTTGTTTGTGGATTGAATAATCTTATGGTTATACCTTCATAAGGCTTATTACTAACCGCATTAAATGCAGACTTATAAATATCCATATTGCCTATTCCGTTTAATATGATACTATAGTCGCCTGTTGCTTCAAAAGGGATCCATTCGGTACAGTTATTTAACCGCGTTTTAAGCCTTTTATTAACCATGGCCCATTTGCCAACTAAAAAATCAAAATCATTTTGCGATGAAGTTGTTGATGCCGTAATATCGAGCTCGCCCGCGGGGGTAATTTTAGCGTTCACCATCGGTTCTTTTGACATACCCGTTTGGGCATAAGTGAATGCATGCTGAAACGTAAATAAAACGAGTAAGACAATAACATTTCTGGCGTAGTGGATCTTTTTCATTTGTATCTGGATTTATAATCGATGTTTCTCTTTTTATTTAAATGACCTTAGTCTATACGCTCCAGATTCGCGATAAAATTAATCTCCCAGGTCTTGCCCCCATCATCCGAAAACGCCTGTTCAAAACGGTGCGATGTTGGTGTGATATCCGACCAAACCTGCCGAACCAGGATGGCCCTGCCCTTGAATGACTCCTGATCAAGAAATTCGCCCCGCCCGTTCTTGAATTCACCGATCATGGGCGTGTTCATGGTGCCTTCATTACTGGCGGCTGCATTAAGGCTCCATTGGTGAGACTGGGGATTGTACAAAAATAAGAGCAAGTCTTCGATATGATGTGAAGAGTCGTCGGCTTCAAGCTCCTCAATTTGGGCGCGCCCATCCCAAATTTTGCGGGCATTCAATGTGCCCGTCATTGGGACCCATGTTGTGGAGCCGGTTAACGGATGCAGGAGCCGTTTTATAGTCGACTTCCATTTACCAAGGTGAAAGTCAAAATCGTGCTGGCCATCCCGCTGAATGGTAATCCCAGGGTTGCCTGAATTTTGTTGTGCAAATAAATTGACGGGCTGCAACATGCTGATCAACTGGCAAATAATGCTTATTAAAACTATCCTGTTTATTGTTTTCATATTGATTGTTATTTCTTTTTGTTTAAATAGGTTTATCCATGATCATAATTAAGGTTATTGGTCTGTATCAAAAATATTGATAGATTGGCTCTTTGAAAAGAGCCATTTTGATAAATTAAAAAGAGCCAATTTTATGGGAAAAATTACGCCTCAGATATTAGTAACTTTTATCAGTATCAATAAAAACCAGGGTGCAACCATCCATAATCAGCTGTATGAACAGTTAAAGAACGGCATATACGATGGCATGCTGCGATCAGGCGAAAGGATGCCATCTTCGCGCGAAATGAGCATGCAGTTCAAAATTTCCAGGAACGCGGTGTTGCAGGTTTTTGAGCAATTGACGATGGAAGGTTTTTTTGAAGCGAAAACCGGCTCCGGAACATTTATCAGTAAAAATGCAGATAAACTCTCCCGGTCAAAAAATAAGGCCATATACCCTGCACAAAAATCAGAACATTATACAGCCAGACCACATGGACTCAATGATGCTTTTAAGGGCCACGTTAGCGCCCTGGAGCCTCTGCATCCTTTTCAGCCTTCAATCCCGCTCGTATCAGAGTTCCCTTTCGCGGCCTGGGCGCGCATTAGTGCAGGTGTACATAAAAAGATGGATAGGCTGCATTTAGGTTATGACGACGCCCAGGGATATTGGCCTTTGCGAAAAGCTTTGTGCGACCACCTGCGCATTTCAAGGTCAGTAAACTGCGATCCGGAAAATATGCTTATCGTAAACAGTTCAAGGCAGGCGCTGCATTTAATTGCAGAAATTTTGCTGAAAAATGGCGATCAATGCTGGATGGAGGACCCCGGTTACCCCGGTGCAACATCGGCCATAAAGCGATTTGGCGGACAAATATGCCCCATACCCATAATAAATGATGGCATGGACCTGAATTATGCTGCGCATCATTACCCCAAAGCTACGCTTGCTTACGTAACCCCATCGCACCAGTTTCCAATGGGGAATACCATGGCACTTAGCGAGCGCGTAAAATTATTGAACTGGGCCAAAGACAACCATATGTGGATCATCGAAGATGATTACGATAGTGAATTCAGATACAATAGCCGCCCTATTCCCGCGCTGCAGGGCATGGATACCAACGGAAATGTTATATACATAGGTAATGTAAGTAAAGTGATATTACCTGCTTTGCGTTTGGGCTACATGGTTTTCGCTACCAAAGCTATAGCCAGGCAATTTGCTATAGCAAAATCTGTTATTGAAGGGCAGAGTAATATAATTACCCAGGCTACGATAAGCGAATTTATTACACAAGGGCATTTTAGCCGTCATATAAGGCGGATGAGAATATTATACAAAAAAGCACAGGATGACCTGGTAAGCCTGATTAACGTGCACTTAAAGAACAGGCTATACCCGGTCCCCGTGGAGGCAGGTATGCATTTTGTTGCTTGGCTGCCATCAAATATTAGCGCAGCCGTAATAGCAAATGAAGCTATAAAAGAGGGTTTGATTATACAAACCCTCAATCAGTACAGCATTAAATCTGACAATCAAAACGGATTAATTTTAGGGTTTACAGGCTTTTCATTTGCCGAGATGGAAACTGCCATACTTATATTGAAACGAGTTTTAGACAGGCATTTTTAATACTCCCGTAAACGAAACCTGATTGAACCACTTGAACCAGCTATTGCGACAATTGAGACTTTTAAATCAATTTGGAACATAATAAAGACCAGCTTGCCAAAGCAACTCAGTTATGATATAAAACGGCCTTTTTACCATTGCCTCCGCTATAGGCTAACGCATCATTAATTTCCTCCAACCGGAATTTCTTCCCAATTTTAGTTTTAAAATGAGGCAGATGAAGAAGCTCGCTAATTTCTTTTACCGCTTTTTCTAAGTTGTTGGGGTCTTTAACCGTTTCGGTATTAAAATTGGAGAACGGCCTGATGGTAATATTTTTAAGGGCTAAGATGCTGGTATGAAATGTAAAAGGTACTGCGTCGCCAATATAACCATATGAATAGATCACCGAATTTCTTGGAATTAATGGTAGTATTTTATTCAAAATATCACCACCTGCTCCATCAAAAATGGCAGTTGCATTTAACGTTTGAGCCAAATCGGTCAATTGCCCGATAAAATTAGGGCCGCTTTGAACAACTATATTTTTGGCGCCCAATTCCTCCAGTTCTTTCCTGCCTTCTTCGGTTCGCACAATAGAGATTAAGGGAAAGTTATAGGTGAGGCAAAAGCCCAGCAGTGCAATTCCGGTTGCCGAATTACCGGCTGTACTGATAATGCCTTTATGCCCTTCATTAATAATTTGCTTTAAAAACGCCAGCGGGGTAATAATATTAACCATAGAGCCCGAATATTCTGCCAGATCTGCGCTGTCAGGCAAAATCGCACAATCTAAAAAAGGCACATGAGCATACTCGCACCAGGAACCAACCGCGCTTTCACTGTAACTTAGCTGACGGTAGAAAGTCACATTTCTCCCGCTGTATTCGTTTGGCACACCTTCGCCGGTTTGCAAAACTTCGCCAGCGCCCGATACGCCTTTAATGTCATAACGGCTTTTTACTGCGCCTGGAGGTGTTGGATGTTTCAGAAAAAACTTATCTCCCGAATTTATAGCAGAAGAGTTCATCTTTATGATTAAATGGCCGGGTTCGGCCGTTGTTGGTTTTTTAACATTTTGCACGGTCAAAATATCATCCAACAACACAATTGCTTTCATTAATTCATTCATTTTTATATTGTTTTAACAATACAAATGTCCGGATTCGGAGAATCAGCGACCAATAAGCAACCTTAAGAAATACCCTTAAGATATATTAAGGGTTCAGCGTTTATGAGCCAGGTCTTTCCTGATCTTACTCAGGAATTCTGATGTGATTCCAAGATATGAAGCGATCTGCGTATTGGGTAACCGCGAAGCCAGCGCCGGAAATTGATTTAGGAAATACATATACCGTTCTTCTGCCGTTGCACTGATATTTTGCAGCACCCGGTTTTGTAGCTCAATATATTTATGCTCAATAATAATGCGGAAAGTACTGTTAAACTTGGGGTAATTGGAATAAAGATATATCAGATTCTGCCTGGTTATTTGAAGGACAACCGTAGGCTCTATTGCTTCAATATAAACGCCTGCTGGTTTCTCAGAATAAAAGCTGGAAAGATCACTTACCCATTCATTTTCTGCGGCAAATTCCAGGTTGTATTCTTTGCCCGAGGGATCAATGGCATACATTTTTAAACACCCGGAAACAACAAAAGTAAAATGCCGGCAAACATCACCCTGGTGCAATACAAAACCGCGGCGTTTAATTTTTCGTTCGGCAAACAGTGCAATCAATTCCTCAATCTCCTTAGCTGTTAAGGAAAAAGCCGAATTCATATGTGCCAAAAGCAATTCCTTATTTTTAATTCCTTCGCTCAAGTTTGGTAATGCTTATTGATTTAAATGATAAAAGTAGATGAAAAAACATTAGGAAAAGTATCCGGGTTTATATAGCTCATTCTCCTCTGGCGAGAATGCCGCGCAAAAGCCAAAAGCGAAGGAGTTTTCGTGACTATAGCCAATATTTACGATATACGAATAGTTACCCCAATTTAAACGTACCTTACATCAATTTGAACATCATATTCGACGAACTGATAGACAGTTACCTTGCTACCAATGTGGGCATGGTGGAAAATTTTCTGAGTAAGGCGCTATCAGCTCATTTGGCCGATAACATTAGTGCGCTTTATGCGGATGATTTATTGCTTTCTGCGGGTACGGGAAATAACCTGCTGGTGAATCACAATAAACTTATACGAAGTGATAAAATTTATTGGTTAGACAGGCTTCACAACAACCTTTACGAAAATGATTTTTTTGATCTGATGGATCGCTTTGTTAAGCATCTGAACAGTACCTGTTATGCCGGTATCACAGGTTATGAATTTCATTATACACTTTACGAAAAAGGAAGTTTTTACAAACGGCACCTTGATAATTTTAAGCAAAACGGCACCAGGGTATTCTCCATGATAATGTACTTAAATAACAAGGTCGACGGCGGAGAATTGCGCATTTACCAGGAAAATTCGTCACAGGATATTGCGCCCAACGCCGGAAAAAGTGTTTTTTTTAAAAGTAACGAACTGGAACATGAAGTTTTAGTAACTCATTTACCCAGAATGAGTGTTACGGGATGGCTAAAGGTTGCCAGATAAAGGATCATTATTAAAACTCTTCTGTTTAACTGCGCAATAAGCTGATAGCATACCAGCATTGAATCCAATAGCATAACTAGCCTCAATAAAAATATGGAGCAATTCACATACCGATTGGTATTTTAATTATATTCGTATGAAAAATTAAAAAAGTGAGCGCAGATAACTTAAATACCCGTGATTTTATTTTGCAAAAAGTAGCGCCAATATTTAATAAAAAGGGCTATGCAGGCACCAGTTTATCTGACTTAACAGATGCCACGGGGCTCACCAAGGGGGCAATTTATTTTTATTTTACAAATAAGCATGATTTGGCTGTTGAAGCCTTTAAATTGAATGTAAAAAAGGTGACTTCGCCGCTTGCTGTTCAATTGAGCCAATCTGCCGGTTCAATTGAAAAACTACAGGCTGTAACAAATTATTACCGTAATTATTTTAACATAATTGTTGATAACGGCGGGTGCCCGATATTGAATATTGGGGCCGATGCCAATAATATTAATCCCGCGTTATTCGATGCTGTAAAAAAAGTTTCGAAGCGGCTGGAGCAGGATTTAATAACCATTATTCAAAATGGGATAAATAATAGCGAGATTAAGTCGACTATTGATGCCGGCGGGTATGGTAAAAACATTTACGCAATGATTGAAGGGAGCATATTTATGGCTATTACCCGTAACGACGGATCATATATAAATAATATGATGGACATGATTGACCAGCTAATTCAGGAAAAATTCATCTTATAAAAATTTTTTACAAATCAACATACCGATCGGTATGTTCAATTAAAAACAATGAAAAAAATATTAAACTCAATTACAAAAGTGCGGTTCCAGGATTGTGACCCATTTAATCATTTAAACAATTCAAAATATATTGATTACTTTATCAATGCCCGTGAGGATCAGTTACTGGAAAATTACAACCTCAACATCTTCAAAATGGCTAATGAAGAAGGCCTTAGCTGGGTAGTTTCATCCAATCAGATCTGTTATTTAAGTCCGGCATTTATTATGGAATCTGTATTGATTGATTCACAATTAATAGCTTATACATCAAAAAGCCTGATGGTTGAATTGCGGATGTGGGATGAAGCACAAAGCAAACTAAAGTCAATACTGTGGACCAGCTTTGTACATTATAACCTTAAAACACAAAGGCCCGAAAATCATTCGGCACAGCTTAGCAAACTTTTTGAAGATGTTATATTACCCGTAGAACAACCAACATTTGAAGACCGCCGGAATTACTTGATAAAACAACGGAATGCTCATTAAGCATGGTTGGCCAGATGGGAATATTTGGCAAAATCAGTTTTCAATAATATAACATGGGGTTGGGAAAAAGTTCTCTGAAAGCTGCCTTTTTAAAAATGAAAGAGGCTGTATCATATAAATCATGATCAGCCTCTTTTCCGGGGAAAGGAACATTTAAGTCGGGAGTCTTTTTTAAAAACCCGCGTAGTTTATTTATTTGGAGGCATTATATCTATAATAACTGTCCGGTTATAAAACCGTTCTTCAGGCAGGCTGTTTTCAAATGGTGAATGATTGACATCTTCACCAAAACCCGAAATTTGGAATTTTACATTGCTTTTGCCCGCAGCAGCTAATGCGTGTTCAATTATTAGCTGCGTTTGCTGTGCCCTGTTTTCAGAAAGCTTTTGATTATACACTTCCTCCCCAATTATATCAGTATGCCCATGTATGCTAACATTTGCACCATCAGTAATTAATGGGGATACAACATTTGTTAAAAAGTTTGAATAGGATGCTATGGTCGTTGCCCTGTCATAGTTAAACACAATACTATATTTAAGTCCTTTTACAATAGTTACATCCGGGCGAGCCAAATGAATTGAATTTTCACTTCTTACAATTTGCCCGTTATTTGTTACGGCAACCATGGAAACTTTATAGTCGCCAACAACGCTGCCGCCTAAAATAGTATCACGGGATATGCTTTCCTGGTTCTCCATGTACGGACCATAATGCTGGGTTAATCCGTTTGTGGCTGTGACATCTATTGACCATGATTTAAGCAATTGGCGAGCGGAATCAACACCGAAAACAACCTGATCATTAAGCGGATCTGCCTGTGAAGTATTGATCTGAATGGGCCTCATCATTCCTCCGCCTACTTCATTTAGTAATGCGGGCGAGGTGCTTTCAATATCAACCCTGCGATTTTCGGCGCCAAGCAGCTCAAGGTCTTTGGTGCCACCCGGTTTTTGAGATGGGGGACGTGGTTTAAAGCTGCCTTGTACAGCAATTCGGGCACCATCGATGCCAAATGCAACTACCAGGTATTTTTTTACCGATTCTGCAAATGCTCTGCCCTCTGCCGGCCCATTGGCCGAAGCACCATTTAACGTTATAGCAGTGCCTGGGTTTAATCGCATCCTTTCACCAAGAATATTTAACACATTATGGTATACATTTAACTGCCCGGCAGAACGGCCAGATGTATTGGTGGTTTCTTCCTGTTGCAATTGTTTTTCTTTAAACAGGCTGGCCTGATCTGTTGTTAACAATACATACCGGGTTGGAATTGCAGTTGACGATTCATCAAAAAATACTGCGCTAAGTAGCGGGAAAGTTTCGCTCACCTCGCGTTTAAAGGGCCCTGTTGCCGGACCACTAACGGTAAGTATAAACTCACGTGCAGGGGGCGGCACTACAGCAACCGGTAAAATTGGAGGTACTGAAGCAATTACAACTTTATGCACCTTGCCAAACTTAAGCGCTAAACCCACCCGTACTGTTTGTATTGATAAACTTTCAATGTTGCGCGGTTCCTGACCAAAATAAGGTTGATAGGATGCGAATGGCGAAAGACTAACCTGTGTAGTACTTGTAGGAGCTGAAACCATAAAATCATAACCAAGGCCAACCTGCCCCGAAATCTGGGTGCTTTTTATGGCGCTAAAATCAGAAACCGTGTTTGGCTGATTAACCTGTGTATATTTAAAATCATCGCTTATTTTAAAGGCTATACGGGGGCCTGCATAAAAATATAGATTATTTGATTTAAACCCCACTCGTAGGCTGGGTTCAACAGAAATGTAATTTATATCTGCATTTAATGTAGCCGGGCAATTGCAGGGAGCAACTTCGTTGTTATACTTCGCGCCGCGGCCATCATAGGCTATATTTAACATCCCGCCCCAAATAGGTTCCGGGCGGTATTCTATCAGTACAGACCCGTATGGTCGTACACCAAAAGCTTTATGAAAAGCAGTTGGAACAATTAGTGAATTATTCAATGTTTGGGTTGTGCCGTCATACCAATTGGCATTGGCTGCGCCTGATACGCCAAACCACCAAACAGGTTGAGGCTGGACAGTCTGCGCTTGAGCAGCACCATAGGCAAAAATTGAAATCAGCGCACAGATGATAAATTTTTGCATTGTTTTATTTATGGGTAATATCATGAGATTTTCTTTTTAAGTTGGTTTTTAACTTAGCTTTTATAATCCTCCCGACATTGACAAACATCAACACCGGGAGGATAATTATTATTGGACATTTATCGTAGTATTTACCATGGTAACAGAAGCAACAAGCGAAATTGCCCTACCATTGAGCACTGTTTGAACGGTATTGCCTGAAGTGGAGAAAGTGACGCCAGCCGAAGCAACTATTGTACCCGCCATGACGCCGCCACCGGCACCGTTAATTGTTGCCGCGCTGCCAACATACCAGAATATGTTTTTAGCAGCAGCTCCATTTGTTAAAATAATGCTGCGCGCCCCCGCCGGACCTGCAATACCCACCGTTAGTGAGGTTGGAGCCTGGAATATCCATACGGCATTTGGGTTGCCTTGCCCATCCAGCGTAAGATTTCCGTTGGTTATTTTAAATGCGCCGCTTGCCGACTTATAAACACCCGGCGCTAAGG
>Ga0206833_1108_pt1 | contig 21593 bp, 24 predicted proteins | sample Alteio_BWOrgCont_32_FD_152891 | JGI IMG/M metagenome (GOLD analysis project Ga0206833, IMG submission 152891) | Enriched cells from forest soil in Barre Woods Harvard Forest LTER site, Petersham, Massachusetts, United States -... | ecosystem: Environmental > Terrestrial > Soil > Temperate forest >... | reverse complement strand
TATAACTGCTTTTGATGCGGAATCTTTTTTGGCGGCTGCGCTGCTATCAACAGCATCCGGATTCATACTGCCGGGCGCCATCATATTATCATTGGAAGCCGCTGCTGCCAATGCAGATTGCCTGCTCCAGTTATCGCTGTTTGGACGTTTGCCCCAATTGGTTTTAAAATCATTGAAGCCTTTTCCTTTTTCCGCATCATTGTAAAAATACCAGTCGCCTTTGGAACTGCTGCCGGCAAATAAATCCGGCACCTGGGCTTTTGCATTAAATGTATTATCAACCTGCACACCGGTATTATTATCATCATCTTCATCACCGTCTTTTTGTTTTTGTAATTTTCTTGCCAGATTTTTTACAAAATTTTCCTGGCTCAGCGGATCCATGGCAGCTATGGTTTGCAAACTGTCTTCTCTGTCAATAATATTTATTTTTTCTACAATTTTTGATAATGAATTTCTTCTGGATTGTATCTCAGCTAATTTTTCTGGGCTTAATGTTGTATCGCCCGATTGTAAACTGTCATAATCCGCAAATGCTTTTTTATATTCTTTCCGGTTAAAATCAATATCGGCTAATTGCAGATAAGCTTTGTTCTTATAGCTTACATCTTTGGTATTGGTTTTTATACTTTGTTCATAATATAAAATTCCGGATGTGGTATCAGGTTTCTGCATTGCCAGCTGTGCAGCGGAATAATATAAGATATCACGGTAAGCTTCAAACCTGCCTTGTTTTGCCATGTGCAGCAGATTGTCAATGGCTTTATCTAATTCCTGCGGATTTGAACTCTTCAGCATTTTAGCGTTGTTCAATTGGGCATGAATATCCATTAAAGGATCACCGGTAGTTTTAGAAGCCTTTTGATAATATTCAGAAGCTTTATCAAGCTGATGCGTCATCTCGTACAATTGTCCCAGTAAAAATTCGCGGCGTGCTTTGTCTTCAACTGTTTTTGCATTGGTTAATGCTTTTTCAAGATGCGTGGCTGCACTGTCATAAATACCTTGCTGATAAAACCAATACGCATACATTTCATCCACATCATCACGTAAACGCAATGGCAGGTTGGGGTCTGATTGCAAAACGGTTATCAGCCCTGCAGCTTCGCTGAATTTATTTTGTTCGATCTGTGTACGGACGATCCATACCAACGCATCATTGCGGCTGGGCGGCTGAGAAACTATTTTCTGGATAAAATTTCTTTTTTCAGGGTTGGCAATACTTAAAACGTTATTGTTGGCATCGCCATTTGTACCTACTACACGATTATCATCTTCATCTTTATTTCTGGGAAAAAGATTATAATTAATAAACTGGAAAGTAGCCGCGGCAGAATCAAAATCTTTTTTATAAAAATAAGCTTCGCCTAATAACAGGTACATGTTATCTATCCAGTCGTTGCGAAGATCATGTAATAAAATACCTGCTGTACATTTCAATATTACAGAATCAAGGTCTTTTTTTTGCGTAGCAGTATTATCTAATGAATATGGATAAAAAGAAAGCAGTTTATTATAATCGTCTTTTTGTGCAGTGGTTGCTTTTTCTACTACCAGGTTTATTTTGTTGTTGGCATTATAATAATAGTTATAATGTGTAACCATATTTTGTTTGAAACGGCGGTAATTGGTAAATTTTTTATCGGCAGATTTTTCGGAACCTAACTGAAACTCTTCGAACTTGGCTGGCTTTTTTTCTTCCACACTATCCAGCAATTGCCCTGACCAGGCTGGCTGTGCAAAGACCTTAGTTACAGACGTTATAAATAAAGCGAATAATATGAATATAAAGGAAATGCGTTGCGGCATGTATCAAAAGGTTACAAAATGCGCCTCAATATCGGTTATTTTTGGTAATTAATAGGGATATAATGAGTTGAGTTTACTAATTTTAACAACCGAAAAATTATTATGGCTAAAATTGACGCCAACAGCACTCTGAAACGTTTACGCAACCGCTACCGCCTGGTAGTGATGAATGAAGATACGTATGAAGAAGTGGTAAAATTTAAATTAAGCCGATTGAGTGTATATGTGGCTTTGAGCAGCATTTTTGTATTGCTCACTATTTTAACCGTGGCTTTAATTGTATTTACGCCGGTAAAATATTATTTACCAGGTGTTGGTTATGGCGATGCGCGCCAGATTAAAGAATATAAAGAACTGAAAATACGTACAGATTCAATGGAAAACGCGTTAGAAGATAAGGAGCAATATTTAAACGACCTGAAAAAAGTATTGCAAGGCAACGTACCAAAATTGGATACCACCAAACTAAAGCTGCCAAAGCCTGATGATACGAATGAATAAATTATAAATAACCAATAACTATAATAATAACCTTAAAACCTACTGTTATGTTTAATGCAAAAACGAAAGAGCCATACGGAGAAACAACCTTTGGAAGCACCACAATTATAGGTGCCGGAACAGTTATTAACGGTGATGTTGAAAGCAACAGTGATATCCGTATTGACGGTGTATTAATTGGCAACATTACTGCTAAAGCAAAAATTTTAATTGGCCCAAATGGTGTAGTGAATGGGAATGTCAGCGGCCTGCAGGCAGATGTATCTGGTAAAATAACCGGTAAAATAAAAGTAGAAGAATTATTGCAACTGCGTGATAAAGCAAATGTGCAGGGAGATATTTATGCCGGCAAATTACAAATTGAACCAACTGCAACGTTCAACGGGCAATGCCACATGGGCGCTAATATTGTTGAATTGAATGCTGAATTGAGCAATGCCATCAACCAATAAAAGCAATAAAGATCTTTTGTTGCAATACGCCGGACTGGCAACGCAATTACTGGTGTTGCTGGCAATTACAATCTGGGCTGGAATAAAATTGGATAAGTGGCTAAAATTCTCAACGCCATTATTTACATGGGTTTTACCGCTGGTTTCCATTGTTGCATTGATGATAAAAATTATCAAAGACACATCTAAAAAGAAATAAAAATACTTACCACATAAAATGAATACGCAACGGAAATTTATAACAGTATTGATCATCATCTTTGCGGTATTCAGTATATTTTTTTTAGCAACTAAAAGTTTATTGGCAAAATGGGGTATTGATAATAATATACTGCTCATTGGCAATGCGCTTTTACTTGTTATCAGCCTTGCGGCTTTTACTCTTCAGCATAAAGCACTTACACACAGCAATCCCAATGTTTTTATACGAAGTATCATAATGGGCATGATGATAAAAATGTTTACTTCTGCCATTGCCGTAATTATTTATTTTGAATGGAGCGGCAACAATTTTAGCGGTGCGGCTGTTTTTATATTCATGTTTTTATATTTTATTTATATGATAGCGGAAGTGTCCGCGATGATGAAACTGAATAAAAGGACCAATGCCTAAACAGGAAGCCCCGCTACATCAATTACAATCTTATTTGCCCGAAGGCTGCCTGGAAGATGTTTTGTATTACCTGCAGCATTATAAAGTTCAACTAACGATAACGCGTGAACGAAAAAGTGTGTTGGGCGATTACCGTAATTCACATTTGGATAAAAATCATCGTATCAGCGTTAATGGTAATTTGAATAAATATTCTTTCTTAATTACGTTGCTGCATGAGCTGGCTCATCTTTTTACATATGAACGTTTTGGACATCGGGTACAAGCGCATGGCGCTGAATGGAAGAATGAATACAGTAAAGTATTAGCCCAATTTTTATTGAAAAAAATATTTCCGGCTGATATTCAAAAGGCATTGATGAAAACATTGCAAAACCCTGCAGCCAGCAGTTGTGCGGATGATTCTTTATTAAGGGTATTGCATAAATACGATCCGCAAAAAGAAGGAATGAGTTTGGTGGAAGCATTGCCAACGGGCACATTATTTAAAATAAAAGGCGGCAGGATATTTAAGAAAGAAGAAAAAATTCGCAAACGAATAAGATGTATTGAAGTTAAAACAGGGAAAGTATATTTATTTAGTCCAGTTTACGAAGTGATGTTGATTGCTGAATAAAGGTATTTGGTACAAGTGAGTGACACAACGATGATGAGTAAAGTACAAATGCTGAAACCAAAATTTGTATTTATTTTTTCTGTCCGAAACGAATGATATTTCCATTGTTATCGATGATAGAAAATTCTCTTGTTCCCCACGGTTTATCTTCCAGTTTGCGGTCAGTATTAATTAGTTCTTTTCCTGAAAAACATCCATATAGATCTTCAATATTATCTACCATTAAATAGCAACTCGTTTTACCAAAAAGCGTTTTATCTTTTGTATAATAAAAATGAAGCTCTACGTTTTTATAATGCAGCATTAAATAATTGCCGTAATTGTAAGAAGTAAAGCCAAGTTTATATTCGTAGAAATCGATCGTCTTATTAATGTTTAATGTTGGCAATAACGGAATGGCTTTCTGTAACATCTCAATTAATTTTAAGGTTTACTCTACAATATCTATAAAAATATCTACTTTCGGTTACTGAATTTTTTTAAACCACATCTTGGAACAGCCGAAGAAATATACTGAAGAAGAACTTGTGTACTTGTTGCGGCAACAAGACCAGCAGGCATTTTCGTATCTCTACGATAATTATGCAGCAGCATTGAACGGTGTTATTTACCGAATGGTGGAAGAAAAAGGATTGGCTGAAGATCTGTTGCAGGAAGCATTTATTAAAATATGGAATAATTTTTCCAGCTACGATGTTGCCAAAGGAAGGTTGTTTACGTGGATGCTGAATTTAACTAAAAACCTTACGATCGATACGCTGCGCAGCAAAGGTTATAAGAAGCAAAACAAAATCTCAAAGGATGAAAATTCCGTATCTAATATAGCCGACGGAAATTTTGGGGCAGATAGATTTGACACCATCGGTTTGCGGAAACAATTAGAAAACTTAAAGCCCGAACAGCGTACCCTTATCGATATGGCTTACTTCGGCGGCTTTACGCAGGATGAAATTGCTAAACAAACAGGAATTCCCTTAGGTACAGTTAAGACAAGGATGCGTTCCGCAATTATAGAATTAAGAAAATTATTACAATACGCTTAAAGTGCAAGTACAGGAAATCATATCATCAGGTTTATTAGAGCTTTACGTAGCAGGGCTCACTTCGCCGGAAGAAACGGCGCAGGTACAGCAATGGGCAAAACAATATCCTGAAGTAGCCTCAGAATTAGATGAGATACAAAGCAGCATAGAAACCTATGCGATCAACAATGCAATTGAACCTGACCCATCAATAAAAGAAAAAATATTTTCAGGCATTAATAAAAAAGAACAGACAAAAATAATTGCGCTTAAAAAAGAAACCACTCCTGCTAAAGTTGTAAAGATGTCTTCATCATGGAAATGGCTTGCAGCGGCATCTGTATTATTATTGATCGGAAGCATTGCATTGAATGTATTATTCTATGATAAATACAATGAAGCAGATAAAAACCTGCAACAAACACAACAGCAATTAGCCGATGCTGCCGAAAGCAACAACTCGATGAAAGAAGATATGAATGTAGTGCAAAGCAAATATAGTGAGCCCGTTGCTTTACATGGCATTGGCGTTGCACCGGATGCGGCTGCAAAAATATTCTGGATGAAAAATACCGGCGAAGTGTATGTTGACCCAAGCAATTTACCCGATATCCAACAAGGGCAACAATTTCAATTATGGGCAATTGTAGATGGCAAGCCGGTTGATGGCGGCATGATACTTACATCTAAAAAAGGAGATAAATACCGCATACAAAAAATGAGATCTTTCGGCAAAGCAGAAGCCTTCGCCATTACCATAGAAAAAGAAGGCGGTAGCCCAACTCCAACCATGGATAAAATGGTGGTAATGGGTAAGATGTGATCTTTCTTTTTGTAACCAGCATTTGTATTCTGTTCAACATCGTTGTGTCACTCACTTGTACGGCATCGCTTTACCCCTCTTTAATTACATTTTATTTTTTAATTGTCATTCTGAGCGCAGCGAAGAATCTGATCTTCATTAATCACTCTGTAACTTTGAGGATAAGATGTTTCGCTGCGCTCAACATGACAAATGGGTGATAAAAAATTACCTAAATCATAAACCGCCAAAATTCAATCCCAAAAACAATAACTTAAATTCGCATAATAATATTAAGCTATGCGCAAACTATTTTACCTTTTACTTTTTACTACTTACTCAATAACAACATCAGCACAAACACCCAAAACATATACATCTTCCGAAATTTTATTGCAGTTAAAAAAACTAAATGTATTAGGTTCGGTATTATATATCGCTGCACATCCGGATGATGAGAACACAAGGTTGTTAGCGTACTTAGCCAACGAAAAATTATACCGAACAGGATATTTAAGTTTAACAAGAGGCGATGGCGGCCAAAACTTAATAGGAGATGAACAAGGCATAGATTTAGGATTAATACGTACACAGGAATTGTTATCCGCAAGAAGGATTGATGGTGCAGAACAATTCTTCAGCCGCGCATACGATTTTGGTTATTGTAAAACACCTGAAGAAGCATTGCAAACATGGGGGCACGATAAAATATTAAGCGATGTAGTTTGGGTAATAAGAAAATTTCGTCCGGATGTAATAATAACACGCTTTCCCGAAGACAGCCGTGCCGGACATGGTCATCACTCAGCTTCGGCTATCCTTGCCCGTGAGGCTTTTGATGCGGCAGCCGATCCAACAAAATTTCCTGAACAATTGCAACAAGGCGTAACGGTTTGGCAAGCGAAAAGAATACTCTGGAACACATATAATTTCGGTGATAACAACACACAAAAAGATGATCAGTTAAAAATAGATTGCGGAGGATATAATCCGTTACTCGGAAAAAGTTATGGCGAAATAGCCGCGCTAAGCCGCAGCCAGCATAAAAGCCAGGGCTTTGGCGTACCCGCGCAAAGGGGCGCTGTTATTGAGTATTTCGCGACAGTAAAAGGAGATAAGCCAACAACTGATTTAATGGATGGAATAGATGTAAACTGGTCAAGGGTAAAAAATGATGTGATTGCAAACAGCATCAATGATATCATACAACATTATTCCGCAGAGCATCCGGAACAATCGGTAAGTGCATTGGTAAAATTATACCAATCAATAAAAACAATTGATGATGTTTATTGGAAAACACAAAAGCTAAAAGAAATTCAAAACTTAATTGAAGAATGCAGCGGATTATTTTTAGAAGCAACAACCAATACACAATACGCAGTTCAAGGCGATAGCCTTAAAATAAATTTTGTTATCAACAACCGCTTAGGTGCTAAAATAAAAAGTGCTGATGTTTCTTTTAAAGATGCCCATCATGTTTTTGATAGTATACAAAATGATATCAATGCAACATATTCGCAAACGGTATTCATTCAACCCAATGAAAAATTAACCCAACCATACTGGCTGGAAGAACCAATGGATAAAGAAAGTTTTAATGTAAGCAATCAGCAATTGATTGGCAAAGCAGAGAATGACCCGATAAGCGCTGAGTTCGTAATCAATATTGATGGTGTTGATTTTACGTTTGAAAAACCTGTACGTTATAAATATACTGATCCGGTGAAAGGAGAAGTATATCAACCAGTCAATGTTGTACCATTTGCCAACATAAAATATGATAAAGATGTTTACTTAATAAAACAAGGGTCTGTAATCACAAGTGATATCAAAATTAATTCTAGATCGGATATAAAAAAAGAAATAGCTGTCACTTATACATTGCCTTATAAAAACGGTAATCGGGAAGATGTCTTCGACAGTAAAACTATCGAACTCAAAGGAAAAGATGCTATTGATGACATACCATTTAATATTATTAATAAAAATACGGATACAAGTGTTTTGTTGATGGATGCTTTTGGGCAGGATATTTCACCAGGCAGCACTAACAAAACGAGTGGTTATAGCAGGGTAATTAATTATGATCATATACCCTTGATTGTTTATGAAAAGCCGGCTATTGCCAAAACCATATTTATTAATCTAAAAATAATTGGTAATTCAATTGGATATATTGCAGGCGCAGGAGATAAAGTACCACAAGCATTAGAGCAAATGGGCTATAAAGTAACAATAATAAAACAAACAGACCTAACGTTGAACAACTTAAAACAATTCGATGCAATCGTAACAGGAGTGCGGGCTTACAATATCAACGATTGGTTAAATAATGTGTACGATACATTAATGCAATATGTAAAAGATGGCGGCACTTTATTGGTTCAATACAATACAAATAATTCTATCGGTCCGCTTAAAGCTAAGATCGGGCCATATCCTTTCACGGTAACGGGTAAACGCATTACGGATGAAACTGCTAAAGTAAATTTCCTTTCAACCAATGATCCGGCATTAAATTATCCCAACAAAATAACCGGTAAAGATTTTGATGGCTGGATACAGGAACGCAGCATTTATGATGTAGAAAATATCGATAGCAATTACAAACGCATACTGGGAATGAGCGACCCCAACGAAAGTCAGCAGGACGGAAGCCTTATTGTTGCGGATTATGGCAAAGGGAAATTTGTTTATACAGGATTAGTTTTCTTCCGCGAATTGCCCGCAGGTGTTCCCGGCGCTTACCGTTTATTTGCGAATTTACTGGCAAATAAAAATGAGGTAATTAAAAAATAATTCTTAACCGGACGATGCCCGGAGCACCGCCATACGGAAGAAATTTCCAATCACTATGGTTGATAATAAAATCTTCAATGGCATTGTCAACATCTTCATCAATCGATTTTTCAAACTGAAAATTATCAGGCATCAGGGATTCGTTTATTTCAAATTGTACGATGGTTTCGCCACTAACCCTTCTGCCGTCGTCATATTCCGAATTGGAAAATTGGTCAACCAGAAAAAGCCGGTATTTTTCCCAGCCTTCTCTTGGTTCTACATCCCGTTTATATAAAACCTGTACGATACTGCGTATATTCGTATCCGTTATAGAAGCTATTTTTTTAAGTGTATTTTTTTGAGAAACCAAAATAACTTCAGCAAAATTATTAGCTGTGATATTGATTGTTTTTGGATAATAATCATTAGCAGCAACATCCAATCGTATAGACGAATCAGGCAATGATAAATTGAATAAACCATTCGCATCCGTTTTTGATTGTTGTCGGTTGTTGATGATTATATTGGCAAACGGAATTGGATTATTGTTGGTATCCACTATTTTGCCCGAAAAAGTTAGAGCTTGTTTTCCATTGGCTTTAACTTCATCTGTTGTATTATCTAACAAAATATTTTTTGCCGGCTTTCTATCATAGACATTCATTGTTGCAAGTGCAGCGTTATTAAGTTTTAATTTTTGCTTTGTTGCTGCTTTATATTGTTTGGTATTATTTTCAACAATAGCTACTGATGAATCAACAACAGGCATAGCAACAATAGTTTGAGGATTTTTAGCAGAATCAATCGTTGTTTTATTAGCAAGATTATCGACAATGCTATCTTGTTTAACAATAACACTTTCCTGCCTAGTATCATTTTTAGTTAACCTGTAAAAAGCAAAAGCAGCACCAATCAACAATAAAATTGCCGCAGCAACCTTCCACCATTTATTATTGTATTTTTTAGTCTTGCCAGAGATCTTTTCTTTCAACTCATCCAATTGTTTTTGTACCACTGAAAATTCAGCAGCAGGTAAATGATGATAACCTTCCATAGCCTCCGCCAGCAAAGCATCTTCCAGCGAAGCTTTTTCCATAGCATGCATTTCCGCAGCATTCATCCTGCCCGAAAAATAGCGATGTATATCATCAGCGCTGTAAATAATATGTTTACTATCTGGCATTAATCAAAATATAAAATCAAAAAATTCTTAATTCTTAACTTTCAACTCCGAACTATTTTCTTCCATACAAATCTTCAAATTCCGTTTACCATTTTGAATATAACTTCTTATTTTATTCCATTCATAACCGGTAATAGCAACTATTTCATTATAACATTTATCCTGCCGGAAAAACAAGTCGATACATTTTTTCTGTTCATCCGGCAAAGTTTCCATGCATCGTTCCAACTGGTTAAAATTTTCTTCTTTTTCCAACTGTTCGTGTTTCAGATGCGCACTTTCTTCCGATTGCATAAAAGCCCCATTAAATTCTGTAGTTTTCAGGTTACGCGGGCTTCTCAGCTGCATCAGGCAATAATTCCGTGCCACCACATGCAGCCAGCCTTTAAAATTATCTACTTCATAATTTTTTAATTTTGTATTCAGCACTTCAAAAATATCCATCACCGCATCTTTGCATCGTTCTGTATCTTTAAAATATTTCAGGCATACACCAAACACCAGTTCCATATATCGCTGATACAACGTACTCAAATATTTTATATCGCCGCTCTTTTTAAAAGCAGCCACCAGTTCACTATCCGTAAACTCATTATGCGATATATTTTTTAGAAAAGACAAGTAAAAAATTTTATGGGACAAACATTCGTAATTCTGATCAACATCGTTGTGTCACTCACTTGTACAGCATCACTTTATTCAACTTTTATTTTGTCATTCTGAGCGCAGCGAAGAATCTACTCTTCAATAATTATTCTTTATGCTTGAATAAGATGCTTCGTATCTCAGCATGACAAGAGAAGATTTTCTTTATTCAAAGTAAACCCTCACTGTCTGATAAAAAAGCCTGCTATCCTGGTAATGTTTTTGCGCCTGCTGTTGTTTTTCTGAAAAGCCCTGTAAGCCAAAAAGCCCTGCAGCATTGCCTTTGTTGATAGCAATTTCCAGATAACCTGCGGAATTAAATAAAGCCAGTTTTTCGCCTTCGGTTACATCAGCGTATGTTTCACTTATTTTATCAATCACTTCATCACGTTTAAAAACAATTTTAAAACTTCTGCCTTTGCGTTGTTCTTCAAATTCTTCTTTGGTAATATTCACCACCACATTTTCAAAATTATCAATAAAAATAATTTGACCTTCAATCCAGTTATTGCCTAATAAAGGACGTAACGGATTCTTCACTCTTATTGAAACAGAAGCATCCCCAACAGCTTCTATTTTTTTACCGGCAATCAATTCTTCAAATGCTTTCGCAAAAATAGCAGTACAATAAAGTATGGTTTTTTGATGCGCTTTATCCAATGATAATGCCACTACTTTTTGCGGCACTTCTTCCAGTATCATGGTAAGCAAACCATTATAGGCGCAGCCAATAATATGCCCGTTATGTTCTGCCAATAATAAATGTTCTGTCTTTTCATCAAACAAATTAACTAGTATTAAATGAAAACTTCCTGCCGGAAAATTTTTAATAGCATTGCGGCAAACATAAGCTGCCTGCGGATAATTGAATGGTGAAAGATGATGTGTAATATCAACCAACGTAAACTGGTTGCTTGCCTGTAATAATTTTCCTTTAACTGCACCTGCAATAAAATCATACTGCCCGATATCTGATGTAAGTGTTAGTAAAGGCATTTTAAATTAATAATTATTTATTTGATAACGGATAATGTGATTAGCTGAATTATTTTACCATCGTTCCATTTTTAAAAAAATGGTTCCTTACTAATTTGTCAGTAAGTCCTGGAAATAATTTATTCAGCCAGACAGTCCTTTTATCTGCAACCGTATATATTAAAGTACGTTTTCTTTTTTCAATAGCTTTTATAGTTAACGCGGCACATTCTTCAGCCGTCATTAATGATTGTTCATCCAACGGCGTTTTACCTTGTTGAGTGCCATCTTTAACAAGCGCCGCATTACGAATATTCGATGCCGTAAAACCAGGACAAACCCACATAACGTTTACGCCTGTGTCTAATAATTCTGTACGCAAAGCCTCTAAAAAACCATTCACTGCAAATTTGGATGCCGAATAACCTGTCCTTCCGGGCAAACCACGAAAACCTGCGACAGACGATACGCCGACAATAGTCCCTTTTCTTTCAATAATAGAATCAAGTGCCAGTTTAGTGCAATGTACAGTGCCATCAAAATTGATGCTCATTACTTTTTTTATCACTTCAATATCAGCATCCTGTAACAATGCGCGCATGGATATACCTGCATTATTAATCAATATATCGATACCACCAAAAGTTTGAATGGATGATTCAATAAATTTTTCGCAATCATCATAATTGCTTACATCCGCAACAACTGTGTGCAATGTATTGCCGGGATATTGTTGTGAAAGTTTTTGCAGTTTATCCGCATTGCGACCGCAGGTAGCTATTTTAGCGCCCAAAGGAATCAATGTATCGATCAATGCTTTACCAATACCATCGCTGCCGCCGGTAATAACAACTGTTTTGTTTTTAAAGAAATCGCTCATAAAAAAATATTGGCAAAAATAAGCGAGTTGAATCGCTGTTTATCAACAAATTGATAAATAAACTGTGGAAATGAAAACTTTCTTAAAAAGTTTGCCTCAATACGTTTTTACCTTATTTTTGCACTCCGTTTAAAAAACGGTTGAAGATTTGGTAGCTCAGTTGGTAGAGCAATACACTTTTAATGTATGGGTCCTGGGTTCGAGTCCCAGCCAGATCACATTATGGGACAATTCGCTTAAATCGTGAATTTGCCCCATTTTTATTTCGCCGAGACCCTCGCCAATATTGAACATTACACGCACTGCTTCATTGATGCGAGTGGTTCGATAAGCTTCTCCGTCAAATTGAAGTTTTTCCGGAAATATCGAATCAATAATTTCTCTTTTGCGTTGTGCGTTACAACTGGCATAATAGGTATCGATATTTTCCAATAACTTTAATGCCTTATCTACCAAAGGTTGAATATCTATTTGAGCTGCTGATATTTCATTATACTTTCCCTCTAATTGTATTGTTTTCATTTCGCATTCTCTTTTAATGATTTTATAATCATCCGTCTCCATTGCATCAATCATTAAAAGATTTAAAGCCTTTTTCTGGCGTAATGATATTTCTTCCAGATCTTTTTTAATTTTAGATTTTTCAATATTTCTTGTTGTAGCGCTTTCTTTATAAAGATTTTGTAATATGATTTTGTACAAGGGTTGCATAGCGGAATGTGGTTTCCATTTGATTAATTCTTGTATCAATGCATCATTTGCTGCTTCAGCTTTGTAACGAGTACCACAACTACTGATACAATGGTAGTAATGGTAATAAATTTTTCTTCCTTTAGAGGAAGAAGCAGTTAAAAGCTTACCACATTTTGGGCAAATTAAAAAACCTCTTAAAGGAAAACGTTCATCCACCAGTATTTTAGTTCGTTGTACTTTTTTCTTTCCATTTAATACATCCTGAACCCGAAAAAAAAGCTCTTTGGAAATAATCGGTTCATGTGTTGCTTCAACAAATTGTTCTTCTTCAGTTTTATAAGCAGGAATTTTTATAATGCCACAATATCCTTCATTGCGTATGGCATTCCAATAAGTATTCTTTTCACACTTTAATCCTTTTTCTTTAGCTATGTTCCAAACAGATTCGGCAGTATATTTTCCGGTAGCTAATTGTTCAAATATCCATTTTACCAATGGTGCGTTTTCATCCGGCGCTATAAATTTTCTTCCATCCTCACTGGTTTTGTTTTTATAGCCTAGTGGGGCTTGCCCCATATACCTACCTTCTTTTTTAGCACGGCGCATTCCATTAAATACATTGAGTGCCCTGCGATCATTTTCCACTTCCGGTGCGGCTAGGTAAAAAGCAAGCATCATTTTATTTTCAGGTATTTCCAGGTTTAAGGGTTGTTCAATTGCTTGTGGGCTTACTTCCAGTTTATTGAGCCTACTAATCATTTGATAAGCATCTCCTGCGTTTCTGCTAAAGCGATCCCATTTCGTAAAAAGTACGAGATCAGCCATATTTCTATGTTTGTGTAACTGTAATAATAGATTATTAAATTCAGGACGGTTAAATGTTTTAGCAGAATGATCTTCGAAAAAAGAATTGATAACAGTAATCCCATTTATCGCGCAATAACGCATCAGTATCTCCTGTTGGCTACGTTGTGAGTATCCTTTATCGGCTTGTTCATCAGTGCTCACCCTAATGTATAAAAAGGCTTTCATTTTCAATAATTGAAGTAGCTAATTTAACAAGAAAATCGATTATTTCCTCGGCTTGTTTTTCTGAAACTACTAAACCGTTTTGAGCTAAAATTTCCATCGCTTCAGTAGTTGAAATAATTCTTTTCTTTTCATTTGATACAATGAATTTCTTATTTTTTAAAAGTTGTCTTTTTCTTGGTGGCACACACTGCTTACTTTTAATTTGTATCTATTACTTTTATCGGGGGAAATAAGAAGGGAGTAGACCTTGTGGGTTATATAATTGAATACAAAAATGGTACAATTAAAATATAATAAATGTACTTAGCAAGATGAAAAATGGATGTAAATCTATCGGAGATGATATATATACTGTAAAAACAGCCCTTATTCTTAATCAGCAATATTTATCTTTGTACCCATTATTGCATGATGTAATACGGGTACATGTACAATAATTAAAAAGAATGAAAAACAAAAAGCATGTTTTTGGGATACTTGTTGCAACTGCCCTTGTATCAGGTTCAATACTTTTTTTAATAAAAAAAATCCAGCAACAGAAAAAGCTGGTAAAAATTTCCAATGAAGGTTATGAAACGGCCAATGATGTACACTTTCCTTTAAAAATAAACAGGCCCTCCAAACATAACGCGAATGCATAGATAGGCTCTTAATTAAAGAACCTTCATTATATTTTGCGTATACGCTATACCGGTAGTATATGAATAACCGGTTTTTATTTACATAGCCTATTAATTTGGGAATGCACCATTAATAAGAAGGGAAATGTAGATTTTTAAGATCTCCATTGAATAGATTTAAGTCCTTTTTAATTTTACGTTGCAATGCTGGTGATATATTTTCGGCGGAGATACTTCTGTGAAAACCATTTTCATCGGGAATATAATTTATTATACCGCATGCTGTTTTATCTCATCTATGAATGGCTCTAATACTTTTGCGGTTTGTGTTGTTATTTTAGTATTGACAATTTCCGTTACTTTTTGCTTTATTTCTTTTGGAATGTAAAACATGCGAATATTTTTTAAATGAGGCTGCAATAATATGTTATATCACATAATTAAAAAAGAATGAATTGGTTTTTATTTTAAACATAAACTAATAGTTCGTATATGCATAAGCGTTATAAATAAATTAAATAATAAGAGATAGCTCTGCATTATTTGGAGTATTAAAAGAAAAGGGCCGCAAGGGTACCCTTTTCTTTTAGTCGCTAAAAGTTGATTGTAAATTTCCTATTTTAATTTACTTACCAATTATGTGGAGGCGGGCATGGGCCTGGTTGTCCCGTTTTAGGATCGATACATACGCTTTCCAAAAGCGTTTTTTTGGGGTCCGCAAACTCAAAAGAATGAATTTCATAATTACTAAACGCAGGGTCTGCCTGTAAATGAGTATTCATTTTCTTTATAGCAGCTTTTACATCATCATTCTTTTTTCTGAGAACAACTTTTGTTATTTGCTGATTTTCAAAGCCTTTTACTTTATTTATTTCATTATTGAAATGGTCAAAATGGCTTTTTTTCAATTGTTTTTTTGGCATAAGCGGTGATTTTATTGTGAAATAAAGAGTTGAATAGTATCCGGTTTGGCTAATGGGACATTCATGCTGTCAACTACTGTGCCTGAGATATACATGAAGGTGCTGTCAGCAACTAATCCAGGTGAGTAAACTACAGAGACCTGTGATAAGTTATTACTGATATTTTGTGGATCCATATAGGATCCATTAACTGGAGTATGGTCTTTATAAAAATCATTAAATAATACTTTATATCCCTGCGACACCATTCCTCCGGTTTTACTGAATAACTGACCTGTAATTGTGACATCACTTTGGTATCCAGGTTGTACTAAAAAAGAACTTGATTCTAAACTTATAGAATCGGGTAATGAGGGTGTCAGGTTTATAGTTGCGCTATCTGAATATTGCGGAACACTATAGGTATAGGCGATAATTGTATCTAAACCAATTCGTAACGAACTTGTTAAAATAGCCGCTGCCGTTATTTTATTATTTTGGATATTTGTCAGGTTGGCTGAAATGGAAATGGTATCCGCATTATTTTGAAATAACCCGGTTGAAGTCTTAAATAATATTTCTCTGTTCGTTGCAATGGCATTGATCGGAATATGCCCATAAATTGTGTCAATAGAAGCCCCATCCGCTATTATCTGTTTATTCGTAATTTGTAATTCGATAATATCATTAACCATTACTGTTTTTTTACAACCGGCGGTTAAAATCACAAAAAGAAAATATTTATACCATTTGCGGCTCATATGAATAATTTTAAAAAATTAGGTCTGTCAGTTTTCCGAATAAAGAAATTGTATCTAAATCAAGCGATAGACTTACCATAGGCCCAATGGCTAATTGAGGAGCCAATAATGGATTAGGGTTGTCTCTATCATACCATATTATACCGGTAACGATTCGCAAGGGACGGGAAAGGCGTATCCCAACACCACTTATTGCAGACATACTTTTAAAAAGATCATAGGTACCTTGCCTGGTCAAACCGGAAGTGGTAAGCCCGAATACTAGTGATAGGTGTGTCAGTATAGTTTTATTTTGTATGTCTCGTAATTTAATGTTCTTATTAATTGGTCGTAAACTGATATTAACTCCCACATAGGGCCTTATAGAATAGCCAAATTGATTGTTCACAGAAGTTCCAAAATTTGCTAAACCAAAATCTGCAATAATATGATTGCCTGCGCTGGTTTTCATATCCTGGCCTACAGGTGCAGCCACTCCATAAGACCTGTCACCTCCAAAAAAGTAAACATAGCTTTGAATTTTCTTTCTGATTGTCAATTCAGCTGCTGCTAATGCCTTTTGTTTGGCATCAATTTTTGCCAAGGCAGATAATATTACATTGTAAATACTTTTTTTTGTTTCATAAGGTACATTTTTGCTGTAAGAGCTCATTTGAAAAAAATAACTGATGGACTTTAAAGCTTGTTGCAGTTTTCCTAAGTTATTGAGTCTCGTTGCTACATCTGTTTTTTCAATTGCTTTAAATTGTTCATATTCCTGGATATTCATTTGTCCTTCGGCAAATAAGCCTGCAGCGCTGTCTAAATGGTATATATTAAAAAAAGGGATTAAAAAAATACTGGAATCGACAAATAATTCATTTGCAATAAATTTTTTCTGGCAGTTACAATTAAAAAAACTGTCACTTGAGAATTTGGCGCCTTTAAATATATCCCTTAAAGTGTCTAAACTTAATTGAATAGTAGAGTCTACAGATAAAATGGGGCCATAATCATTTTTTATACTATTCTGAAAATATTTTAAATAATAATCGCCTCTTTGTAAGGCATAGCCATTATATATATTTTCCGTATCCTGGTCATCACCTCTAAAAGGTGCCCACTTGATTGTATCGTCATCTGAAAATCGAAAGGTTTCTGACAAAGCAAGACTGCGATAATCAACTTCCGCCGAATCATTGGACGCAAGTATTTCAGTATTGATTTTTTCCAAAGCATCTACATCAGTATTTGTTATTTGATGATACAGGTTTATTCCGAATTTAATTCCAGGTTCAAGTTGTGTGATGACATGGATTTGAAGGTACTTGTAACTTAACTTCAGGGGATTTGGTTTAAATACACTAAGGTTTTGCAAAGTTGTTTTATCATACCTAAACAAAGTAGTGTAATAGTTTTTTCCTTTCTTATTGATGATCTGATAAAATTCAAGTTGAAGCAGATTGTCTTTAGTGAGTGATGTATCGGTAGGCAAGAGAATATAAAAACTTTGATCAAAGGGCGCCTGAATATTTGGTTGGCGGGTTATGGTATCAATAATTACTTTAATAGTATCAAGAGATGCCTGCCCTGAACTCTGAAATCCGATTCCCTGAAGTAAAAAAAATAAAAGGATAAAGAGACGGCGATCTCGGGAAAAAATAGGGAATATTCTTTTCTTTTCTTTGAACGGATGGTTGTAATACACGGCTGCCATTTATAAACTATTGTTGTCTGAGGTTATAAGTTGGATTGACCTTAGGCTTGGGTAAACTGATTGGAAATACGTATACGTCTTCCAAATTTCCACCTCCATGATCTATTACCAACTTTATGGCAGTATTAGTAAAAAACTGTTTCGCAATTTCTCTAAGAATGGAAAAAGAAGGAATGGAATTGTCTATGGTACTTCCATCATACGACGAAACCACATTGGCCGATTCATCCTTATTCCGGTCTAAATAAATGGTCAACTTTAACCCAAAATCAGTGGATGTAATCCTGTTAATATCATCTGCTATTTTATCGATATTTTTTTTAAGTATATCGGATGTATTTATTGTTGCAGATTGCAATTCATATCTTTTGTTGTTGGTATTGTATATAACTATAGGAACGGGCGGCTTACCTCGGCTGATTAAAGAGATTTCATAACGACGGCCTTTTGTTAGTTTTAGAATATTATACATGTCCAGTTCATCCTTAAAAATCAATTGTGGTGTTTCTGAAAACCAAGCAGCTTCCAGCTTATCCCTGAATTCAGCGACTGCATAGGTAAGTATTGAGCCGCCATCACAATTATTATAAAGATCAAAATGTTGTAAGGTATCACTCGCTTTATTTAAGATTTTATCTTTAGAGGTTGCATTGTTTTTATAACCTAAAAAAATAGTATGATGTATAGCATTCTGATGAGGTATTGCAGGGTGTCCAGCGGTTGCAGGTTGTGGAAGTATTACAGGTGCAGTAATGGATAACTCATAATATTCATGACCGACTAAAGAATGTTTAATAGTGGCAATAATGGTATATTGCCTATCACAAAACGTTACCGTAGTTTGGATAGGTTGCGCAAGTAAGTTTTGAAGAGCTAAGAATAATGAAATAGAAATTAGTATTCTTTTTTTCATAATAGTTTTATTTGTTTTTATAGAATAAAAATTTATCAATAGATTTTGTTTCGTTGATATACAGTTTTATAGCCTAAAAGCAAAACTTTTCAACTCCACATGGATAGGTTATTTCCATAAAGAAATGACTATACTAACAGATAAATCTTGCGGAAAATATTAATGAGGAGCAAATAATTTTTTCAAGGATTGGATAAAATGCTGCACCGATACGAATTAAAGCCAAGATAAAAGTCTTTTGACATAAATCAAAATTATTTTATTTTTTTTTACTATAAATTATTGGTGCTATTAAATTATATACACCAAACTCCCCAAAAAATGATTAAACGAAGGCACATACTTTATGTATCCATATTCATCCAGTTCCCGGATACATTTATGATAAGTAGCAGCTCCCGATATTTTACAGAAAGGCATCACATCCTTACTAAAAACGCATAGCGGATTTTCAACGAGTAAATGCAGCAGCGCACAATACAAACTGACATGCGCTGCACTGATCCGGGGATCATCTTTTGCCTTACCCATAAACGTTACCAGTAACTGCCACTTATTCATAAACTGTTAAACACAAAAAACTAAAACAAGAATCAGGATACAGATTGCCCTTTCCTACGGGCGTTTTTTTTTGCAACTTTTGGCACTTCGCCACCATCATCATCTGAAGCCATCTTTTTACCATTCAGCTTTTGGCTGCCATTCATTTTTTCTCCTTGTCCTTTTGTCAAAGCTTCCGAAGGTTGTTGCTGCCGCCCTTCCTTTAATCCCTGGCCATCCTTCAAACCTTCGCCCACTTTTTGCCACTTGCCTTCCATCATTCCCTCATGTAAAGACTGCACGGTAGCCTTCTTCATACTACTGTCGAAAAAATTTAATGATTTAAATTGGGGCGATGCTTCAATGAATATTTTTAATTCCTTATCGCTGACTCCCAGTGTCACCGCCTGCCGGTTGCCGCGCTGTAATGATTCCATCAACCGTGTTTTATCATTTTCATTGAGCAACTCTTTAATTGGATGTTTCGCCAATGTCGCCGCTAAATCATACCCATAATTCTGGTGAAATTTTTTCATTTCATAATTGCCATTCTTATCGGTATTCTTAAAATCCAGTTGCAGCCAGGCTGTGTATTTTTCACCTTCTTTAGTAGCGAGTTCTTTATGAACCGCGCGCCCGCTCATTAAATTGTAGCCTTCTTTCAGCGTGATATTGTCTTCCTTGTTGGAGATATAAAATGTTTGCTTGATTGGATCAGGGTGTTGGGCACTTTTCAGCATCAGGCTATAGCGGTTATAAAAATACATATCGTCTTTATCTGACTTTTTAAACTGCAGCGTTGCAACGGTAGCGTCCTTACCAAAGTCGGCATTGTGAAAGAGCGTGAATTCCGGTTTGCCTTCCTTGATTTTTTCTTTCAGCTTTTCCAGGTGACCGTCACCAAAGCCGGTATACTTTATTTGATTATTGAGATAATCGACATTTTTTTCGTTCATGATTTATAATTTTAAAAGTGATCCAATGATTGTTCTATTTTAAATCCGGCAGTGGAATGGAATGGATAATTTTTTTATTATTCACTTTCATAAATAAATGCCTGCCGCCATTTTTCTCATTGATCTCAACAGCTAAATATTTTGCATCGGGAATAGTGAATTTTTCTAAGGCAAAAACCAATATGTTTTTAGTTCCCGCCCGAACCTGCGTTTTATTACCGGCAATATAATAAGGGTGCATTTCATTTTCCTGGCTCGCTGTCCGTTTGCTCTTTTGTTTATCGCGTATGTAAAAACGGATAAAATCAATATCATAATCCAGCGGGCTGTTATTTTTTATTTCCAGTTGATAATAGATGGTATTATCCTTTATATAAATTCCATTGATGCTACACTTCATATCCCAGCTATTGTCTTTAATACCTTTAAGGGTTCGGGGGTTATCCAGGATATCATTGCAATAGGTTTCCATTGTTGCATTTTTTTGTACGGGTACATGGTATATCCAGTTAGCGGGCTGTGCTGCATATTCAACCGGGAAAGAATAGATGCTGCCATCCGTTGTAACCACACTTAGGTTGGTAGGGGCAAACTCGTTGCACGCAGCTTTCACGAGTAAAATGTTATCCGCTTCTTTTACCGGTTGTACCAGCACATCTTTTGTTCCCCGGTCTACATGCTGTATCGCAAAGGGAAAAATCAAACTGGTTGTTTTGTCGGTAGTAATCTGGATGGTTTGCGCTAGCTGGAGCTGAAGAAGCGCCACCATCTCAACCACTGCTTTTTTTGGCAAAAGCAGTTAGTTAACATGATGGATATATTTTGGTTTATCTTTTATATCGTTCAATTAAAAAAAGCGCTAAAACAAAAAGCAGAAGTAATGCGACAGATAGCCACCAGAATATTCCATGAGGATTATAACTGTAAATCATATTTACATTATTTATAGTACAAAGTTACATTAAAGAAGAACACTTCCCGGCACGCGGATGCCGCTTTCGTCATCCAATACTTTCTTCATTACTTTTTTTAATTTTTCCGGAAGTATTGTTTTTTGTTCGGGGCTCAGTGGTGCTGCTGTTTCTATAAACTCATCGTCTTCATCATAATAACCAATATGCACATCATACAAATCATTTAAATGCAGCCGTAAAGAAAGTTCTTTATCACCTTTATAATCATACATTGTAATAACGGC
>Ga0206833_1106_pt1 | contig 21818 bp, 10 predicted proteins | sample Alteio_BWOrgCont_32_FD_152891 | JGI IMG/M metagenome (GOLD analysis project Ga0206833, IMG submission 152891) | Enriched cells from forest soil in Barre Woods Harvard Forest LTER site, Petersham, Massachusetts, United States -... | ecosystem: Environmental > Terrestrial > Soil > Temperate forest >... | reverse complement strand
CCGTTCCGATTCAGACCTACTCGTGGCATCGCGTGAAGGACTGGGCACTGCATGGAGCCACGGGCCCGTATCCCGTGATCATCGCCAACAATGGAGCCTTCATCGATCCCGGCGGAAGCCAGGGAACGGCGGTCGGCCAGTACATTCCGGGAAATGCCTCGGCCTCCTACAGCCAACTGCGCGGCCCTTCCTACATGATCGAAAACCTCGGCGCGATGAAGTCGTTCAGCATCGAAGAGCGGGTCCGGGCGATTCTGCGCGTCGATTATTTCAATCCTCTCAACCGTTGGTACATCGGCAACTGCGTCGACTCCAACGTCGATGACGGCACATTCGGCGAGGTCACCAACCCTCGCTGCGGATCAGGTCAGCGTACCGGAGAGGCCACCTTCCGCGTGGAATTCTGAGTTCCAGCTTCTCTTCAACGAAATGAAAGTTTCATGCGCGGAGGCTTCCGGCCTCCGCGCCAGGTCGAAAACTTCGTCCATCTTTTTCGGATACGCGGCGCACCAGGGAGGATTGTGACTCAGCAGCCTTCAAATGTTTCACGTCGGGATTTCCTTCAAATGGCGAGTGCCACGGCGCTCGCCGCCGGTGCCAATCGCGCCGCGCACGCCCTCGGCAACTCCGCCGACCCCGACACATCGGCGCCCATTTCTCCGGCAGCTAAAAAGAGCTATGACCTCGGCCAGCTCAAGTGGCAGGTCATCGGCATCACTCCGTATCTCTGGAAAATCGACAACCTCAAAGACATCCGGCACGCTCCAGATGCCGAGGTCGGTCCCATCGATGCCTCCGTTCCAGGATCGGTCCAGTTAGCTCTGCTGCAGGCGGGCCTGCTCCTGGACTGGAACCTCGGCCTAAACGCACGCGCCGCTGAATGGGTCGAAAATCGCGACTGGGTCTACCAAACGCAGATCCCCGACGAATGGATCGCGCATGGCAAACAATTCTGGCTGCGCTGCGCCGGACTCGATTACAAAGGCCACATCCTGCTGAATGGCGTTTCTGTCCTGCCATTCGATTGTGGCTTCTTGCCGTACGAAGTTGATCTGAAGACTCACCTGCAATCGTCTGGCAATCTCCTGCAGATATGGTTTCAGCCGCCACCGCGCTGGCTCGGCGAATATGGCTACACGTCGCGCGTCAAAGACTGGAAGCCACGCTTCAACTACTACTGGGACTGGACCAGCCGCCTCGTCCAAATCGGCGTTTGGGACAGCATCACTCTAGACACCGTCGATGCTGGTGAAATCCTCAGCTTCCATGTGACCCCATCAGTCGTTCCCGAATCGAAGCAGGGCAGCCTCAATCTCTCTGTGCAGACCAGCGGCGGCAAGCTCCTCCACGTCGCGCTAAAACAGGGCAGCAGAACGCTGCGCGAGCAAACCATCAACGCCGGCGGCGCCATTTCCTGGACGGGGCTCCCCGTTGAACTCTGGTGGCCCAACGGCATGGGCGAACAGCCCCTTTACACAATCCAAATTCAATTGCTCGACGATCAAAAGCGGTTACTCGATGCGCGTCAATTTCGCGCCGGCTTCCGGCTCGTCGAGTGGCAGCGCACTCAGGGCGCGCCCGAGCAGGCCTTCCCCTTCCTCTGCGTCGTCAACGACAAGCCCGTCTTCCTCTTCGGCGTTAACTGGACCCCCATCCGTCCCAACTTCGCCGACCTGCAGGAATCCGACTACCGAAAACGCATCGCCGCGTATCGCGATTTAGGTGCGAACGTCCTCCGAGTCTGGGGCGGAGGTTTCCCCGAGAAACAATGGTTCTACGACCTCTGCGACGAGATGGGCCTCGTCGTCTGCCAGGAATTTCCTCTCTCCAGTTCCGGACTCGATAACTATCCTCCCGACGATCCCAGTTCCATCGCCGACCTCGCCGTCATGGCCAAAAGCTATATCCGGCGCATGCATAACCACCCCAGCCTCGTGCTTTGGAGCGGCGGCAACGAGCTGCTCGACAATCTCCACGGACACGAAAGTCCTCAACCCTCCCTCACCATCGCCCATCACCCCATGATCGTGAGTCTCAGCAACGTCGTGCAGCTGGAAGACCCCCAGCACGCCTTCGTCCCCACCGCGCCATTCGGTCCGGTCGGCGTCTTCACCCGCGAGACCATCGGCAAACAGCAGCACTGGGATGTCCACGGTCCTTACGTTCTGAACGGCCTCGCATCCGGCGAGTGGACGGAGCTGTGGAAGCTGGACGACGCTATGTTCCACTCCGAAACCGGATGTCCCGCCGCAAGTTCGGTCGACATCATCCGCCGTTTCAAAGGCAATGTGTCTGAGTGGCCAGCCACCCACGACAACCCGCTCTGGAACCGCCAGCCGTGGTGGGTGGAGTGGGACAAATATGTTCAGGAGAAAGGCCAGGCCCCGGCCAATCTTGAGGAATACGTCGCCTGGAGCCAGCAGCGTCAGGCTGACGCTCTCGGTATCGCCCTCACCCTCACACGCGCCCGCTTCCCCGCCTGTGGTGGCCTGGTGCTCTGGATGGGCCACGATGCATTTCCATGCACCGCCAACCTTTCCATCATCGACTACGATGGAAACCCCAAGCCGTCTGCCATCCGGTTCCGCCAAATCCTTCGCAACGGAGCTTAATGCTGCTGCGCTCGCGGAGTTCCGGTCGAGTCACGCATCAACGCCGGTCGAGCAACCGCTCAACCTCGGCGCGATCCGGCATCGAAGGCTGTGCCCCGCGCCGCGTCACCGAGAGCGCCGCCGCCGCGCAGGCAAATCGAGCCGCTGCCCCCGGCTTCCTTCCCAGCATCAGACCAACCGCAAAAGCTCCATTGAACACATCGCCCGCCGCTGTGCTGTCCACTGCGTCCACCGCAAACGACGGCACCATCTCCGCGGCCCCGCGTTCCCACGCCAGCAGCACGCCGCGCGCACCCAGCTTCAGCGCCACCGCGCGCACGCCTTTGTCCAGAAACGCCGCCGCCAGATTCTCCGCATCCTGATGCTCTAGCGATGCGTCCATGTGCGCGGCGAAGAACGCAGCCTCCGTCTCATTCGGAGTGAACCAGCTCACGCATCGCAAAATACAATCGGGCAGCGCATGCGCCGGTGCCGGATCCAGAATCAGCGGCACCTTGTTCCGCGTGCAGTAGGCTGCGAGATATTCAATCGTCTCCAGGGGAACCTCCAGTTGCGCCAGCACCATTCCCGCGTTCCGTATCGCCTCGTGATGTCGTTCCACATACTCCTGTGTCACCTTCGCGTTCGCACCCGGAGTGACCACAATCGCGTTTTCGCCCGCACGCGAAACCGTAATCGTCGCAACCCCCGACGATCCCTCCGTCGCGCTCACGCCCGCTGTGTCCACGCCGGCTTTTTCCAGCGTCGCGCGCATCTGTCCCGCGAACAGGTCCGATCCGACCATCCCGATCATCTGAACCGGATATCCCAGCCGCGCCGCCGCAACCGCCTGGTTCGCGCCCTTGCCCCCTGGATGCAGTTGAAAATCGCTGCCCAGCACCGTCTCCCCCACCACCGGAATCCGCTCGGCGGTGGATACAAAATCGGTGTTAATACTGCCTACCACCACGATTGGCTTGTGTGCGGTGCTCATTGCAGTCCCTGAATTCTCTCCAGCTAAAAAATCGGTGCGAGTGCCACAGCCGTCAGTCCGCACAAAAAGAGGACGAACATCCACGCCAGCAGCGTCTTCGATTTCCGCGGAGCCGTCGCAAATTCATGCCAGACAAACACGCCCCAGCTCGCTGAAATCATCGTCGCGCCCTGCCCAATCGAGTACGACACCGCCGGCCCTACAATATGCGCCTGCGACGCCACAAAGTTCATAATCGCGCCCGTGCACCAAATTCCCCCGCCAATAATGCCCCACAAATGCCACGCCGGTCGCGCTTCGAAATACCCTTTGAAACTCACCGGATCCCGCCCGTCAATCGGCTTCCGCATCAGCACCGTATTCGCTACCAGCGAGCACCCGCCCACGCCCACCACAAAATAGAACGCCGCCGCATATGGCCCCGATCCACCCACTCCGCTCATCGAACGCGAGACGAACGGATAAAAACTCCCCATCAAAATCCCCGACACCAGGCTCAGCAGCACGCCCCGCGTCGTCACGCTGCGCTGCTGCTCGCGCAATCGGTATGCAGCCGCATCCAGAATGATTGCCACAATCACGACCGCGATCCCGCCAAACAGTAGTACCGGATTCCCAGCCGGCGCGATCACATAGCTGCTCACTGCCCCAACCACCAGCGCTACGCCAATCCCCACCGGAAACGCGACCGCCAGCCCAGCAATCTCAATCGCCGCCACCAGCAGCAGGTTCGCGACGTTGAAAATCGCTCCTCCTGCCAGCGCCAGCCAAATGTGATGTGCATCCGCATGTCCCAGATCCGCGAAGAACGACGCCCCCGAGTGGCCCAGGCTGCCCAGCGTCAGCCCCCACGCCAGCGCGCCCGCAAACAGCCCAATCACATAGTCCCAATAGAAAAGCTGGAACCGGTAACCCGGGCATAACTTCAGTGTGTTGGCCCACGATCCCCAGCACAGCATGCTCAGGATCATGAAAGACAAAGCAATTCCGTACACTTGCGGCTGGTACATCCGGCTCCCCTCGCGCACTTACAGCGATTTACATCACTCCAGGAACATACACCGCCCAGGCGCTTTAAAACACCAGTTTCGCCGCTACCTGCCCGATGCGCGCCTCTCTCGCCCCGTTCACCATCCCAAACGGGAACTGCGCGTTGCCGTCCGGATAGGTCGTGTTCACGCCCGTCCACTGCGTGTGATTGAACGCGTTGAACGCATCTCCGCGGAAGTCCAGATGCAACCGATCGCCGATCGGGAATGTCTTCGCCAGCGACAGATCCACGTTGTTCTGCCCCGGGCCCCGCACCGTGCCCAGCCCTGAGTTCCCGCGCACATCTTCGGGTGGCACGGAGAACTTAGACGTGTCGAATTGCTTGTAAATCGTCTTGCTGAAATGTCCCACGTCGTTCGGATTCCCCGATACATACAACTCATCGAACCCTGCGCCGTCCTCCGCGCTCGAACCAGTACCGCTCGGGCACCGGCTCGTTCCCGCATCAGGAATGGGGCACGGAGTATAAGTACCGCCGTTCACGGCCGTAAGCACGTCGCCGGATTCCATCGTCCCAATCCCGCTCAGCCGCCAATCCGCCAGTCCCATGCGCACCACCCGATTCCAATTGCTCCCGTACGTCGGGCTCCAGATCCCGCTATACACCAGGCGCTGCCGATGCGACTGCGTGCTCTCCCCACGGCTCCTCAAATTCGGATATTGGAATCCGCTTCCCGCTCCACCGCCAACCGCCCCACCCACCACGTTGTTCGACCACGGATAATCGCTCACCGTCTTGCCCCACGTGTAATTGCTCATCAGTTGGAAACCTCTGCTGAACTGGTGCGAGTACTGCGCAATCAGCGCGTTGTAAAACGAATTCAGATTTGGCCGAACAACATAGATATCGCCAAACCGTCCCGCATTGTTCGGCCGCGCCGCATTGTAGGCCGGACTGTTGTCGCCGCCGCCATTGGGCCACCCCGTCTGGTACGGTGGCAGATTGATGTTCACTTCGTTCGTTCCCTTCCGCCCCTGTACCCCTGCATACGACAGCGTCACCACGTCGTGCGAGCCCACCTGCTGCTGCACGTCCAGCAGCATCCGCTGGTAGTAGGGAAGCGGTTCCGATTTCTGATCGAAATATGTAATGCCCGCCAACTGGCCATCCCCGTCGTACCCTTCGCCCTTCCCCGTCGGCACTGGAAACGACCCCAGCGTCGTCGTCAATGGAACGGGAAATACATTCGCCAGCGACAGCACCGGCGTGTCCACCAGATATCCCAGGGTCGTGTTATTGACGTTATAGTCCACTGCCGACGACGTACCGTAAATCAGATATCCCAGCTCCGTCGATACCTGCGTCGCCCCCGTGTCGTAGAAGATCCCATAGCCCGCCCGCACCACGCGTTGCGGATTGAAACTGTACGTCACGCTCACTCGCGGCGCGAAATCCAGCTTCGGCGCTGACAGATAATGTTGTGGCAGCCCCGGCGCAATTCCCGGATACTCCAGGACTCCGCCCGCCGAGTCTGCGCGATAGATGGCACAACACGGTGCAGTCGCTGGATCTTGCCCATAGCCGGGAATGCTCAATTCATACCGCAGCCCGGCGGTAATCGTCAGTTTCGGACTCATACGGAACTGGTCGTTCACATAGAAACCCCAGTTTGGAAAAACAATGTCGTAGTTCGGCGATGTCGCGTTCCCCCCGTTGATCGTGTAACGCTCCCACATGTTCGACGGAATTCCCATTACCAGATCTGCCATGTTGTCCCCGCCCTGATAACCCAGAATCTGGCCGGTCGGGCTAACTTCGCCGCTGGAACTGAACGCGTTTTGCGAATTGCTTCCGTAATAGGTGTTCCCGTTATTGCCGAAATCTACCTGCCTGGCTACGTCCCAATCCAATTCACTCTTTCGGAAATAGTTCAGCCCCGCGGTTAGAGTGTGCCGTCCAAAGTTCCAGTCGAGGTTATCGGAAGCCTGGTAGGATTCGTTCTCAGCACGAAACATTTCACTGGCTCCGGGCTGGGCGTAGTTCCCTGCGTATACACCGAATACGCCTGTCGTAAAGCCCATTCCTGTGTTTTGAAAGAGAGTGTTCAACGGATTGCCGCTGCTGTTTAGGTAGCTTCCTTCTCCCGGACTCAACGTCACCAACGCTCCATCCCCATCTCCAAAAATGAATTCATTGGTCAGATTCGGTGTGAAGATATGCACATAGTTCACGGTCACCAGATACCCATGGTCCTGCACCGGAAAATCATGCAGCTGCGCTGGCGGTATGCCTCCCGTCAGCGTCGTCGACCCGTTCTGCCTCGACCACGTCACAAACATCGAGTCCTTCTGCGTTATCCGCGCGTCGAATCGCGTGTCGATGTGGTAATTCGTGATTCCCGGCGTCTGGTATGTCACATAGTTCGTCTCGTTGCTCGGCACGTTGGCCACGTTCGGCAGTGGCCACAGCGCATTCATGATTGCTGCTGCCGACGGATCGATCAGTGGCGATCCATCCGCTCGCATCGCCAGATCCAGCCGGTCGTTGGCAATCGCCGGCCGCGAACTGTTTCCGCTCTCATCGTAGGTCGTGAAAAACGGGTTATACAGCTGTACCGGATTTTGATTCCCATTGAGTAACTCGCTGAAGTTTCCCGTTCGCTCTGCAGCCGACGGCACCGAACCCGTCACCAGCTGGTTTCCGTCATGCTCGATAAAGTTTTCATAGTTCCCAAAGAAGAAGAACTTGTCTCTCAGTCCCGGCAGCAGCTTCGGGATAAATATCGGCCCACCCAAATTCCCGCCAAACTGGTTGCGAATGATCGTCGGCTTCGTGAACGGCGTCGCCGTAATGTCCTGCACCAGCTTGTCGAAAGGATTCGTCGCGTTGAAATCCGTGTTTTCCATGAAGTCATACGCCTCCCCATGGAACTGGCTCGACCCGCCCTTCGTCTGCATCGTCAGTGCCGCAATGTCATGCCCCACCGCCGCCGAGAAATTCGCAACTTGCACCGTTCCCGTGCCCAGTGCCTCGGCTGAAGGCTCGTAGCTGATGGAGCTCTCGTAGTTGTCGTTGATGTTCACGCCATTTACGTAGTACCCGTTGTCCCGCGAACCCTCAAACGATCCGCCCGTCGTAAACTGCGTCCCGCCCATTGCAAACTGCGCGCCCACGGCGTAAGTTCCGCCCGGGTTGATATTTAGTTGTGGATACGTCGCGATCCCCGGCGCCAGCGCCGCCAGCTCCGTAAAGTTCCGCCCATCCAGCGGCAGGTCTTCCATCTGCCGCGTCGTAATGTCCGTGTTCACGCTTACCTGATTCGTTTCGAGGCCCCCCGACTCCGCTGACACTGTCACTGTTTGCTGCACCGCGCCCGGCTGCAGCTTGAAGTCGTACGTTGTTATCGCGCCAATGTTCACGCTGATCGCTTCCGTCGTCTCCGTCTTGAATCCCGCTAGCGTCGCCGTCAGTTGATACTGCCCCGCCGTCAGGTTGTCGAACTCGAAGTGCCCCGCACCGTCCGCCGTCAGCTGCCGTGTCTGCTTCTGCGCAACATCCAGCAAAGTCACCTGCGCTTTCGGCACCACCGCGCCGGCGGAATCGAACACCGTTCCGGCCAGCCCGCCGCGTTGCGCAAATTGCGCCCATGCGTGCCCGGTTGTGAAAAGCAGGAAGAGGGAAAGCAGCAAAAACGGAGTGCGTCGATTCATGGGCATGCCTCAGACAAGTTTCTTGAAATAATTTGAAAGCTTTCAAAATCCGCTCGAACGTAAGATAGTTCCGCCCTCCTGCCGCTGTCAAGACCCGCTGAACGCTCTCACCCACCCTCATTACCGCGACCCTTATACTGCAAACGGATAGATTCCCCCGGCTTCCGCCGTCGCGAACCCATCCCTCTGCCCATGGCGAACATGAAGGAGATCGCGCGTATGGCCGGCGTTTCGCTGGGTACGGTCTCCCATGTTCTCAATGGCTCTGCACGTGTCCGCGAGCCTCTCCGCCGCCGCGTCGAAGAAGCCGTCCAGTCCATCGGCTATCAGCCCAGCGCCCTCGCCCGTGGCCTCCGTCGCGACAAAACCAACATGATCGGCATGGTCATTCCCGACGTAACCAACCCTTTTTTCCCCGCCGTCGTCCGCGGCGCTGAAGATACCGCCTTCGCCAACGGCTACCGCCTTATCCTCTGCAACACCGATAACGACCACTCCAAAGAGCTGGTCCACCTCAACGAGCTCCGCACTTATCTTCCGTCGGGATTGATCGTCATCCCCTCCGACTTCAGCGACCTCACTCGTCAAACAGAGTCCTATCAGCAGAGTGGCGCCGCGGTCGTCTGTGTCGACCGGCTGCCCAAACGCTGGCACGGCGACAGCGTCACCGCCGCCAACGAAGCCGGAGCCCACGCCGCCACCCGTCATCTCGTCCAGCTCGGACACCGTCGCATTGCCGCCATCTCCGGTCCTCTGCATCTCACCAACGCCGAACAGCGTCTCCGCGGGTTCCGCCGCGCCATGACCGAAGCCGGTCTGGCCGTCGCCCCCGAATTTCTCCAGGAAGCCTCTTTCGATCTCCCCGGCGGCCGTTCCCGCGGGCTGCTTCTCCTCCGCATGCTTCCGCGTCCCACCGCCATCTTTGCCGGCAACGACATGATCGCCATGGGCGTCATTCAGGCCATCCGCGAGCTCGGCCTCCGCTGCCCGGAGGACGTTTCCGTCATGGGCTTCGACGACCTCGCCTTCTCCGCGCTTACCAATCCGCCCCTCGCCTCCGTCATGCAGCCTGGCTACCAGCTCGGCGCCACCGCCGCGCGCATCCTCCTCGATCGCGTCCACGGTGACACCGGCCCCGCCCGCCACGTCGTCCTCCAAACCGAACTCAAAATTCGCGAGTCCGTCGCCCCCCCGCACGAAATCGATTCCCCACACCGTGCGCGCAAAACCGTTTCTTCCAAAGCAAAAAAGAAGTAAAAAGAACGTGGCCGTTCCACCCGTCAGGAGTTTGCACGAATGAGAAAACTCTCTTGCGTTCCCATCCTTTTCTTCTTCCTCCCCGCCGCATTCGCGCAGAAAGACAACTGCGCCGCTCTCTCCAAACTCACCCTACCCAACACCACCATCTCGCGTGCGCAAACCCAGGCCGCCGGGTCGTTCAACCTCCCGCAAGCCGCTGGCAACCAGGAAGGCAACCCATTCCGCAATACGCCCGCATTCTGCCGCGTCGTGTTGAAGCTCACCCCGTCTGCGGATTCCAACATCGCCGTCGAGCTATGGCTTCCTGAGCAAAACTGGAATCACAAATTCCTCGGCGTAGGGAATGGAGGCTTCGCCGGCGCCATTGACTATGCGCGCCTCGCCACCGAAGTCCAGCAAAATTACGCCGCAGCCGCAACGGATACCGGACACACCGGAACCTTTATCGATGCCGACTGGGCCATCGGTCATCCTGAAAAAGTTGCCGACTTCGGCTATCGCGCCATCCACGAAATGACGGTCGCCGCCAAAGCCATCACGCGCGCCTACTACGCAGTCCCGCCCACCTACGCTTATTTCGAAGCATGCTCCGACGGCGGCCGCGAAGCCCTCATGGAAGCGCAGCGTTTCCCCACCGACTACAACGGCATCCTCGCCGGGGCGCCCGCCAATAACTGGACCCATCTGCTCACTAACGGCACCCGACTGAATCAGGGGCTGCTGCTCCAGCCCGGCGCGTATTTCTCTTCTGCCAAATTACCCGCTATTCAGTCCGCCGTCCTCGCTGCCTGCGGAACGCAAAGCGGCGCCAACGATGGCTTCGTCAACAATCCACCCGCCTGCCATTTCGATCCTTCCGTCCTCCTCTGCAAAGGCGACGAAACCAACGCCTGCCTCACTCTGCCGCAAGTCACCGAGCTCAACACCCTCTACAGCAGCATGCGCAGCCCCTCCGGCTCAGTCCTCTTTCCCGGCTTTTCTCCCGGCGGAGAGGTCGGCAATAACGGCTGGGGTCCATGGATCCTCGGCGACGCGCCCCGCCAAAGCCTGTTCTACGCATTCGGCACACGCTACTTCGCTGACATGGTCTACAACGACCCGGAATGGAAGCTTGAGAGATTCAAGGTCGATCAGGCCCTTGCCGATGCCGTGAGTCGCACTGCAAAATCTCTCGACTCCACCGATCCCGACCTCCGCCCATTCGCGCACCACGGCGGCAAGCTCATCCTCTATCACGGCTGGAGCGACGCAGCCATTCCTCCCACCGCCACCATCGACTACTACCAGTCCGTCCGCTCCGCCATTGGCGCGAAAATCGAAGACTCCTTCGTCCGGCTTTTCATGGCTCCCGGCATGCAACACTGCGGCGGGGGGCCAGGCCCCAATAGCTTCGGCCAGGATGGTGACGTTTCATCTTCCGACGACGCGCAGCACAATATCCATCTCGCACTCGAGGCCTGGGTGGAGAAGGGAATCGCTCCGCAAACCATCATCGCCACCAAATACGACGGCGCATCGCATAAGCCCGTTATCACGCGCCCGTTGTGCCCATGGCCGCAGATCGCAACCTACAAGGGAACCGGCGACCCCAACGACGCAGCCAGCTTCGCCTGCACCGCACCCACCCAATAAATGCGGATTACTGTGCTGCATCCTCCACGCACCTGAATCCCAGCGTCCCCGAACGGTCGTAGCTCGGCGCCATGAGCAGCAACTTACCGTGCTGGTCGTTCCGGTACGCCTGCGGAAAATACCAAATCGATCCCTGCGGCTGGTAGTAGTTTCCACCGCGCAGAATTCCGCCGCGCGTGTGCTCATCCGTGTATTCATCCGTCCACTGCCAAATGTTGCCCACCATATCCATCACGCCATAAGGACTAGCGCCTGCAGGATGCGCGTCAACATCGTCCGGCTGCGTCAGCGCACGCCCTTTATCTGGAACCGGAACATTCGCAGCCACCCACGCATCGCCCCATGGATACACGCGATTCGCATCCCCGCCCTGCGCCGCGTATTGCCACTCCCACTCATGCGGAAGCCGCTTGCCCGCCCACTGCGCATACGCCCGCGCATCTTCCTGCGACACCCAGGTCACCGGCTTGTTGCCCCATCCGGCAGGGAACTCCCCGTTCTTCCAGTCCTTCAAAAAATTCTGATCGTCCTGCGGGTGATAATGCGTCGCGTCCAAAAACTTCCTGAACTCCGCATTCGTCACCGGGTATTTATCCATATAGAACGGCTCAATCTCTATCCGGTGCTCGTGGAACCGCCGCGCAGAATCCTCCCACGGATACTGCACATCCACGCCCTCATCGTTGAACCCTTCAATCTCAATTCCCTCTACTCGAAACAAATATGTGCCGCCAGGAATCTTCACCATTCCTTCCGGCGCGCTCGCAGCCGGCTTCGTCTTTGGTATCTCGACCAGCGTCTGCGGCAGCGCTTTCCACTCATGCGAGTAAGACGACAGCGGCTCCGCCGTCATCGCCTTCATCTTCGCCATCAGCGCGGTAACCTGCGCGTCCGGAGCGTCATGGACCGCCATCACCGCCCCAAATCCATGCGCTTCCATCGGGAACGACAGCACATCGTTCGAACCCTCGCGCTGCGGCGTCAGTTCCACGCCGTGATACAGATCGAAGTACCGCACTCCGTCCTGTGCCGGAACTGTCATCTGCCGCGCGTCCACGTCGTACTCATTGCGATTCACAATCGTCCACACTGTCTTATCGCCCAGCGGCCAACGGCTCGCAAACACGCCATACATGTGCATGGGATAAAACGGTTCCCAACCCGTGCTCGCGAAAAATGGCGCCACTCCCCGCTCGATCGTTGCCATCCGTCGCGTCGCTTCTCCGTCGCGCGGTGTCACGCCATTCCAAATCCCCCATACGTTCTCCCAGCTCTCCCACCCCTCGCCGTTGAAAAATGCAAACTGCAAATCGTCCGTCTTATCGCGATTCCAGCGCCCCTGGATATTCACCTGGTGTTTCGGCTCCAGCCACCGATAGCGATCCACCGTCGGCACAAATTGAAATTTGTATTGCCCCCACGTCAGCACATCCCACGCCAGCGCCTCATCCGCTGGCCCGCCCTCCGGCTCAAATGCCAGCGGATGCCCAATCGCCTCCGCGGCCTGGCTGAACGCCAGCGGCACCCCATCCTGCGTGTCGCCGTTCACCCCATCGGCATCGATTGACTTCATCAGCTCCGCCAGCGCCTGCGGCCACGGCTTCCCCGGATCGTGCGTTCCCTGGTCCCACATCATCATCGGAAACAGAACCCGCACGCCCCGTTTGTGGAAGTCCTCCACCATCTGCCGTACGCCCGCCACGCCGCCCGGCATCGACCGCACCATATCCAGCTGATCCCGGTCATCGATCCCCATGTTCGGATACACCGCCCAAATCAGCACCGAATCAATGCCCCCATACCGCTTGTCGAGATCGTCAACGTACCGATCCACCGTGTACCGGTGCGCCACCGGATCGTAGAAATAGCGGTCGTGCACCATCATCTGCGGCTGAATAAACGCCGACTCCGCCCATTTCAATTCTGGAATCGCATACTGCGCGTCGCTGTACCCAATCCGGATCCGCCGCTCCATCCGCCAGTGCGTTACATCATTCAGCCACTGTGCATGCGTCGCCGCCGTGCACGGCGTGTACCCGCCCTGCCACGCGCCCCGCAGCGTCAGGCATTCCGGCGGAGGAATCTGCTGGCCAACCGGTGCACTCTTTGTATCCTGCCCCGCCGCCGCCATCGCCAGCATCGCCGCCGCGATCGACAAAGCGGCCATCGCATTCTTCCTCACCGGTCTCATCATCTTCGTCACTTCCATCTCAGTTTTCTCAGCGCGGATAGTAGCATTTGAAACGTTTCACGCGCTGGCGAATAGAAGACTAGATACGGTCACCGCCCCGTGTCAAGCACACCCCAGGCTTTCAGGAGTTTTTGAACTGGTCCGTCAGCGCCCCATCATCCCCGTCGAATAGTAATAGTCATTGAAGGGAGGGGAAGCGGCAATCCCATCCTTACCAACTCCCGCCACCACCAGCTTGCCACCCCGCATCAGCCGAAACTGCGGCGCACTCCCCGCCGTAAACAGCACCGCAGTATCCGAACTCCCGGCCGCCAAATGTACTTCGGATTCATGCTTCCCGCACTGCACATGCAGTTCCGCCGGTGCTGTCAAATTCGCGGTCACATAAATCACATCGCTCACCGGCCCATACTTGTGCTCCACCTTCGGTGCCGTCGCATGAGATCCCGCTGTCTGCGTCCGATAAAACCAATACACGCTGTCGTGCGTAATCGCCGGCTGCTTCCCCGTCTTGTACCACTCGATATAAAAGCGCATCAGTTCCCCAGCCGCCGCATGGCTGTGAAAATAATCGCGCGTGTTCGTCGGAACCCCGCTCGCCGTCAGAAAATTCGCGTTCGCATACCGGTTCGGATCGTCAATCGGGCTGATGTACGTTCCCTCGATAAAATCGTTCCACGTAATAATCTCTACCCACTCCGGATGCGTCTTCTCAATCGCATTCATCCACATGTGCCGCATCCCCGCTCCGCCGCTGTATTCGTAATAGCGATTCGCATTCGCGCCCCAGAACTGCAACGCCACTGGCGCCATGTAAACCTTATTCGCCTCATGCACCACCGATGCGTAAGCCTCGCTGCTCGGTAGTTGATCCAGCGTCCCCTGCGATCCAGGCACACCCGCAATCCCCCAGTAAAACGATCCGTCGATCGCGCCTTTCCATGTGTTGAAACCCTGCTGCACCGCGGCTACGCGCGGCAGCTCCCCACCCCAGAAAAGCGCCGGCACTAAAAAGATCTGCAGCGGCGCATTGCTCGGCGCACCACTCACCTGCGGCAAAGCCTTCGCGTCCGTCGCCGTCGAAGGATGCTGCCCCGTCGCCAAATCCACGCGCACCTGCTGCCAAAACGGCACGCCCTGTTTCTCCCCCGCGAACGTCGTCAGCACAAACTTTCCCTGGTAGCGAAAATACACATGGGCGTACCGCGGATTGTTCGCGAACCGCCGCATCATGTCTTCTACATCCGACATCCCGTTCCCGCAGCACATATCGGCGGAAAACATCAGCTTGAATCCGTCATTCAGCCGCGCCGCCGCCTCAAACATCTGCGCCGCGTATTCAATGTAAGAAGGCTGCTGCAGCCATCCGCCCGCATTCAGCGCAAACCCATCAATCCCCAGCGCCCGCGCCTCCTTGATCTCGCGCTCGTACGCTGCAATCTTTGCTTCCTGACTGGTGTTCCCCTGGTAATCCTGGTTCGTCAGCATGTAATGCGCGAACACCATCCGCTGCGCCTGCACCTGCGTACCCGCCAGCAAGCTCAGTGCAAGCAGAACCAGGGCCCAGCGGTCCCACAATCGTGGAGCGCTCCAAACCCAACAAATGTTTTTCATAGGTATCAAGGTGCAGTCAGACTAACGGATTCCCCGCACCGGGCGCACGCCCACGCTGTTAAAAGCGCCTACCAGAAATAAGTAGCTTCAACCTTCGGCGTGCCCGACTCGTCATCGATCACCTGCGTACTCAGCACCAGCTCCATATTTTTCTTCCCGCCGCCTCCCTGCACAATGCGCTGCAACTGCGCCAAATTGCTGGGATCCGTCAGAAATTCTCCTGCCGCAATCGTTCCGCCGCGGCCCACGCCCGCCACCACAATCGCCGGCTTGCCGGTCGTCGGATCCGTAAACCGCGCAATGATCGCAAAATCCCGATAATTTTTCGTCGACATCTGCTCCAGCCGGTTCACCACCCAGCGGTTCTGATCCGTCCCGCTGCTGTCCACAATCCTGAACTGCGACATGTCCGCGTTGTTCGCAAAGTGATACCGCAGCCCCTTCGTCAGCCGCAGCGTCCACGCATTGTCAAATGCACCCACAAACACCGTAGGCCCGTTCCGCAGGTCCATCAGGTTTGTCGCGCCTTCGCCCCGCAAACTATATTTCTTGCCGTTCGACTGCAGAATCCCCGCGATCCGCACAATCGGGCTAAGATCGTCAATCACCACAGCCGTCAAATTGTCCTGCAGCGTAATCTGCTTGCTCGGATCAGCCGCATCCCGCAGCGCAATCGCCGAATACTGATTCTGATCCGCGATGCAAAACAACACCGGGTCGCTCCCATTCAGCACCGGCGACCAAAACGCGTCCACTGAAACCGGCCGCTCCGCATACTGCCAAAGAAGAACCGCCGCCGCCCCCAATATCGCCGCCACCACCAACCCCGCCGTCACCAGCAGTACTGGCCGCCGCCGCCGCACCGGCGGCAGAGTCTCGACCACAGGCGCTTCCACCGGAACCGGCACCACCGTCTCCAGCGCCTGCACTGCGGCCTCTCCGCCCGCAGCGTTCGGCCAATGAAATTGTGGAACGTACGACCCCGATGGCAGCGAAACCCTCAGCTCGTTCTCGTGTCCAGGCTCCTGGTAGTACTGCGCAATCCGTTTGCGAATTTCGCCGGCCGTCACTCGCACAATCGGATCCGACGCGGTATCGTAGTCCGCGTCCCGCCCGAAGATCTCAATCCCGAGCGTCCGCTCCTTCAGCGCATCCATCTGCCCGGAAAGCGTCTGCTCCACCACGAATCGCAAGAACGACGGGAATCGCCGGCTGTGGCTAAAATGAGGATTGCCCAGCAACCGCTCCAATTGCTCCTGGATCGCGGTTCGATCTTCCGCGCTCACTTCTCCGTGATTACTTGTTACCTGCTCAACTGCCATTCCCATCACTTCCGGACGACCTGATTATACCGCCCGCTCCCGTTACCTTAGTCCCACCCAACCTGCTCCGCAACCCTCTGAAATAAATCGACTTTACCTACACTCTTTACATGTTAAGTACCGCCGAACTTGCCGCAAGGACCTTATCAGCCGTCTTGCGCGAACTCTATAAGCCAGTTGTTTTGCAAAAACCTCGTTCTCCAAACGGGTACCTGGCCACACTTACCGAGCCAGAATTCCAGGAAAACGAGTTGGAGGCCGAATTGAACAATACCGCAGGAAACAGAATTCATCCATGGGTTTCGCTCTTCCGGAAACTTGCCGCCGTGCTGCCGCTCTTCCTGCTGCTGGCATGTGCCCTCTCCGCCAGAGCCCAGGTCGGCGCTGCCAGCCTCAGCGGCATCGTCGCCGATCAGTCCGGAGCCGTCATCAGCGGCGCCACCGTCACCCTCACCAACGTCCAGACCAACGCCAAGCTCAGCCTCACCAGCAACGGCGCCGGCGACTTCACCTTCGCCGCGGTTCCCGTGGGTGACTATAGCCTCGCCATCACCCATGCCGGATTCGCCAGTTTCACGGAAACCGGCATTCACCTCAATGCCGGCGACAGCACGACCCTCTCCGATATCGCGCTCAAAGTCGGCGCCACCTCTGAAACCGTCTCCGTGGCCAGCACCCTCCAGGGCCTGCCCCTCGACGATGGCCAGCTCAGCTCCACCATCTCTTCGGGTGATCTCGACCGCCTCTCCATCGTCGGCCGCGACGCCATCGAGCTCCAGCGCACTCTCCCCGGATTCGCCATCCGCAACCTCGGCAGCACCAACACTGCGCCCGATTTCTCCCAGGTCCAGGTAGGTCAGCCCACGCCCTATGCCTCCAACGGTGCCCCCGTTGCCGGCATCACCATCAAGCTGGATGGCGCCAACCTCACCGACGCCGGCAACTTCGGCGCCAACCTCCAGAACATCGACGCCTCCTTCGTCAGCGAAGTGCAGGTCCAGACCTCCAACTTCGGCGCTGACCAGTCCAATGGCCCCGTCGTCATCACCGGCGTCACCAAGGCCGGAACCTCCAGCTATCACGGGTCCCTCTTCACCTTCGCCCGCACGAATCAACTCAATTCCAACGATTGGCTCGCGAACTATAACCATATCGCCCGTCCCGACGACCGGTTCGTTTATCCCGGCGCAACCTTTAGCGGACCCATTCCGCACTTCAACAAGCTCACCTTCTTCGCCGGCGGGGAGTACGACGCGCAGCGCAATGTCTACGCTTACGGCAGTGCGGGCAGCGCAATCATCCACGCCCTCGTGCCCACGAAGGCCATGCGCACTGGTGACTTCAGCGCAGGCGCGCTCTCGCAGTACCTTGGCCCCAACGTCACCAGCGGCAACTACGGCACCTTCAACACGCCGCCCACGGTAGGAGACGACGGCTCCGCCCTGACCAACGGCAACATCGGCGCATTCCTCAATCCCGGAGCAATGGCCCTGGTCAATGGCACCCTGCCGTTGCCCACTCGCGCGCAAACCGGTACTGACGGCTACAACTACGATCAGCTCGACCTGGTCAACAACAACGTCAGCCAGTTCTCCGGCCGCGTGGACTATAGCATCAGCCCACGCAACGTCTTCTTTGCCCGCTATAGCTTCGAAAAAGGCAAACAGGGCCAGCCGCTGGTTCCTTACTACGAGCCAACCAGCGTCATGGGCGAAGTGAATACTCCTGGCTACGGTGTCGACAACGATACCTGGGTTCACAGTGGCGCCGCTAACTACGTCACCATCTTCACCCCCACCCTCACCAACGAGCTCTACCTCACCGTCACTTCCTTTACTGAGGGCTTCGACGCCCGCGAGCTGTCCGCTCTACAAAGAGGCGCGATCGACTACCCCTACAACGGCGCGTTCAACAATGGAGACACGCAGTACCCGCAGCTTGGCACCTACACCACCTATGGCGGACTGCCCCTCGGTCTCTGGCCCGATTATTCCAACAACCCGCTCGAACTGAAGAAACTCCAGCCCAACGTCGGCGACAACCTCACCAAAGTCTGGGGCAGTCACACCGTCAAGCTCGGTATCTTTAGCCAGCGCACCACCAACAACCAGACCGCCACCAACCCGTCCACCAACGGCATCATTCAGGACTACTACTACGGTGGCGCCGGCAGCTATTTCGCCGACTACAACGGAACCTATCCTGATGGCTCACCCGCCTACGGCAATCCGCACTTCAACAGCGGCAACGCCCTGGCGAATTTCTTCGAAGGCCAAATTCAGGACTGGCACCAGCAGAATTTCAATCCCTACACCAACCTCTATTTCTGGAACACCGATTTCTACGCGCAGGATACCTGGCACATCACTCGCAACGCCGTTTTGACTTACGGCGCGCGCTTCAGCAAACTCGGTGCATGGCAGGATGCTCACGGCCTCGGCGCTGCTATCTGGAACTCGAACCTCTACACCTCCACCTACGACGCAACCACTAACCCGCTGCCCGGCCTCACCTGGCACAAACTCACTCCGTCCGTTCCCAATGCCGGCGTCAGCGCACCGCCGCTCTATGTCGAGCCTCGCATCGGCTTTGCGGTCGACGTCTTCTCCAACGGAAAAACTGTCGTGCGCGGCGGCTTAGGCGAATATCGCTTCCACGACTCTGTCGTCGACGTCACCAGCGAATTCGCTGAAGCGGAAAACGTCCGCTTCACCGACCTCCAGGGCTTTGGTGATAACACCCTCGAAGGCGTCAATACCCTCCACCTAAACCCCAACACCTACGGCAATACCGGCCCGGGCAGCACCGAGACTTACATCTCCCCCGCCACCATTTACGGCCTCGATCCTTCGGACAACAAGGAGCCCGTCACCTACAACTACAGCCTCAGCCTCGCGCAGCAGATGCCCTGGAACTGGATCCTTCAGGCATCCTATGTCGGCAACAACAGCAATTCGCTGATGGATAACGGCACCAGCCAAACCGTTGTGCTCGATAACATCAACGCCATTCCCGTAGGCACGCTGTTCACGCCCGCGGCAGCCGCGGCCATCGATGCCAAGGCCCCCGGTGCCTGCAACGCTTCAGGCTGCACCCCGGCCCAGGCGGGAAGCCTCGACACCATCTACAACTACCCGGGTGACAAGGCCATCCAGAATGCTCGGCCCTTCAACAGGTACAACCAGATCCTGGTGCCGCGTCACGACACCTACGCGAACTACAACGGCATCCAGATCGAAGCCATCAAGCAGGCGGGACGCTTCAACTTCAACGCTAACTACTCCTGGTCCAAAGCTCTCGGCATCCTCGGTTCTTCCGCCGACTTCAACTGGACCGCGGGCATTGACCCCTTCCACCTCAGCAATAACTACGGTCCCATGAACTTCGACCGCAGCCAGGTCCTCAACCTCAGCTACTCGTACCAAGCCGGCCGCTTCACTACCCAGCGCTTTGTCGGCGGCGTCATTAATCAGTGGCTCATCTCCGGAATCACCAACTTCCAGAGCGGCGCCAACATGCAGACTGGCATCAGCGCTTCACCCGGCTACTACGTCCAGGGCAATATCGGACAAGGTGCGAATGCCTACGGTGTCAGCAACACCACCATCCTCGGCACGCCCGACGTCAACCTGCAGCCCGTCCTCAAGTGCAATCCCACGTCAGGTCTTGGCTCGCACCAATTCCTCAATCCAAATTGCTTCGGTCTTCCGGCCACCGGCACGAATGGCATCTACATCGAGCCCTACGCGCACGGCCCAGCCTTCTTCAACTCCGACCTGGCGCTGGAGAAGGGCTTCGGCCTCGGTTCCGATCGCAACCTCCGCCTTCGCATTGCGGGCTTCAATTTCCTGAATCACCCGCTCAACAGCTTCGGCACCGGCTACGCCTCGCAAACCACTCTGCAACTCAGCGACACGTCAGCCACGGGTTCGCCCACCACCGCCACCTACAACCCCACTGAGAACTTCGGCTCCGCTCCACAAAAGCTCGGCCGCCGCCTCATGGAGGTCTCTGCGAAGTACACGTTCTGAGCTTCCCGGTGGAGGGCATTCCATCGCCCTCCACCCGCTCAGTTTCCGTGCGCCGGCTGACCAACAACGCTCCTTACTCGCATCTGCGGGAGGGTACTGTGCAGCCCGTTCCCAGCTTGGATCGCTCAGAATTTCGCATTTCAGGACTTCGCATGAGGCACTTTTCTTTTTTCTCCGAGGCTCTCGCTGTCTTGCTCGCGCTGCCCGTTTTACTCGCGCTGGCCGCACCGCCCCTCGTCGCACAAACGCCTCCCGCGGCCAGCGTTTCTTTTTGCTTCCCCCCTGTAACCGGATTCACGTCCCTTCCCAACGGCATCGACCTTCAGGCCGGCCCCGCGCACGAGCAAATCGTCGCCCTCCGCGACGACGTCATCCGCATCCGCATCAGCCGCTCCTCAATCCTCCCCGAAGATGCCTCCTGGGCCGTCCTCAGCAGCGCCCGTCAAAGTACCGTCCCCGTCACCCCCGCCATCACTGAGGCGTCCATCGGCTTCACTACAAAATCTCTCCAGGTTTCACTCGATCGCCAAACTCTCCAGCTCACCGTCCGCGATGCCGCCGGCAACATCATCCAGCAGGACGCGCGCCCCCTTACCTTTACCGGTGACGCCTTCCGCATTGCCAAATCCATGCCGCTCGACGAGCACTTCTTCGGCCTCGGCGACAAAACCGGTCCCCTCGATCGCCGTAACGAAGCCTTCACCCTCTGGAACACCGACGCCTATCGCTTCCAGGAATCCACTGACCCCATCTACAAATCCATTCCGTTCTTCATGACCTTTCAGTCCGGTAAGGCTGCCGGCGTTCTTCTCGACAACACATGGCGCAGCAGCTTCGACTTCGGCAAAGAATTCCACGACAGCTACTCCTTCGGAGCGGAAAACGGCCCCATCGATTACTACGTCTTCCTTGGCCCCACTCCAAAGCAAGTCGTCGAAACCTACGCGTGGCTTACCGGCACGCCGCCCCTGCCGCCGCTCTGGTCTTTCGGTTATCAGCAGTCGCGCTACAGCTATTTCCCGCAGTCCCTGGTCCTTGATATCGCCGCCCATCTCCGCGCCGACCGCATCCCCGCCGACGCTATCTACCTCGACATCGATTACCAGCAGAACCTCCGCCCCTTCACCGTCGACCAGTCCCGTTTTCCCGATTTCGCCGGCATGATCGCCAAACTCAACGCCGATAATTTCCACGTCGTTGCCATCACCGATCTTCACATCGCCAATTACCCCAACCACGGTTACAAGCCTTATGACGACGGCGTCGCTAACGATCACTTCGTCAAGAATCCTGACGGCTCCATCTACACCGGCGTCGTCTGGCCCGGCCCCGCCGTCTTTCCGGATTTCACACAACAGCAATCCCGCGCCTGGTGGGGAACCCTCTATCGCAGCTTCTATGGGATGAACATCGCGGGCTTCTGGAACGACATGAACGAGCCCTCCATCTTCAACACTCCCACCGCCACCATGCCCCTCGATG
>Ga0206833_1061_pt1 | contig 21940 bp, 15 predicted proteins | sample Alteio_BWOrgCont_32_FD_152891 | JGI IMG/M metagenome (GOLD analysis project Ga0206833, IMG submission 152891) | Enriched cells from forest soil in Barre Woods Harvard Forest LTER site, Petersham, Massachusetts, United States -... | ecosystem: Environmental > Terrestrial > Soil > Temperate forest >... | reverse complement strand
GCTGTTAATAAGGTAGGTTGTGTGATAGTAACTGATGCTGTTGCTGTACATCCATTATTATCTTTTACCGTTACAGTATAGTTTCCTGCACTAAGGCCTGTACCTATGGCATTGCTTCCTCCGGCAGGTGTCCATGCATAGGTATATGGAATAGTTCCACCGCCCGGTGTAACTGTTGCTGTCCCGGTACTGCCTCCATTACATAATACTCCGGTAGAACTACTCATAGATGCTGTTATTGCACCTGTGCTTGTAACAGTTATAGAAGCAGTAGCACTACATGCATTATGATCTGTTACTGTCACTGTATAATTACCGGCAGATAATCCGGTTGCTGTAGCATTGGTTTGTGCTGATGGGTTCCAGGAATAGGTATACGGTGTTGTTCCACCGGCAGGGGCTGCCGTTGCTGTTCCATTTGAACCTGCACAAGTAGCCGGCATCATACTGATTCCGGTAGTTAGTGCTGTAGGCTGGGTGATGGTGGTACTGGCAGTTGCAGTACATCCATTATGGTCAGTGACAGTTACCGTATAGTTTCCGGCACTAAGTCCTGTACCCATGGCATTGCTTCCCCCTGCAGGTGTCCATACGTAAGTATATGGATTAGTTCCACCACCGGGTGTTACCGTTGCCGTTCCGGTGCTGCCTCCATTACACAACACCCCAGTAGAGCTAGCAATTGATGCTGTTAGTGCAGTAGGCTGTGTTATTGAAACCGATGCCGTTGCCGTACATCCATTATGATCTGTCACCGTTACAGTATAATTTCCGGCACTGAGGCCGGTTCCCATCGCATTGCTTCCGCCCGTAGGTGTCCATGCATAGGTATATGGAACACTTCCTCCGCCTGCTGTTACAGTACAGCTTCCATTTTGCCCATTGCATAGTGGATAGGTTGGAGCACCCATAACAGCTGTTAATAAGGTAGGTTGTGTGATAGTAACTGATGCTGTTGCTGTACATCCATTATTATCTTTTACCGTTACAGTATAGTTTCCTGCACTAAGGCCTGTACCTATGGCATTGCTTCCTCCGGCAGGTGTCCATGAATAGGTATATGGAATAGTTCCACCGCCAGGCGTTACAGTTGCTGTTCCAGTACTGCCTCCATTACATAATACCCCGGTAGAACTGCTCATAGATGCTGTTATAGCACCCGTACTTGTAACGGAAATTGAGGCTGTTACTGTACATGCATTATGATCGGTTACTGTTACGGTATAATTTCCGGCAGATAATCCTGTAGCCATAGCATTGGTTTGTGCTGATGGGTTCCACGAATACGTATACGGTGTTGTGCCTCCGGCAGGGGCTGCCGTTGCTGTTCCATTTGAACCGGCACATGTGGCAGATGTCATACTGATTCCGGTAGTTAATGCTGTAGGTTGAGTAATGGTGGTACTTGCAGTTGCAGTACATCCACTATGATCGGTCACCGTTACTGTATAATTTCCGGCACTAAGTCCGGTGCCTGTGGCATTACTTCCACCCGCAGGTGTCCATGCATAGGTATATGGATTAGTTCCACCACCGGGTGCAGCAGTTGCTGTTCCGGTACTACCTCCATTACATAATACTCCTGTTGAACTACTTACAGATGCTGTTAATGTGGTAGGTTGTGTAATGGTTATGGATGCACTTGCAGTACATCCACTATGATCGGTCACCGTTACGGTATAATTTCCCGCACTAAGTCCGGTGCCTGTGGCATTAGTTCCACCCGCAGGTGTCCATGCATAAGTATATGGAATGGTTCCACCACCCGGTGTAACGGTTGCTGTTCCTGTACTGCCTCCATTACATAATACTCCCGTAGAACTGCTGATAGATGCTGTTACTGCACCTGTGCTTGTAACCGCTATAGATGCCGTTACACTACACGCATTATTATCGGTTACGGTTACAGTATAATTCCCGGCTGATAAACCCGTTGCAGTAGCATTGGTTTGTGCTGATGGGTTCCAGGAATATGTATAAGGTGTTGTTCCGCCGCCCGGGGCTGCTGTTGCTGTTCCATTTGAACCGGCACATGTAGCTGACGTCATGCTGATTCCGGTAGTTAATGCTGTAGGCTGAGTAATTACTACTGATGCTGTTGCGGTACATCCATTATGGTCGGTTACCGTTACCGTATAATTTCCGGCACTAAGGCCCGTACCTGTGGCATTGCTTCCCCCTGCAGGTGTCCATGCATAGGTATATGGAACAGTTCCACCTCCCGGTGTAACGGTTGCTGCTCCGGTACTGCCTCCGTTACATAATACTCCGGTAGAACTGCTCATAGATGCTGTTATTGCACCTGCACTGGTAACAGAAATTGAGGCTGTTACTGTACATGCATTATGATCAGTCACTGTTACGGTATAGTTGCCTGTAGATAACCCTGTAGCTGTAGCATTGGTTTGTGCCGACGGGTTCCATAAATATGTATAAGGTGTTGTGCCTCCGCCCGGCGCTGCTGTTGCTGTTCCATTTGACCCCGCACATGTAGCAGATGTCATACTAATACCACTGGTTAATGCTGAAGGTTGAGTAATAGTTACTGACGCTGTTGCCGTGCAACCATTGTGATCTTTTACTGTAACAGTATAATTTCCGGCACTAAGGCCTGTACCTGTTACATTAGTTCCGCCGGCAGGTGCCCACGTATAGGTATATGGAGCAGTTCCACCACCTGGTGAGGCTGTCGCCGTTCCGGTGCTACCTGCATTACACAATACCCCTGTAGAACTAGCAATTGATGCAGTTACTGCGGTAGGTTGAGTAATTGTAACTGATGCCGTTTCGGTACATCCATTATGATCTGTCACCGTTACGGTATAATTTCCCGCACTAAGGCCAGTGCCTGTGGCATTAGTTCCACCCGTAGGTGCCCATGAATACGTGTATGCACCTGTACCACCACCTGCAGTTACTGTGCAGCTTCCATTTTGCCCGTTACACAACGGATCTGTCGGAGCACCCATTGTGGCTGTTACTACAGTAGGTTGTGTAAGTGTAATAGATGCTGTTGAAGTACAACCACCAAAATCTGTAATTGTAGCTGTATACGAACCGGCTGTTAAACCGGTAGCTGTAGCACCTGTTTGTGCCGAAGGATTCCACAAGTAAGTATACGGGGTAGTTCCGCCGCTACCTGTAACAGTAGCTGTTCCTGTGCCTCCATTACAGGTTGGGTCAGTAAACGCTGTCATGCTTGCGCTAACTCCCGCAACTGTATTCCATTTAATTACTACCGATCCATTGCTTCCTGCCGTACCCGTAGTAGTAGATGAAGCAACCGTATTATTAAAAAATGAACCGCCACCGCCAGCGCCTTTTCCAGCAACACCACCGGTTCCCTTACCACCGCCGCCGCCATTATAGCCACCGCCGCCACCGCCGCCGTTAAAACCGCCACCAGCACCACCACCATAACCTCCAGCTCCCGTATAATTACCCTGTGCACTTCCACCATCTCCGGGGTAAAGAGCATTTTCCGGATAAAGACCATATCCTGAATAGGCGTACGAACCTGAAGCAACAACACCACCATTTGAAAGCCATCCGGCTCCGCCACAGCCCGAACCATCGTTACTATTTGAACCTGCCGATCCTCCATTTCCTCCAACTCCGCTTGCACCGCAAGTATTACCTGCATCGCGTGTTGCAGCCTCAAGGGCTGCTGCAGACGTATTAGTCGTTTGGCCATTAGGTGCATTTTCATTAATACCAGCACCACCACCGCCACCGGCAACAACAAGTATTGTATTTGTATTATTGTCCCATATAAAACTGCCGCCGCCGCCGCCGCCGCCATCAACACTTCCATAGCCGCCCATACCACCAACTATTATATTTAAAACATGTCCGGGAGTTACAGGAATTGTACCGGTTAGGCTAGCACCTAGTCCTCCAGTCTTAGGTCCTGCCGTAAACTGGGCATTACCTCCTGAGCCACCTACTGCGGTAACGGTAATAGTAGTAACACAACTTGGTACGGTCCATGTTTGAACGGTACCACTCGAGTCATTATTATACCCCGCAATTACTTGAGTTGTCCCATTAAAGCTAAAAGTAGCTGTATTCTGAGCTTTCAGAATATTTCCACAAAAAAATAAGATTGCAAGAATAGATAAAATGAAGTGCTTAGTATTTTTTTTCATGAGGTAGTTCCCTTAAGGTTAAATGTTTAATAAAATTTTATCGGTCAAAAAGTATGGTAGCCGTTAATAATGGATTTGGGAAAAAATAAACAACAGGCCAATGCCTGAAAAGAAATAGTGTAACATTACTGGTAGATAATTTATATTGATATTATCAATAATTTTCACAAATAACAATTGCAAATGTATAAAATCCTAAGAATTTTACCCTAAAACATATCAACAATTACTCTATTCTTGTTCATTTCGTAATTTAGCCTCACAAAAAAATCTATTTTGAAAGTAAAAGAACTACTAAATTACCTGGAAGAAATTTGCCCGCTTAGCTACCAGGAATCCTATGACAATTGCGGCTTGATCGTGGGTGACAAGGAAAAAAACATAGCCGGGGTTCTACTCTGTTTAGATAGTACTGAAGATGTGTTAAAAGAGGCAGTGAAACTGAAATGCAACTTAATTATTGCGCACCATCCCATTCTTTTTTCTCCTATTAAAAAAATCACAGGCAAAACATACTCTGAAAGAGCACTTATTTATGCCATAAAACATGACCTTTGCATTTATGCCATGCACACCAACCTGGACAATATCCAACTGGGAGTCAACCATAAAATTGCTCAAAAAATAGGACTGAAAAACCTTACAACATTAGTCCCAAAACAAGGATTACTTAGAAAACTGGTAACCTTTTGCCCTATTAATAAGGCTAACGATGTAAGGATGGCTTTGTTTGCAGCGGGAGCCGGCAAAATTGGTAATTATGATGAATGCAGCTTTAGTGCAGAAGGCACCGGCACTTTTAAAGCGGGGGAAAATACCCATCCGCATGTGGGAACCATACATAAGCAACACCGGGAAAAAGAGGAGCGAATAGAAACAATTTACCCATCAAACATTGAAAAAAAGGTTATTCAAGCCCTGTTAAAAGCCCATCCTTATGAAGAAGTCGCTTATGATATTTATCCGCTTGAAATCGCTCACTCCGGAGTAGGCTCAGGTATGGTGGGTGAATTTGAAAAACCATTAAATGAGAAGGATTTTCTATCACTACTAAAGAAGAATATGAGGCTCTCTTGTATCCGGTATACCCCATTTACAGGTAAAAAAGTAAAAAAGGTGGCAATTTGCGGAGGTTCAGGCTCTTTCCTACTTCCTAATGCTATAAATTCGGGCGCGGATGCTTTTGTAACTGCCGACTTTAAATACCACCAATTCTTTGATGCAGAGGGTAAAATACTGATAACAGACATCGGGCACCATGAAAGTGAACAATTTACGCCTGAAATTCTGAATGAATTACTTAAGGAAAAATTTACTACCTTTGCAGCCCGAATTTCAAAAACGAGTACTAATCCCGTTAACTACTTTTAAAATGTCAGCAACCAAAACCACGAAAGGCGCACTTAAAAAATCATATCTCCATGGACTTCAGGGCATGACCCAGGAACGTTTGGAAGAAGAACTTCAGGCATTATACTCTTTACAAAATATTGATTCATTGGTAGATGAGATCCGCGTACTGAGAGGTGAATTACCCGTAGAAGTACAGGAACTGGAAGAAACCATTGACGGTTTAAAACTCCGTGTTGCCAAGCAACAAGAAGAAATTGAAAGCCTTGAAAAGATGATAGCTGAAAAGAAGAACTCGGCTAAAGATTCTCAAACACTTATCAAGAAGTACGAATCACAACAAAATAAAGTACGTAACAACAGAGAATTTGAATCCTTAACCAAGGAGTTAGAATTCCAAAAACTAGAGATCCAACTTTCTGAAAAGAGAGTAAAAGAATACAAAGCATCAATCATAGCCAAGCAGGAAATGATGAAGCAATCGGAAGACCTTTTAGCCGATAAGAACAAAGACCTGAAAGCTAAGAAAGATGAATTAGAGAAGATCGTTTCGGAAACCGAAAAAGAAGAAAAAGATCTGCTCAAAAAATCTGCTGATGCAAAATCACATATCGATCAAACTCTTTTAAATGCTTATAACCGCATACGTCCTAACTTTAAGAACGGACTGGCAGTTGTTACCATTGAAAGAGGTGCTTGCAGCGGATGTTTTGTGAAAATTCCACCACAAAGACAAACTGAAATTACAGCTCATAAAAAGCTGGTAGTTTGCGAACATTGCGGAAGGATTATTGTAGACAAAGAACTTATTGATGGCAACAAAAAAGCGCCTACTTCCAAAGTATTAGAAAACCACGCATAGACCTGAGCCAGACTGGCATTAAATATGAAAAAAGCCCGTGCAATGCATGGGCTTTTTTTATGCCGTTTTTATTTACAAATAAATAAGAGTGGGGAGAAAACCAAGTTAACCCCGAATTAACAATTCCTTCACATTCAATTAATACTTACCTTAGTTACACTCTTTACTTTTGAAACCGATGAAAACAATATACCTGGTCCGACACGCTAAAGCATCTCGCGATGAAAAAGGTATAAATGACTGGGAACGCCCCCTAACCGTTGCAGGTATTTACAGGGCCCAGAAAGTTGCCAAAACACTTTATGATAAAAAAGCAGAGCCTGCCAGAATGGTATCGAGCCATGCTTTCCGCTCACTAAATACAGCTTTAATATTCGCTATCAATATGCGCTACCCTGTTGCCGCTATAGAAATAAGCGCCAGCCTTTATGAGAAAAAAGCTTCAGACATTATCGATATGCTAAAAAAACAAGACAATTCCATTTCATCCATTATGCTTTTCGGGCACAACCCCAGTATAAGCGACCTGTGTAACCAGCTTACCAAAAAAAAGACCAAAGAACTGCCTACCTCGGCAGTAACCTGCATACAGTTTAAAACTACCAAGTGGAGCGAACTGGGAGAGAGTGTAGGAAAGATACTATTTACCGAATCCGGCAAATAGTCAAACTCCAGTTATGAGTTACAACTCACGGTACAATTGGAAACTCCTCAAGCCTAAATCTGCAAATAACTTATAACTCCTAACTTATAACTATCCAATTAGTTTTACCTTTGACAATCGATACATGAAAACAAAGACCATACCGAGAGACATAAGCTGGTTATCCTTCAATGAAAGGGTATTTCAGGAAGCCACCGACAAAACAGTTCCGTTAATTGAGCGGATGAAGTTCCTCGGGATATTTTCCAGTAACCTGGATGAGTTTTTCAGGGTGCGTGTAGCTACTTTATCCCGCCTGGCAGAAGTAAAAAAAGGGGCCAGTGAATTTGTTGGGGAAGACCCTGTTAAACTGCTAAAGCAGATCCATAAAAAGGTATTGGAACAACAGCAGGAAGTGGAAAATGTTTACCTTGCCATTGTAGAGGAACTGGCTACCCATAAAGTATTTATTCTCGACGAAAAAAACCTGAATAAAGAACAGAGTGCGTTTGTATTGAAATACTTTCATGAGAATGTATTACCTACGCTTACCCCGGTAATGATTGAAACAGCCCCTAATTTCCCTTACCTCAACGATAAGTCCATTTATTTTGCCGTAAAGCTATATCGTAAAGGAGAAGTAAAAAAGGGAATGAAGTATGCACTCATTCACATCCCTACCGATGTTCTGCCGCGATTTGTGGTGTTACCCCGACAAGGTGAAACCCGGAATATCATTTTGCTGGATAATGTGATACGCTTTTGCCTGAATGAAGTATTTGCTGTTTTAGAAATTGATAGTGCCGAAGCATTCACTATAAAGCTAACCAGAGATGCAGAGCTGGATATAGACCAGGATCTATCTAAAAGTATTGTTGAAAAAATAGAGAAGAGTGTTAAAGACCGCAAGAAAGGTGAGCCTGTTCGATTGGTTTACGATCGTGAAATGCCCAAAGATCTTCTTCAGTATATCATGAAGAAAATTAAAATGAAAAGGGCGTTAACGCTTATCCCCGGAGGTCGCTATCATAACTTCCGCGATTTTATAAGTTTCCCTAACGTAGGTAATAAAGAGCTTTTATATAACTATCCTGCTCCCCTACCCCATCCGGAGCTTAGCAAAGCACGAAGCCTGTTCAGTGTAATAAAGAAAAAAGACATTTTATTGTGCTACCCCTACCAATCATTCAACCATGTAATTGATCTGTTAAGGGAAGCCAGTATTGATCCCAAGGTGAAGTCTATTAAGATGACCTTATACCGTTTGGCAAAAAAATCGAGCATAGCTTATATTCTTGCCAATGCCTTGAAGAATGGAAAATCTGTTACTGTGGTGGTAGAATTGCAAGCCCGCTTTGATGAGGAAGCCAATATCTTTTGGGCAAACCAATTAAAGGAAGAAGGTGCGGAAGTTATCTATGGTATCTCAGGGCTTAAAGTACACTCCAAATTATTACTGATAACCCGCGAGGAAGGTAATAGTGATGTTACATACGGACATATAGGCACAGGTAATTTTAATGAAGATACGGCAAGGTTATATAGCGATTGTACACTCCTTACCGCCGATAAAAAAATTACCGGTGAAATTGCCAAAGTATTCAACTTTTACAGCAACAATTTTAAGATAGGGCATTATGAGCACTTGCTTGTTTCGCCTTTCTTTATGCGGAAAAAATTCATTAAGTACATTAACAAAGAAATAAAATTTGCCCAAGCCGGTAAAGAGGCTTACATCACACTTAAATTAAATTCGCTGGTAGATACGGAACTGATAAAAAAGCTATACCAGGCAAGCCAGGCAGGTGTGAAGATCAAACTCATTTTACGCTCCAACTGTTCACTCATTCCCGGAATAAAAGGCATGAGCGAAAACATAGAAGCTATTAGCATTGTAGATAAATATTTGGAACATTCACGCATCCTGATTTTCTGTAATGGTGGCGAGGAACGCATCTATCTTACTTCAGCCGACTGGATGTATCGTAACCTCGACCTGAGAAATGAAATTGCTGTACCTATCTATGATAAAAGGATTCGAGAGAAACTGAAGAAAATAATAGATATACAGTTGCACGATAATACCAAAGCCCGCATCCTGGACGAGAAACAAGACAATAAACACAAACTGGCCTTGCCCGGTGAAAAAAAAGTAAGGGCACAGGATGAAATTTACACGTATTTTAAGGGCCGCTTACTGGCACATAAAACTAAACCTACGTGAAATTTGCTTCCATAGATATTGGCTCCAATGCTGTACGATTGCTCTTCTGCAACGTATTTGAAGATAATGGAAAAGCCGTATTTAAAAAAGCAGAACTCATACGCATCCCTCTCCGCCTTGGCGAAGATGCCTTCCTGAAAAAAAAGATCTCCAAACAAAAAGCCGATCGCTTGGTTACTACCATGAAAGCTTTCAAGCACCTGATAAGCGTGCACGATGTGGTTGCCTATCGCGCTTGTGCTACAGCTGCGCTTAGGACAGCCACCAATAGTGCTGAAATAATTAAACGCATTCGTAAAGAAGCCAATTTACCTGTTACTGTTATTGACGGAAAAACAGAAGCCAGCATTATTTACGCCAACCATGCGGAAGAAAACCTTGCACACGATGCCTCTTATATGTATGTAGATATTGGCGGTGGTAGTACCGAGATAACCCTTATTCATAAAGGGAAATGCATTGCTTCCAGGTCATTTAATATTGGCACTATTTTATTACTCTACAATAAAGTAGAGAAAAAACTTTGGCTCGAATTTCGCCAATGGGTGAAAGATATATCGGTGGGATTGCCTGCTATCAGTGCTATTGGCTCGGGCGGCAATATCAACAAACTTTATAAAATGTCGGATAGAAAAGGGAATAAACCCCTCTCCTACAAAAAACTAAAACTCATCACAGCCAAAATAGAATCTTATTCTACCAAAGACCGCATAAAAATACTAGGTCTTAATCCTGACCGTGCTGATGTTATTGTACCTGCCGCTAAAATACTGCTCACCATTATGAAGAGCGCCCGCATACAAAAAGTTATAGTCCCTGAAATAGGTTTGTCTGATGGTATAGTGCACGGCTTGTATGCCGAGCACCTTAAAAACATCCGGACAAAAAAGCGAAAATAATACACCATGCAAAACAATTTAAAATCTCAATTTCTTCTCAATCCTGATATTACCTATTTAAATTTTGGTTCTTTTGGTTCTTGCCCCAAACCCATATTTGAAGAGTACCAAAGATTCCAGTTGGAGTTGGAGATGGAGCCTGTGCAATTTATTGCTGTAAACGGATTAGAGTATTTAAAAACCTCTCGTGAAGCACTTGCCAGGTATATTAATTGCAATGCCGACGATGTTGTTTATACCATGAATCCTAGTTATGCTATAAACATTATTGCTAAAAGTTTTAAGCTGAATGCTGGTGATGAAATACTCACCACCAACCTGGAATATGGCGCCATGGACCGTACCTGGAATTACTATTGCAAAAAGGCCGGAGCTAAGTATGTGCAGCAACCAATAACGCTTCCGTTGGTATCGAAAGAGAAGTTCATTGAAGAGTTCTTTAAAGGCTTGACCAATAAAACAAAAGCTATTTTTATTAGCCAGATAACGAGTACTACGGCATTAATATTCCCAGTTAAGGAGATCTGTGAGATCGCTAAATCGAAAGGTCTTTTCACTATTGTAGATGGTGCCCACGTACCCGGCCATATCCCGTTAAACCTTGCCGAAATGCAAGCTGACGTATATACCGGAGCATGCCACAAATGGATGTGTGCGCCTAAAGGTTGCGCTTTTTTATATGTCAAAAAGGAGTATCAAAATATGCTGGACCCTTTGGTTATTAGTTGGGGGTACCAAGCCGAACATCCTTCCAATTCTCAATTTTTAGATTACCACCAAACCCAGGGCACCCGTGACTTTTCAGCCTTTTTAACCATACCAAAGACCATACAGTTTTTAACCGAAAACAACTGGACAGCGGTTGCAGCCGAATGCCGGAAGCTGGCCCAAGCTAACTATTCACGCTTTTGCAAATTACTTGGTTCAACACCGTTGAGCCCCATTAGCGATGAGTTTATAGGACAAATGTGCAGCATACCGATGCAATGCACCGCCCCCGAAAAGTTACAACGCCTGCTCTTCGAAAAATACAAAATTGAAATACCCGTAATGGAAAAAGATGGCAGTGTTCTCATAAGATATTCTATACAGGCATACAATTCACAGGAAGATCTGGATAAGCTCTATAATGCACTAAGCGAGATCATTTCTCAAACGGATCTTATTCAAGTTAAGAACTAGCTAAGAGTTTCAACATCGTTGCGAGGCTCTGCGAAGCAATCTCTTTTTAATTTTGGCAAGTCGGCTGATGAACAAGCCGTCGGGCTATACGTTACAATCCCGATAGCTATCGGGACTCGCTTCGCTGTGGGCTTTTCACGCCTATCCCTCTTGTTGATGGAACTTAATTTTAAAGAAAGTAGAAAAGCATTATAAGAATACCTACTAAAACAAGTATGGAAAATGGGTTTGCAAAATTTATTGTCCATCCCATCTTCTTTATTCTTTTGGGAATGAGGAGTCGTTTATCATGAGGGTTGTAATAAAAAACTCCTAGTCTCCAGTTGTCAGGGTTGTCGTGCCAGGCATCAAATGTTTCTTTGCCTGGTTTTACAACTTTATCTTTCTTCATCTCTCAAATCTACAAAAATAATTGCCGCCTCTTTTGCTCTCTTCCATTTTCCTGTTTTTAAGGGCAAAAAATGCCTCAAAATAATAATGAATTAATAATAGATTTACTATAGAAATACTATGAATTAATAATAAATAACTATAGTTTTTGTCACTAACACTGCTTGGGTATGAATGCATTACGAGAAAATCCATTATTAAATAATATAAAATAAAAATAAGGAGGGTAAAAAGCACCCCTGAAATTGTCGGCGGAATATTTGTTTTCTCTTTCATAAAGCAGAGATAATTCATGAAAAAGTGCTTTCAATAAAAGTCAATGACTGTCGGATCCCGACTGGCAACTATGCTCGTTCGTCATTGCGAGGAACGAAGCAATCTTACTCAATACAAAAGGACTTAATAAGTTCTTTTCTTTCTCTGCCAAGCAAAGAAAAGAAGCAAAAGAAAGTTCACCGTTGCCTATAAATTATCTGAAAAGGTATTGCGATACGCTAAACAAAACGAACTCGTCCTCTGGACTCAGGCAGCGTTTTGTTTTTAACGCTGCTCTTATTCCTTTTCTCTCGCTTGGGCGAGACCGATAATTGATAGGAGACGGGGGACAAAAGTCACTGGTCGGAGCCCAACTGGCTATTATTTAAAGCCCACCAGCCTAATTTGGGGCAAATAATAGACTTACTTTATGCAAAACACCAGTGTTTATATGTCACTCAAAACGCGATATATATATTTCTCTTTTTAGGGGTTTACTTACAGATAACCAATTTGTTGCAACGATATCTCAAAAATGAGGTAGTGTGACATAAGCGGTGTAATACAAATACAATGCAAATGTATTGCACATGTAATCTCACACCACTCTGAAATTTTATCAAAACTAAATGCCCTTAACTTTATACAAAAATAACGAATTAATCCTATCTCTAAAAATAAGCCGTTTTATGCCGTTTTTTGTAGCTCCGTAGGAGCAACCTGTTTGTAGCCATTATATAAGAACATGAATTTAAAACTCCGTAGGAGTGGCCTGTAATTAACAGGTCGCACCTACGGGGCTTATTGGGGTTGTTGTATTGGTTTTCTAAAAAACAGGTAACCCCTACGGGGTAATTGCCAGTCGGGCTCCGACTGCACGAAGGATTGCAGCGTAAAGCCCACAGCGAAGCGAGTCCCGATAGCTATCGGGATTGAAACGAAAAGCCTGACCCCTTGCGTAGCTTGGGGACGTGCCATAAATAAGTTGAAAGTGAAAATCGGACCTATTTAATATCGTAAACACGCAAGGTATCACCAAGACGCTCGTAAAGGAGATTCTTTTCAATACGCACCTGGGTAGCGAGGGTGTCGGGGGCAAGCATTTGATCTTCCAAAATGGTTTTAAGATGAAAGGCATGAATGCGGTTTTTAGCTATATAAAACAGATCATCGCCCCGCACCTGGAAGGTCTTTAGTCCGTTGATGGGTATGGTTTTATAATAGGTTCCGTAGGAATCGAACACGAGTATGCCTTGCGCCGAATCGTTGAGGTAGACAAGATTGTTATACTCCATTAAATAATCGGGATTAAGCTCTATACCCAACACCTGTGGCAGGTTGCCCGTCTTTTGGGTAACGGTGAGGTTCACATCAAGGCGAACGAGTTGAAAGTTTTGGGCATCGTAGAGCCAGACTCCGTTATCGTGCGAGGTGCAGGCCAGCGTAGCCAATGGGAATCCGGCATCGGAAGGGCTGAATGGGTTTCCATTTTGACTAAGGGTATTATCTAATAAAACCACTTCGGGGAAATCGCGGAAAAAGACCAGCATTTTCATGGGGTCATTCACATCTATAGAGGTGATTCTGCCATAAGATTTATCGCTGTAGGTATATAAAAGTTGCCCTTGCGAATTGTATTTACGTATCGAGTTACCCCTGTATAGATAGATGTTTTGCAGGTTATCGGTAGTGAAGGTGCCTCCCTCGAAAGGTATTTTGCAGACTAATGTGTAATGGGTAGGAGGATTGGGTTTAAAAGCAAAAAAGACCACTGAAATACTAAAAATTAAAATGACCAGACCTGCGCTTTTCCACTGTCCACTGACAACTGCCCACTGCCTACTATTATTAAACAACATGCTCTTTATTGATAAGGCTTAATATCTCATCGGCATAGCGCCTGTCGTTATATAAGCGGGGCACTTTGTTTTGTCCTCCTAGTTTGCCTCGCTTTTTCATCCATTCGTAAAAGGTGCCTTTGGGCAGCGCTATCACCTGCGGAAGGCTAAGGGTAAAATCTTTATAGCGCTTGGCTTCGTAATCGGAATTCAATGATTTGAGTGCATTGTCGAGTACTTCGGCAAAATAACTCATGTTAGATGGAGCTTTTTCAAATTCTATAAGCCATTCGTGCGCTCCTTTAGATTCGTTATCCATATAAACAGGGGCTACGGTATATTCTGAAACAATAGCGGTAGTGCGTTCGCAGGCAACCATCAATGCTTTTTCGGCATTATCCATTATCAATTCCTCGCCGAAAGCATTTATGAAATTACGTATACGGCCTGTAATAATAAACCTGTGCGGGTCGAGCGAGGTGAATTGTATGGTATCTCCAATTAAATATCGCCAAAGTCCGCCACTGGTAGATATTACCAAAGCGTAATTCACACCTTCTTTTACTTCGCTAAGGGAAAGTGTGGGTGATTTATCTTTTAGGTTTTCGAGGGGCAAAAATTCGTAATAAATGCCATAATCAAGCATCAGCAGCATATCGTTGCGGCTTAAGCTTTCCTGTATCCCAAAAAAGCCTTCCGATGCGTTGTACACTTCCCAGAAGTTAATTTCCAATGGTTTGAACATAGCCTTGAACTGATCTCTATACGGGTCGAACTTTACACCTCCGTGAATAAAGACTTCCATATCGGGCCAAAGGTCGGCAAGTCGTTTACGTCCGCTAAGTTTCAGAGTGTGTTGCAACAGAACCATCATCCAGGAAGGAACACCACTTATACAAGTAATATTTTCATGCATAATGGCATTTGCTATTTTATCCATTTTCTCTTCCCATTCACTCATCAATGCAATAGAAGGTTCCGGTGCCCGGAAAAACTCGGCCCAGCTGGGAAGATTTTCCAATAAAATAGCAGAAAGATCACCATTACGGGCAGCTATGTTGTGTTCGTCTTCTTTATGCGAACCGGCAAGTGAAAGGGTTTTTCCGTCAAATAAATGTGTTTGTGGATAGGCATTGCAATAAAGGCTTAACATATCTTTTCCACCTTTAAAATGGCAATCGTTCATCGACTCCTGACTTACAGGGATGAATTTGCTTTTACTGCCCGATGTTCCGGATGATTTTGCAAACCAACGTATCTCGCCCGGCCATAAAATATTTGATTCTCCTTTCCTAAGTCTATCTACATAAGGCCTTAGTTCTTCGTACTCTTGTATAGGTACCCGCATTTTAAATTCCGCTTCGGATGAAATAGACGCAAAGCCATGTTTTTTCCCAAACTCGGTATTCTTTGCCGTATCCAATAACCGCACAAACCATTCATGCTGCACCTCTTCCGGATACTGTATGAACAGCTCGATCTGGTGCATTCGTTTTTTCATGAGCCAGGAAACTATGGAATTGATGAGTGGCATTTTATAGACAGTAGCTGATACAAAAATGCAATTTTTTTTTGAATTTCCTAGCAGGTTACTGAACAATTCTTCTACTAAATAATTCTACATTTGCTCAATCACTATGGCTAAAGAATTAATTCAAACCAATAAGATCTACTTCAAAAATCTTGATTCCATAAGATTTTTTGCGGCCCTAATGGTTTTTTTAGGACACGGAATGTCTGAAAGTTATAAGTACTTAAATATAAAAGATAGTTTCATTGAAAAATTTATTTATGCTATAAGCAACGGAGGTATTGGTGTTTCTATATTTTTTGTACTCAGCGGGTTTCTAATAACGTATCTAATTCTATCTGAAATCGAATTAACGGATAAATTTTCATTAAAGAATTTTTACGTTAGAAGGATCTTACGTATATGGCCTCTTTATTTTGTAGTGGTTATAATCGCCTTTTTAATTTTCCCGACATTATCAATATTATTAAAATCCCCAATTAATCGAGGCGCTAACATTTGGTATCAATTAACTTTTTTGAGCAATTTTGATATTCTGAATATTGAAAAAAACAGACCAGGTACTGAATTGCTGATGCAAAATATTACCTGGTCGGTTGCTATTGAGGAACAATTCTATGCTTTCTGGCCCCTGATCTTTGCATTTTTACCTCGTAAATTTATTTTGCCCGCTATCATCACTTCCATTATTGGTTCTTTAGTTTTCAGATATTATCATTCAAATGATACAATTACTCTATATTTCCATACTCTTTCAGTAGTAGTAGACTTAGGAATAGGTGCTATTTTTGCATATGCAATAATCAGCTATTCTAAGGTTAGGAAATTCTTTCAGCAAACAAATACCGGGATAATTTTTGTTTCTTATATTCTATTTTTCTATTCTATTATATGTGGAGACCTGCTGTTTTCAACATCAAGTTCATTCCTGTTCCGTTTATATCTTGATATCTTGTTTGCTTTTATTATTGCTTCTCAAAGTATGATTATCAAACCTTCTATATTAGAACTGGGCAATATTAAATTTGCCAACAAGTGGGGCAAGTACACCTATGGCATATATTTACTTCATCCTATTGCGTTAGAAATTATTCACATAGTTGAAAAACAATTCCATTTGCGATTTGATTCCTTTTTACCCCTTTTTATTTCAGGAGTCTGTGGATTTATACTTACATTAATTATTTCATGGGTGAGTTATGAATATTTTGAAAAGAAATTCCTACTTCTAAAAAAAGCATTTACATTTTTATATAGGAATAAAAATATGCTTACGTAGCACTTAGTATATTACATTTGTAATCAATTTAGTCAGGCATCTAAAAATCGTAAATAAAAAAGCATTATGCTCAACATTATTCTATTTGGCCCTCCGGGAGCCGGAAAAGGTACACAAGCTATTAAACTGGCTGAAAAATTCGGATTAATACATATTTCTACCGGAGACCTGCTCAGAGCTGAAGTTAAAGCAGGCAGCGAACTTGGAAAGGCCGCCAAAAACCTTATGGATAACGGCATTTTGGTAAGCGATGAGATAGTTACCGGCATGATCGATTCAAAAATTGGTAAAAACCTGGATTCGAAAGGTTTTATTTTTGATGGGTTTCCGAGGACAACCAATCAGGCGGAATCGCTGGATAAATTACTATCCAATTATAATTTAGCAATAACCGTAACATTGGCTCTTGAGGTAGATGAAGAAGAGCTTTATAAAAGAATTTCTTTACGTGGAAAGCAATCGGGCAGAGCAGATGATCAGGACCGGAATACCTTCTTAAAACGGATGCAGGTTTATAATTCCGAGACCTCTCCTTTAAAGCAATACTATAAAAACAAAAATCTGCTTATCTCCATTAACGGTATTGGTGAGATTGAAGATATTTTTAACTCCTTATCTTCCAATATTAGTAAGTACTTATAGTTATCAAGATACTATTGGTTAAAGAATAGTGCTAGTTTAGCGGAGCTATTTTTATTCCACTTTACAATTATCTGGTTTGAAGCTTCCCAATAAATATCTACTGCTAATTCTGATCAGTTGTGCGTTAACTATTATAACACAACTTGTATATCATGCCACAAGTGATACCGGAGATTCAGCATCGTATATTTTTTTAGCAAAACAATACAGCCAATTCAATTTTTTTACTCCTTCCTATCAAAATGCACAATCAGGCATACATCTTACATTCCTCCTCTTTTTAACCATTTTCGGAAGTATTTTCGCATACAATCCAATCATTATCGGGGTTATTCAAACTATTCTTTTTTGCTTGTCCGCATTTTTTCTGATAAAAAAACTGGAAGCTTACTTACAGCGCGACCTTTATGTGATTGCCATACTCATAGTATTAGTGCCGGAATTTAATGTTTATAACGGATACATCCTCTCGGAATCTATTTCTTATTCTCTGCTTATGCTGGCTTTCGCTATAGCATTGAATATATACATGCACGGGGTTTCACTTCGAAATATGCTTTTTCTATCTTTCCTGGTGGGGCTAACAGTCATGTCCAGAACTGAATCAGTAACATGCATTATTGCATTGATATATCTATTATTCCCTAAAATTAAAAAGAGGTTTCTTGCCTATACATCACTACTAATCAGTTTTCCTTTTCTAATTTTTATGCTATTTGGATTTAAAAATTATGAAACCTTTCATAAATTCAAAATCACCTCCTATGAAGGGGGGGAAGGATTATATGGCGGCAGTAGCGAAAATTTGGATGGAAGCCACCATGTTTTCTACTTACACAAAAATATTTTCATTCCAAAAAATAAAATTGACGCTATAGACAAGATCATGAAAATGCCGGTTGAGTATAGTGTTCCCGAACAAGATTCATTCTATACGCGGTTGAGTATTGAAGCCTGGAAAAAAGATCCGATACAACAAATTGGCGTAATACCTGATAAGCTAGCGAAAAATTGGTTGCTTCCAGGTTTCTTTGATATTTATACCAACGACACTACCAAACAACGCGGCCTTCAAATCGGCAAACTATTATCGAAAAAATATTTCAATAATGTGTGGTATGCACCTTACAAGCACTTGTATTATATGATTATTCATTGGATACTTTTGGGAATAATTGCCTGGGGTATTTTGAGTATAAAAAAGCAGAACAGATTTCAACTGGCTGTACTAATGCTGCTTTTATTTTACTTTTCGTATGCTATTCCTTTGTGTGCTCTGCCCAGATTTCACGTCGTTCTATTCCCACTTTTAATAATTACCTTTTTCCCGGAATCATTGGTTACAAAAATCAACCAGCTTACAGATCGCTTTACCGGGAAAAATACAACAAGTACATCCAGTGGCAAGAATACCTGATATGTCCTCAAATTCGCTTTATTCCTGAAATTATTAACTTTGTGAGGTATTGATTAATACCAATTAATGTTTCCAACCTCATATTTCGGGATAATTACCATACAGCTATGGGAAATAATAGCTTTACCGTTTTACCTGTTACTTATTTATTTTATAGCAAAAAGGGTACAGCGCAAAAGAATTGAGCAAAATCCGCTTTATAGCTTTTATGTTTGGGGACTCTTTGCAAAAATAGCCGGAGGGCTAGCCCTTGCCTTAATATACATGTATAACTGGAGTGGTGGAGATACGACCTCCTATTTCGAGTCTTGCATGGCCATGAAAAATATATTATTAACCTCGCCAGTCGATTGGTTTGTTAATGAATTTGGGAAAAACTCTCAAGAACACTTCTCTTTATTCTCCTACGATTTAGGGTATCCACTACAATATATGTATTCCGATCCGAAAACTTACATGGTAATACGCCTCGTTAATCCACTACTATTATTTTCATTTAGCAGTTATATGATAACAACTGTACTTATGGCATGGTTCACCTATGCAGGTATATGGAGATTGTTTCTGGTTTTCTCTAGTTATTACCCCAATCGAAAAAACCTTTTTGCGTTAGCCATTCTTTTTTTCCCTTCTGTACTTTTTTGGGGCTCTGGCATTCTTAAAGATAGCATAACACTATCATGCACCGGCTGGGTGGTATATTGCATTTACAAAGTATTTGTGATAAAAGAAAAGAGAATAAGGTATTCGATCATACTTGGCATAGCCTTGTTTATTATATTTTCTATAAAACCCTACATTATTTTTGCGTTAATCCCAGGCTCTATAATGTGGATATCATCCAACCGGATAGCTACTATAAAAAATGCGGCATTCAAATTTCTTGTTATACCGGTAATACTCATTGGCAGCATTGGTGGTGGCACTTTTATACTTTCTTTTTTTGGGGAATCTATGGGCAAATTCTCCTTAGATAAAATTACAACAACATTGGTTGTAACGCAAAATGATCTTAAGCAATCTTACTATCACGGGCATTCATTTGATATTGGATTATCTGACCTGTCTGCTTCAGGATTATTGAAAAAAGCTCCGGCAGCAATACTTGCAGGATTATACAGACCATTTTTATGGGAAAGTGGCAATGCCGTTATGTTCATCGCTGGACTTGAAAATACCTTAATTGTAATTCTTACTATAAGCTCTATATTCCGGACAAGCTTACCTGCCTTTTTTAGAAAATTACTTCAGGAACCGCTTTTGTTTTTTTGTCTTTCATTTTCTATCTTTTTTGCTTTTAGCGTAGGCATTATCTAATTTTATAACGGCAATTTTATTTTTTGGAATTCATTTTCTATCTTTTTTGCTTTTAGCGTAGGCATTTCAACCTCCAATTTCGGAGCATTGGTAAGATTTAAAATAGCTTATCTCCCCTTCTTTCTCTGTTCTCTATTCATTCTCATGCGAAGAAAAGATGAAGTAGTTGATTTAAGCACAGATGAAATGCGGAGGAAAATCGCGAAATCGTTTAGTAATTAAGCTTGGTTACGAGAACTTCCTAGCCTAAATAATAATCTTATTCAGTTAGTTATTTACCATTTAAATGGTAAACTACCAATCAACTTGACTGGTAGTTTCTCTAAAATTGCCTACCGATCTTATTCTTAGTTACCTAAGTTATCGTTAATTATCTTCTCAACACTTGTTGTAGAGGAAAGCTGGTTTTGCAGATCTGTTAATTGCTGCCCCCCCGGTATTTTTTGCTTTTAAATCATTTATCTTTCCTGTCAAATCTTTTTCACGATCCTGATACATTGAAAGCAAACTTTCCAAGGCGTTTTTACCATAATACTTCACGTAACGGTTGTCTGCTTCCTTCATCATTTTTCCAATAATAGGAACACCTATACTTACGGAGGCATCATTACATTGTTGTAAGAATCTTCCATAGTATGCAACAAATTCTACTTCTTCCACAATTCCGCTGACATGATCGTGGAGTTTCACAAAAAAGTCGTTACATGAATCATTTCCATATTGAACATAGATGGATGCAATACCCAGTAATAATTCTTTCTCATCCGTCTTTTCGAGAGACTTAGCTACTTTCAGGGCTTCTTGTTTGTTTGATGTCGCAATAGCATTCAAAGCTTCTGATTCTACTTTATAGGAACTATCAGTAATTGCTTTTCTGTAAATGGAAATAAGATCACCGCTATGGTATGTCTTCGCTAACGCTGAAATAGCCTGGGCTCTTACATTAGGAGAACTATCGTTAACGGCCATAGCCATCAGGGTATTTTTCAATTCAGGTGTGCTGTCGCTCCCTACCTTTTGCATTGCAAATCCGCGCAAAGCCCAGTAGCGGTCGTGCAGTCCTTTCATTAGGGTTGCTTTTGCACCGGCATCATCCAAATGATTGCCCAAGTCTTTGAGGGCTTCATAACGATCCATGTATAATGGAAGATGGGTGTATTGATACTCTCTTTCAGCCACTGACATATTTTCTGTTTTCACACACACATACATCATCTTCTTTCCATCGGCAACTACTAAGTCAGGTGCAGATGCTACGTCGAAAGAATATTGGCTTTTGGTTTTATCCATAACTACAGAATGACTTTCTTTTTTGCCGTTGCTGTATATATCTATCTGGATTGGCATATAATACACCGGATTTTGAGTCAGATCCTGGTTTTGATCTATGGTTACAATTTCCTTATGCGAAGTAGCATTATAGGCATGATTAATATTCAGCACCGGATATCCTTTATTATAATACCACTCATTAAAGAACCAATTCAAATCCTGACCGGTTACTTTTTCAAATGCCATTCTTAATTGCGGCACTTCAGCTGAAGTGTATTTATTAGTTTCCAGATAGAGATGCAATGCATCGAAAAAGGCAGTATCGCCTACTACATTTCTAAGCATATGTAATATGCCTCCACCTTTATTATAGGAAATAGCATCAAAAACATCTTCTCTGTCTTTATATACAAAGTCCACTAAGTCATGCTGCTGAGTTTGGCTACTAATATACTCCTGAACACTTTTGTGAATATATAGGTTCTCAGCAAGGCTATGCCAGTGCATTTGGTTTGCCGGAATATGTAGAGGAAGGTGGGGAAAGTGGTGGAGGCGAAATTTCAGCTGAAGATAAGGATGCACTTTTTGACCAATGTGCTCGAATAGTGATAGAAACTCAACAAGGTTCCGCTTCACTATTACAAAGAAGATTAAAGATAGGGTATAACCGTGCCGGTAGAATTGTAGACCA
>Ga0206833_1100_pt1 | contig 22020 bp, 20 predicted proteins | sample Alteio_BWOrgCont_32_FD_152891 | JGI IMG/M metagenome (GOLD analysis project Ga0206833, IMG submission 152891) | Enriched cells from forest soil in Barre Woods Harvard Forest LTER site, Petersham, Massachusetts, United States -... | ecosystem: Environmental > Terrestrial > Soil > Temperate forest >... | reverse complement strand
ATGCGGGGCGGGGCGAACGCAGAGGATTATATGATTGCGATCAATGCGCGGCATCAGGCTTGCCTGAAATCGGCGGCGGAATATCTGGATGCGGCGCGTCGTGCCATTGGCGACCGGTTGTCACCGGAGTTCATTGCGATTGAGTTGCGCGCGGCGCTGGATGCGGTGGGAGACGTCGCGGGGCGGCTGGATGCAGAGGAATTGCTGGGGGAGATTTTTTCGAGGTTCTGTATTGGGAAATGAACGTCAGATTTTGTCGCGGATGCCGCGGATGGAGTCGTAGAGCTTGCGGAGGCCGAGTTCGAGCCGGGTCTTGATGGTGCCGAGGGGGGTGCCGGTGTGAAGGGCGATCTCGCGCTGGCTCATGCCTTTGAAGAAGGCGAGGTCGATGGCCTGGCGCTGAAGCTCGGGGAGCGACTGGATGCGCCGGCGGAGGAATTTGCGCAGATCGTCCTGGGCGATGTCGTCGTCGATGCGGTTGTGAAGCCAGGAGTCGGGCTGATGCTCGGTTTCGAATTCGAGGCGCTCGGTGACGCGATGGTAGGCCTGGCGCTTGCGGAGGCGGTCGATGGCGCGGCGGCGCGTGAGGGTGACGATCCAGCCGAGAGCCTGGCCCTTTTTTTGCGAGTAATTTTTTGCCTGGCGCCAGATTTGCATGAAGATCTCCTGGAGGAGATCGTCGGCCTCGCTCTCATCGTGGATGACGCGGATGATGAGGGCCTTGAGGATGCTGCTGTAGCGGTCGTAAAGCGTGGAAAGAGCGCCGGGGTTGCGATCTGCGATTTCGCGCATGAGGGCGGCGTCCTCGGCGGCTGAGCCGAGCCCGGCGTCGAGTGGGAGAGACTCGGATTGGGGGGAGCCGGTGCAATCAGGACCCAGGAAAACGGTACGCTGCATCCTCTGCGGGCGCCACCGGTCGCGGTGACGTGCCGGCGCCAGTGGTGCTGGCGGTTCGGTATGGGTAGAGTTCATTCGAAGCGCCTCTTCGCTCGAAAACAGGCGCATCGTATCGGAAGCCGAAGGAATTGGCAATGAGAGGGAAGCCCCGAAGAGGGATCGGGGAAAGACCTAGGGAGGGGGAGTACGGAGATTGCTAATTGCTGATCCGTGACTGCTGATTGGCAGAAACATTGGGGCGATTTCGGACCGCGCAGTGCACCAGCCCATTGACCGCCTGTGTTAGCCCCGGGGGCTGATCCGTCCTTGTCGGACGTGGCCACAGTGCGCGGCTAGACGACCTGCTGGTCGACCCATTGTACGGCGAAGCGGGCGAGCTCGCGGGCGGTTTGGAAGTTGAGCTTTTCCTTTACGTGGGCGCGATGGGTCTCGACGGTTTTTGCGCTGAGGTTGAGCTCGCGGGCGATTTGCTGGACGCCGTGGCCCTGGCCGATCAATTGGAGGATTTCGAGTTCGCGGTCGGTGAGCTTATCGGCGATGGAGCCGCTGGTGCTACCGCTGCCGCCCTGGACGAATTCCTCGATCATCCTGCCGGACATGGAGGGGCTGACGTAGAGATCGCCTTTGAGGACATGCCGGATGGCGTTCATGACGCGATCGAGGGCTTCCTGTTTCATGATATAACCGCGGGCGCCGGCTCGGAGGGAGCGGAGGGCGTAGAGGTTCTCATCGTGCATGGAGAGGACGAGGAGGGGGAGCCTGGGATGCTCGGCCTTGATGGATTTGAGGAGCTCGATGCCGTTGGCGCCGCGCAGAGAAATGTCGATGGTGACCAGATCGGGCTCGAGGGAGCGGATGCTCTCGAGGGCGGATGGGGCGTTATCGGCTTCGCCGCAGACTTCGAGATCGGTCTCGGCGTTGATGAGATCGCCGATGCCGTGACGAAAAAGGGGATGATCGTCCACGATGAGGATACGCCGTTTGTGGCCCGAAGATTCGGCGTGGGCGTGCATGCCATCGGCGGCGGTTTTTGCGGGCTGGCGTTTCATTGCGGTGGCAGGAGGCAGACGACTTCGGTGCCGCGGGGCCGGCGATCATGGATGCGGAGGGTGGCGCCCATGGAGCGGGCGCGGTAGCGCATGATGTGGAGGCCCATGCCATTGCGGGCGCCGCGGCGGCCGGCGGGGCCGATGGGGATGCCGCGGCCATCGTCCGAAATGGAGAGGCGCAGGCCCTTGTCATCGCGGCGCAGGCTGATGGTGATGCGGGAGGCGCGGGAGTATTTGAGGGCGTTGTTCACGGCTTCCTGGGCGATGCGGTAGAGATTGAGGGCGGTATCGCTCTCGCGCACGAGGATTGGCTCATCGCACTGGCAGACACAGGGGATGGACTCGTGCGTGCGGCGGCCGAGGTCCTGGAGAGCGACCATGAGGCCGTCGGCATGCATTTCCACAGGATGGAGGCCGCGGGCGATATCGCGGGCCTTCGAGATGGAATCGTTGAGGAGGCGCGCGACGCGATGGATGGTATCGGTCTCTTCCGAACTGTTCTTGTCGAGGCGATTGGCGAGGGCGCGGGTCATGAAGGCGATTGCGGCAAGCTCCTGGCAGACGCCGTCGTGAAGGTCCTGGCCGATGCGGCGCTGCTCGTACTCCGAGATGCGAATGATCTCGCGCTCGAGGCGGGTGCGCTCGCTGATCTCCGCGGAGAGTTCGTGATTGGCGGTGTGCAACTCGGCGGTGCGTGCGCTGACGCGGCGCTCGAGGGCGTTATTGACCTGGATGAGGGCTTCCTCGCTCTGGCGGAGCCGCTCGAGAGCCTGGGTGCGTTCGATAAACAAGCCAATCTGGATGCCGATGGAGGAGAAGAAATCCGGCTGCGGCCGCTCCGGCTCAGGCGGGTTGCGGGAGAAGAGTTCGACGACACCCTCGACTTCGCGCGCGCGCATGATGGGGAAAGCGAAGGCGCGGCGGAGGCCGAGCTTTGCCGCGGCGCGGTGATGGGAGGGACCGCGACGCGCGGAAAGCTGGGGGAAAGAGACGGGCTGTCTCGATTCCCAAACCAGGCCGGCGAGGTCATGGCCTGTTTTGACCGGAGCCGGCTCGCTGGCGGCGAAGAGATCGGCCGGAGCAAGGATGGGCTGCTGATGCAAGTGGACGAGGTCGAGGCGCGAACGGTCTTCGCTCCTGCTCCAGAGCGCGCCGGCTTCGCAGCCAAGTTGCGCGCAGAAGACGGAGAGCAAACTTGGCGCGGCCTGCACGATGCCAGCGGACGCTGCCAGCGTCTGGACAACGGCGTACTGGAGGGCAAGGGACTCGGTGAGCAGGCGGTAGCGCTGCTCGCTGGCGCGAAGGGATTGCTCGGCCTGGCGGGAATCTGTGACGTCGCGGTAATTGCAAACGATGCCGCCGATCGCGGGCTGGTTGATGAGGTTGGTGAGAACGGCCTCGACCCACTTCCATGATCCGTTGGCGTGGCGGACCTGAGTGGTGAGGCGAAGGACCGTGCCCGTGGGCCGTTCGGCGAGCTGGCGGACGGCGAGACGTGCGAGGGTCGCCTGGTCCGGGGGCATAATTTCGAAAGCATTGCGCCCGAACCAGGAGGCGGGTTCGTAGCCGAGGACGCGCTTCACGGACGGGGTGGTGTAAAAGACGGTGCCATCGGGCGCGCCGATGCAAATGACTTCGCTGCTGTTCTCAACGAGCGCGCGGAATTTTGCATCGTCGGCGGGCCATGCGACCGGGTTGTGGCCGGAGATGGGCACGAGGCGCGTGCGGAAGCAGGACGCCTCCGAAGCGGGGTTGGTGGTTAATTCCATCGTCGCACCGGGGCCCCCCTGCGGGCGAAACTCAAGCCGGGTGACGACGGGCTTGCGGGAGGCGCGGCTGCGCTCGACGTGGTTGACGAGGAGATGGTGATCGCGGGGGTGAATGAAATCGGAAAGGGGCCGCCCCTTGCCGGACTTGCCGGCGAGACCGAGGATGCGGCTGGCGGCCATGTTGAAATCGATGATGCGTCCGCGGGCGTCGAGGTTCAGGTAGGCGAGGGGAGCCATTTCGTAGACGAGATCGTCCGACTTCGGCGCGTGCGGGTCGCGATGTGGCGGGGCGACGGATTTCGAAGTTTTGCGGCCCGATCCGCCGCGCTTGCGCGCGACGAGAGGCTCGAATTCCCCGGAGAGGGTCGAGAGGGATCGCGGTTCGGAGACGGACTTCATGCGCAATGCCACGTTGCCCATGGACGCGGAGGCACGGGGATGGGGACTGCCTGCACAGCTCTTGGGGTGTGCCTATTTAAGCAGAAACAGCAAAGAAAGGGAGGGGAAAGTTTGGGAAATCGATAGACCGTTCGAGGGACCGGATTTTGCAAGTGCGTTTCGGCGCATTGACGGGGCCTTGTCGATTCGCTCAAATGGGGGCAAATGGCAACCGAACCGGCCGACGCCCCCACGGCCCAATCCCCGATCCCCTCCCGCCGGCTGCTCTCCCTGGATGCATTGCGCGGATTCGACATGTTCTGGATCCTGGGCGCGGACGGGATCGCGTACGCGCTGCACGGGATGTCACAGAATCCGGTGACGAATTTCTTCAATTACGAATTGGATCACGCGGTCTGGGATGGATTTCATTTTTACGACCTGATCTTTCCGATGTTCGTGTTCATGGTCGGGGTGTCGCTGGTGTTCTCGCTGGGGAAGATCATTGAGACCCATGGGCGCGGGGAAGCGGTGAAGCGGATCGTACGGCGGAGCATTCTGCTGTTTCTGTTCGGGATTTTTTACAACGGCGGGCTGTCGCATGCGTGGCCCGGGGTGCGGATCATGGGGGTGTTGCAGCGGATCGCCATGGCATATTTCTTTTGCGGGCTGATGTTCTGCTGGCTGAAGCCGCGGGCGATGGTGGCGGTGTGTGTTGCGCTGCTGCTGGGGTATTGGGCGCTGCTAGCGTGGGTGCCGATCCGGGATATTCAATTGGACAAGCCGAGCCTGGCGAAAGTGGCGGAGCAAACCGGAGACGTGGCGGACACGGCGATCTTCAAAAAGGGAGGGAGATCGGTGAGAGCGGAAACGTATGCCGCCGCCCAGAAGTTATTCTACGCGACGAAGACTTATACGACCGGGAAGTATTTGCCGGGGCTGAACCTGACGAATCACATCGATTTCGAATATTTGCGCGGGAGCAAGTATGACGGGTTTTATGATCCGGAGGGTTTTCTGAGCACGATGACAGGGATCGCGACTTGTCTGCTGGGGGTGTTTACGGGATTGCTAATGCGGAATACGGAGCTCTCGGACCGGCAGAAGTTGGTTCGGCTGGTTGCCTTTGGAGTGGCAGGAGTTGTGATCGGGTGGACGTGGAATATTGAGTTTCCGGTGATCAAGAAGATATGGACGTCGTCTTATGTGCTGGTGGCGGGGGGATATAGCACGCTGTTGCTGGCGGCGTTTTATTGGATTATCGACGTGCTCAAATTTCAGAAGTGGTGCCAGCCGTTTGTGTGGATCGGGATGAATCCGATCACGCTTTATTTGATCAGTTCGCTCGGGACATTTGACGACGTGGCGCAGCACCTGTGCGGAGGGTCGGTGGAGAAGTTTTTCAACGACCACGTGGCGGATGGGTCGGGGGATTTGGTGACGACGATGATGAGTTTGTTTCTGGCGTTCTGTCTGGCGCGGTTTCTGTATAAGCGGAAGATTTTCCTGCGCGTGTGAGACGGTGTTGCCCGTTCGAGACTTTGAAAATTCAAAAATCGAAATTCGACGAGATTGCGGGGCGCAAGCCCGCACGGGCCAACGGCCCGTGGCTACAAGGCTGACGCTGCCGCGGCTACGGAGGAATTGGGACTGTCTTGCAGGGACCAGACTGATTTGCCGGCGACGATGGTGCGGACGGCGCGGCCTTTGAGGGGGCGACCGTTGAAGGGGGTGTTTGTGGAGCGGGATTGAAAGGTGGAGGCGTCCACGGTCCACTCGAGATCGGGGTCGATGAGGGTGACGTCGGCGGGGACGCCGGGGGAAAGTGTGCCGCGGTCGAGACGGAGGAGACGGGCGGGCTCGATGGTGAGCATCGCGATCAGGCGGGGGAGATCGATGGCCTTGTGCTTGTGAACGAGAAGATCGAGGAAGAGGCCGAGTTCCGTTTCGAGGCCGACGATTCCGAATGGGGCCATATCGAATTCGACTTCTTTTTCGTAGGCGCAATGCGGCGCGTGATCGCTGGCGAGGATGGTGATAACGCCATCGGCGATACCCTGGATGAGCGCATCGACGTCGGACTGGGCGCGCAATGGCGGGTTCATTTTGAAATTGGTGTCGTAGCCCTGGAGGGATTCATCGGTGAGGGCGATATGATGGGGACAGACTTCGGCAGAGATCTGGACGCCGCGGGCGCGGGCGTCGCGGAGGAGGCGGACGCTGCCGGCGGAGCTGAGATGCTGGCAATGAATGGGCGTCTCGCATAGGCCTGCGAGGAGGATGTTGCGCATGACGATCATTTCCTCACCGGCGCTGGGCCAGCCGGGAAGGCCGAGGATGGTGCTCCAGTAGCCCTCGTGCATGACGCCTTTGCCGACGAGGCCGTAATCCTGGCAGTGATCGAGGATGGGCAACTGGAACATGCGGGCGTACTCGAGGGCACGGCGCATCAACTCGTGATTCTGGACGCAATGGCCATCGTCGGTGAGGGCGACGATGCCGGCGCGGAACATGGAGCCGATGGGAGCGAGTTCCTCGCCGGCGATTTCTTTTGTGATGGCGCCGGTGGTGAAGACGTTGACACAGGCTTCGCGTTCGGCTTTCTCGCGAATCCATGTGACGACGCTTGGATTGTCGACCGGCGGCGACGTGTTCGGCATGCAGACTACGGAGGTAAATCCGCCGGCGGCAGCGGCGCGCGCGCCGGTGGCGATGGTTTCCTTGGCGGATTGGCCGGGCTCGCGGAAATGGACGTGGAGATCGATGAGGCCGGGAGCGATGACGAGGCCGGAGCAGTCGATTTCGTCGAAGGGTTCGCCGGGCGGAAGAGACGAAGAGATGCGGCCATCGGTGATGGCGAGGTCGGCGATCTCGTCGCGTTTATTGGCGGGATCGATGATGCGGCCGTTGCGAAGAAGAAGCATGAAGGAGGTGCTGATTGCTAATTGGATGAAGTGTGGTTGGCGCCGGCGCAGAGGTAGAGGACGGCCATGCGGACGGCGAGGCCGTTGGTGACTTGATCGAGGATGACGCTGCGGGGGGAGTCGGCGATCTCGCTGTCGATCTCGACGCCGCGATTGACAGGGCCCGGGTGCATGATGAGGGCGTCGGGCTTGAGGCGTGCGGCGCGCTCGCGGGTCAGACCGAAGAAGGCCGTATATTCGCCGAGGCTGGGGAAATATTCCTTGCGCTGGCGCTCGTGCTGGATGCGGAGGAGATTGACGACGTCCACCTCGGGGAGGATCGAATCGATGTCGTGCGTGACGCGGACGCCGAGTTTCTCGAACTCCCGCGGGACGAGCGTGCTGGGGCCGACGAGGGTGACGTTCGCGCCGAGCTTGAGGAGGGCAAAGATGTCCGAGCGGGCGACGCGCGAAAAGAGGATGTCACCGATGATGGCGACGTGCAGACCGGCGACGTGGCCGAGGCGCTCGCGGATGGTGAATACGTCGAGGAGGGCCTGCGTGGGATGTTCGTGCGCGCCGTCGCCGGCGTTGATCACGCTGGATTCGAGGCGCTCGGCGAGGAAGAGAGGCGCGCCGGCGCTGGAGTGGCGGAGGACGATGACATCCGCATGGAGGGCCTGGAGATTGCGCGCGGTGTCCTTGAGCGTTTCGCCTTTTGAAAGGCTGGAGGTGCTGGCGGAAATGTTAACGACATCGGCGCTGAGACGGAAGGCGGCGAGTTCGAAGGAGGTGCGGGTGCGGGTGCTGGGCTCGACGAAAAAGTTGATCAATGTTTTGCCGCGGAGGGAGGGGACTTTCTTGATTTCGCGGGCGCTCACTTGCTTGAACGCTGCGGCGGTATCGAGGACGAGAGTCAGTTCCTCGGGCGAGAGGTCGCGGATGGAGACGAGATCCTTCCGCGTCCATGTCGCGGCAGGGGCGGGGGCTGTTTTTGGTTTCGCGGTCATTGTTTGTCCATCCAGACGGAGTCCGGGACGTGGTCGATGGCTTGAAACCTCACGTACACGCGCTGCGTGGGAGAGGTGGGAAGATTTTTGCCGACGTAATCGGCGCGGATGGGGAGCTCGCGGTGGCCGCGGTCGATGAGTGCGGCGAGCTGGATGCGGCGGGGCCGGCCAAATGAGGCGATGGAATCCATCGCGGAGCGGACGGTGCGTCCGGAGAAGAGGACGTCATCAGTGAGGATGAGAGTGAGGTCGGCGATGTCCGGCGGGAGATGGGAAGCGACGACCATCGGGAGCTTTGGGCGGATGCGGAGATCGTCGCGGTGCATCGAGACGTCGATGACGCCAAGCTCCGGACGGACATGCTCGATGGCCTCAATGTGCGCGGCGATGCGGCGGCTGACTTCGATGCCGCGCGAGGGGATGCCGACAATGCAAATGCCGGCGGGGTCGGGATTGCGCTCGACGATCTCGTGAGCGATGCGCCGAAGGGCGCGATCAATGGCCTGTGCGTCCAGGACGAGGACGGCGTCGGGCGCGGGCGGGCTAGGCGGCTTGGGTTCGGTTGGATTCACTTGGCTCCTTCGCGGCCTCTCAGGACCGCGTTAAAGGAATCTATTGCGGACGGGTCAGGACGTTTCGACGCTGGCGACGCGCTGCCGTTTTTCGCGCCATGCCGAGCGATGTTTCACGATCCAATCCAGCAAAGCTTTTTCGAAGCCGATATCGTGGCCGGCCTTTTCGCTCTCGAGCCACTTGTGCTTCAGGATTTCCTCCCGCTCCGCGAGGAATTCCTTGTACAGGACGGAATTTTTGACCAGGTCCGAGGTTTCAGGGAGCGGCTTATCCATTCCAGATGACACTTTTCAAGGTTTGGGAGGGTACGTCAATATTGTTGAATGGGGACGCATTGAATGAGACGGGGCGGACAACGGTTTCATTCGATTATGCCTCATCGTGGTCAAAGGGGCAAGAACTCGCGCAGGGTCCGTGCGATTTGCGCAAAGACAAGCGAGGCGGGGTTCTTCTTATCCGATATAGCAATCGGTTTGCCACGGTCGCCGCATTCGCGCGTGGGGATGTCGATGGGGACCTGTCCGAGGAGGGGGACGCCGAGGCGTTTGGCCTCCTTTTCGCCGCCGCCGCGGCCAAAGATGTCGTAGCGCGTATTGTCCTTGGGGCAAACGAAATAGCTCATGTTTTCGATGAGGCCGAGGACGGTGACATTGACGCGGGCGAACATCGAGGCGGCCTTGCGGGCATCGACGAGGGCGACCTCCTGGGGCGTTGTGACGATGATGGCGCCGGCGAGGGCGACGGTCTGGACGATGGTGAGCTGGATGTCGCCGGTGCCGGGAGGGAGATCGAGGACGAGGAAATCGAGGCCGCCCCAATCGACCTGGCGGAGGAATTGCTGGGTGTAGCGGGTGACCATGGGGCCGCGGAGGATGGCGGGGGCATCGTCATCGAGGAGGAAGCCCATGGACATGAGCTTCACGCCGTGGCGTGTGATGGGGAGGATGACGTTCTGCTCGGTGGCCATGGGGCGGTCGTGGACATCGAACATGAGGCCCATGCTGGGGCCGTAGAGGTCGCAATCGCAGAGGCCGATTCGCGCGCCGGTCTGGTCCAGGGCGACGGCGAGATTTGCGGCGACGGTGCTCTTGCCGACGCCGCCCTTGCCGCTGGCGATGGCGATGACGTGCTTGACGCCATCGATTTGCGTAGCGGAGGTGGCCGCGCCGCTGCCCTGCGCGGGGACCTGGATATCGATGAGGACGCGGACGCTGGAGATGCCCGGAATGGCGCCGAGGAGGCGCTCGCTATCGTCCTTGATGGCCTGTGGGACCTTCGGGTCATTGGTGGCGAGGCTCATCTGGACGGTGATGGCGTTGCCATCGATCCGCACGCCTTTGACGAGGCCAAAGGAGACGATGTCCCGGCTAAATCCGGGATAACGGACCGATTTCAGGACCTCAAGGGCCTGGCTTTCAGTAATCGCAGCCATCGCGGGAAAGTCTCAGTCGGCAGCGGATGGGTCAAGGTCAACCCCGTGTAATACAGCCGCGACATTGCGGGCGAACGTACTTTAAGAAGGAGAATCCCATGATGACTTATACCCCCTTCGATAATACCGGCAGCCAAGGTGAGACAGGCTTGAACGGCAACCCGCTGGAAGGCGCAATCGGACCGGTGAATGTCGGGGAAGTGGAGCGATATGGATCGATCATCGCGGGCGCGGCGCTGGTGGCGGCGGGGCTGTCGCGGCGCAGCATCAAGGGGCTGCTGCTGGCGGCGGCGGGAGGGGCGTTGCTCATGCGCGGGGTGGCGGGGCATTGCCGGATTTACGAATCGATCGGGGTCTCGACGGCGCGGCCGGAGCGGCCCGGTGTGCCGGACCAAATGGGGGTGAAGGTGGATCGAACGATCTTCATCGCATGCCCGCCGGAGGCGGCGTACCGGTTCTGGCGGAACCTGGAGAACCTGCCGGAATTCATGGAGGACATCGAGAGTGTGCGGATCCTGGACGATATCCATTCGCGCTGGATCCTGAGGGGTCCCGGAGGGCGGCGGCTGGAGTGGGATGCGGAGATTGTGAATGAGCATCCTGGGGAGATGCTTTCATGGCAGACGCTGCCGGGGGCCGACGTGCAAAGCGCGGGGACGGTGCGGTTCGCGGCGGCGGACGGGGGGACGGCGTTGCGGGTGGTGCTGGAGTACCACCCGCCGGGCGGATTCCTGGGGGCGCGTCTGGCGCGGTTTTTCGGGAGGGATCCGGCGGGGCAACTGGAGCGGGATCTGACGCGGCTAAAGGAGCTGCTGGAGAATCACGCGTTCTCCGGGGCGGCGGGGTAGGGGCTCGATTCCCGGATTGGAGCGCTCACTCGTCGTACTGGGCGACGCGGTTGTCCCAGCCTTGGAGCCAGCGTTCTTCGTGCCGCTGGGGTGGGGAGTTGCGGACGCGGCGGGCGAGCATGGCCATGGCGGCGCGGGAGAATTCACGGGTGGCGGGGCCGGTGGTAGGCATGGCCTGGAGGACTTGGAGCAGGCCCCAGCCTTGGCCGTTGTAACGCTCTGTCGCCAAGGTGCCTTCGCCTTTGAAGTTTACGTAATCGATGAGGGCGAATGTGCCGGCGGCGGTTGAGGCGAGGCGCGTGTAGTTCTCGCGGACTTTTTCGGCTTCGCCGGGCGGGATGGCGGCGAGCATCTTGGGCAGGGCGTCGTGCATGCGCTGGGAGAGGAAGCGGGCCTGCAATGGGACGGTGCCGGCCAGCATCTCGCGCAAGGAGGACATGCGCGGGCTGTCCTGGGCGGCCATGAAATCTGCACGGGAATTCCATGGGCATGGGCCGCGCATCCAGGAGGGGACGGGATGACCGTGGGCTTCAAAGAATTGGACGAGGAGGGGAAAGCTTTCCTCGAACGGGCCGGGCTGACCGGCGGGATACCAGATAAAATGCCCGATGCCGAGGGAGGCGAATTGCTCGCCTTCGTTCCAAGAGGTGAGACCGGAGACGGTGCCGTCGCATTCGTTGATCCAGACGCGGCGGCCAATGTGGGCGAGCTCGGAATCGGTGAGAGAGGCGAGGGCTGCCAGCGGGAACAGCGCGGTGAGGAGGAGGGCGAGCAAGGGTCTCATCGGACCAAGATGGTAGGGAAATTTGAAATTCGAAAGTTGATTCGGCCCCGGGCACCCGCCGCTTCAAAGAGATCCGGCGATTGGTCAAGAAATCGAGATGTGAAGCGACGCGATGAATGAGCAAGGGGCTGCCATTCAACATCTGAAGTGCTTGGGAGCGCCGATTCAAGAGTATGATAACCATCCTCTTAATCGTTCTGATTCTGTTCCTCATTGGCGCGTTGCCGACCTGGCCGCACAGTCGGAGTTGGGGTTATGGCCCGAGTGGCGGTCTTGGCACGATCCTCATAATCCTGCTCATCCTATATTTGTTCCATGTCATTTGATTTTGGGCAGCGTGACTTTCAGAGGCGGGCAGCGCCTCAAAACACCGGAGATCGTCAACCTTTGCACTATTTAGCAGGGGCGATACTGAGATTCGAGATTCCGCATCATCTTTCGCTCAAAATACGCATCCGTTTGTGATTGGAGAATCGAAGGCAGGTTTATGAACTCAAGCACAAAAGATAAATTGATGGGCACAGCAAAGGAAGCCGCAGGCAATGTGAAGGAGAAGGCGGGTAGAGCCACGGGCAATCCCAATCTTCAGGATGAGGGAACAACAGAAAAGCTGGCGGGTAAGGCGCAGAAGAAGATGGGTGATGTGAAGAAGGTGTTTGGGAAGTAGTTTTCGACATGTATTAATCAAGGGATGCACAACGCCGAAAGGCGGAGGGAGAGGTCTTGAACGCTCTTTTGCAATTCCTCTTATCATTCAAGCTCGATTACGAAGAATCCACCTTAGACGTGGAATGTCCAAGCAGCAGGGCCATTGATGACCTTCCGATGGATGTCGAAGCCGACGCGAAGAGCTGACCGAGGAGTGAACGAAGTCCTTAATCGGTCGTCGCGAGCCGCGGGTGGCTTGTGAGCCACTCGCGCAAAATAGCGAGATCAACGGGCTTGACCAGATGTCCATCGAAGCCGGCAGCGTGGCATTGGGCGCGGTCTTCCGCGCTGGCATAACCGGTCATTGCGATGAGCAATGTATCCGCGAGTGCCGGCATCGCACGGATTTGCCGCGCAACTTCAAAGCCGTCCATCCCTGGCAGCCCGATGTCGAGGAGCACGACCTCAGGTAGAAATTCGGCGGCGGCGCTGAGAGCTTCGAGGCCGGTAAAAGCGGGGCGCGCTTCATGGCCGTACCGGGTTTGGAGCATGGCCAGGCTCCGCGCGGAGTCGGTATTGTCATCCACGATGAGAATGCGACGCGGAATCACGCGGGGGGTGGGCGTTGGCGGGAGTGGCGCGACGGGCGGAGCTTCGGCGAGGATGGGCAAGCGGACGATGAACTCCGCACCTTTGCCCTGCCCCTCGCTGCGCGCCTCGATGCTGCCGCCGTGCATCTCGACCAGCCTCTTCACGAGGGTGAGGCCGATGCCCAGGCCGCCGTGCTCGCGGTCGAGCGTGCGGCTGGACTGCACAAAAAGATCGAAAATCCGGGGCAGGAGTTCAGGTGCGATCCCCGCGCCATCGTCGAGCACTCTGACCAAGACTTCGCGGCCCGAGCGCTCGGCGCGCAGCGAGATGTGGCAGCCGTGGCCGCCGTATTTGCAGGCATTCGTGAGGAGGTTGCCGAAGACTTGTTCGAGGCGCGTTGCGTCGGCATTGAGGAATATCGGCCCGGCGGGGAGCGCGAGCGTCAGATCTTGCTGCCGCGCGTCGCAGCCGGAGCGCGCGAGACTCGCGGCGGAAGTGAGGATCGCTTCGAGCGACACCGGTTTTCTCCGCAGTTCGATTTTGCCCTCGGTGATACGGGAGACGTCGAGCAGGTCGTCGATCATCCGGCTCATGTTCTCGATCTGTCGCGTGAGAATGCCGAGGGAGTGTTCCCGCTCCTCGCCGGTCGTGCGATCGGCCTGCAAGATTTCGGCTGCATTGCGCAGCGGAGCGAGCGGGTTGCGCAGCTCGTGGGCAAGCATCGCGAGGAATTCGTCTTTGCTTCGGTCTGCCTGCACCAGGGCGGCGGTGCGTGCAGCGAGCAAGCCCTCCATATCATGGCGCTCGGTCACATCGCGCGAGACGGCGAGCAAACGCACGGGCTGACCGCTCGCATCGCGGACAGGCGTCACGGCCACGTCCCACCATTTGTCCAGGCCGTGCAGGGTGCGGAAAAAGCCGACAAATTCTCCCTCGCCGCCCGCCGCTGCCGCCGCAACCGCCGCAACCGCTGCCGCCCGGTCTTCGCCGCCCTTCCAGAATTCAATCCACGACTTGCCCAAAAGCGGTCCGATATCCTTGATACCCAACAGTTCAAGCCCGGCTTCCAACGACAGCAGGTTGCCTTCGAGGTCCAGCACCTTGATGCAGTCCGGGCTGCTATCAATGATGCTGCGATAGCGCTCTTCGCTCGCCAGCAGCGCCTCCGCCGCTCGCTTGCCCGCGGTTATATCGCGCGCGATTTTCGATGCGCCGACGATTCTTCCCGCGCCGTCCACGATGGGCGAAGTGGTCAGCGACACGTCGAAGAGCGTGCCGTCCTTGCGGCGGCGGACGGTTTCAAAATGCTCGATCGGCTCGCCGCGCCGAATATGCCCGAGGATATTTGCCTCCTCGGCAAATCGCTCCGGCGGAATCAGGACGGTCACGGACTGGCCCACGATTTCCTGCGCAGTGTAGCCGAAGATCCGTTCCGCGCCGGCATTCCAGCTCGTGATGATGCCATCTAGGTTCTTGCCGATGATGGCGTCGTCCGAGGATTCGACGATGGCGGCAAGCCGCGCGCGCGCCTCCTCACCCTTGTTGCGCTCAGTGATGTCATAAAAACAGTTGATCGCTCCCACGACTTCCCCTCGCTCGTTCTTTAACGGACGGATATTTACGATGACGGTAACCCGAGAGCCGTCAGGCCGGTGGATGAGCACTTCCCCATCATGCACCTCCGGTATTTTGCCGCTCAACACCTCGGCCATGGGGCACTGGTCGTGGGTCATAAAACTCCCGTCCGGACGGAACATCTTGAACGAGCCACAAAACCGCTCGTCGGTATCCCCCAATGCCGGCGCCCGGCCCCATAATTGCGCGGCCTGAGAATTGAATTTCTCAATCACCCCCGAGGTATTGCAGGAATAGACAGCCACGGGACTCAAGTCGAACAGGTCGCGATAGCGCTCCTCGCTTGCGCGCAACGCCTGTTGCACCTGCATGCGCTCGATGATGTCGGCGGCCTGCCGCGCCAGCAGGTCGAGCAGGCGGAGATCGCGTTCGACCGGCTCGTGCGGTTTCCGCCAATGCGTTGAGACCATCCCGAGGAGCTTGCCCGCGCGGGAAATCAGCGGTGTAGACTGGCAGGCGCGAATGCCTGAGCGGCGAAATTCGGCCAAGTCCGCAGTGCCCGCAAGGGCGGTGCGGCTTTCGATATCCGCCACGAAGACGCGACCGGCGGCGGCGGCGGCCGCGCCGCAACTGGTTGCCGAACCCACCGGCACTCTTTCCCAATGCGCGGCGGACTCCGGGTGAAATCCGCGCCAAGCCAGCAGGCGGAGCTGCTCCGAATCGGCGTCGAGCATCTGCATGCTTGCCATGTCGGCACCCATGAGGGCGACAGCGGTGGAGAGGATGTGCTCGTAAACCTCGCCGTTGAGATTTTCGCGGACCAGCAGCGCGCTGAACTTCTGAAAGTGCCGGAGCGCATTTAGCTCGGACAGCGCATCCTCCCTCCCCTGGTCGCGCTCGGTGATGTCTTCAATCGAAAGGATGATAAGCGGCTCCCTGGCGGGCGCCTGCACGAGGCGGCGCGCGGTGAGCAGCATGATGCGCAGGCCGAGGTGCTCAAAGGTGTGACGGATTTCGTAGTCCTCGATGACTTGCGCGAGGGGGAGCACCTCCTCAAGCAGCCGCCGCAGTTCGGGGATGGCCCACTGGCGGTTGCCGAGGTCGTAGATGTACCGGCCCTCTGTCTCGCCGGGCGTGACGCGGAAGCCCTCGTAGAAGGCGCGATTGACCGAGCGCACTTTCAGCGCGCCATCCAGTATGATGAGCGGCGTGCGCGCGCTGGCTACGATGCTTTCCGCGTAGTCGCGCGCGAAGCACAGCTCCTCGGTAAGGCGACTTAGCTCTCCATTCCGCTCGCCGAGTTCTTCGTTTAATTTGGGGGAGTCCCTCGTTGACGCTCTGCATCTCCCGGTTGGCGGATCGCGCTTCCTCATTCGCCGACCGCGGCTCCTCCGCTCCGATACCTACAACCGGAAAGGCCCCACCGACAGCGACCGGCTGAACTGGATCGGCAACGGGGTCTGGAGGGGATGGACCTGAAAACAATTGCTGCAAATTCGGCATTAGACGGAGGCTGAAGTTTGCGTAATATCAGGTAAAAAGACAGGCCGAAATTTTGACCGCTCGGGAAGGGCCAGTGAAGCCAGGGCACCGCTTGCTCCGATGAGCATTTTCCGCCGAATGGCAACGTTGCTGGCATTTTCATGATCGGGACTCGTCACCACCGCAACGTTTTGTGCCGCGCTTACGGCTGAACGATGCGCTGGATTTCATTGTATTCCGCCAAGGACACAATAGAGGGCCGAAATCTCGCGGCTCCCAAGGCCAATTTGTTTCGATGCTCCGAATCATCAGGCAGAAAACCATTTACCCCCTATCACAAGCAGTTCCAGTCAGCCAAGAGATGGCGCCGCCGTCCGGCAATGTGCAGTGAGAAGTGGGAATAGAAGTCCATCATTATGAAAATCCGCATCGATGTAATCCGCCGGACGTGTCTTATCAGCTTTCTGGCGCTTTTCACCATCTCCACGTTGAACGGATGCCATTCAGGCATTTTGAGCCCGCTCACCCAGGAAAATCTGGACAAGGTTCAGACGGATATGAGCACCGCCGATGTGAAGGCGATCCTGGGAGAGCCTACATCGAGCGATACCGAAACGATTCCGATCGTCGGAGGCACGAAGGTCACGTACATTTACGATAACAATAAGGATCACGTGACCATTATCTTCAAAAACGACAAGGTCCAATCGAAAGAAGGCACATTCAGCAACCAGTAAATCACGCCATGCTCGCACTCATCGGTATTTTTCTCATTCTATTGTGGATCACCGGATTGTTGCTCCATATCGCGGGCGGTTTTATCCATCTTCTGCTGTTAATCGCGCTGGTCATGATTGTACTGCACTTCGTTCAGGCGAAATAGACGAAGAGGATTCCAACGCCGACTTCCCGAAGCCGGCATGGCCGGCGAGACGGAGGAGGCCCTCAAACGGAAGGGAATCGCTTACATCGTGGGACGGGCGAACTGTCGGGATAATGCGCGGGCCATGCGACTGATTGGTTCAAGCGATGCCAGCCGCCTTGGGCGGCTCACAACATCAAGTGTCCGGCCTTGCCGGAGGCGCCTGACTTGCAGCAAAAATGGAATCCATGCGGGCGCGGGTTCGTTATTGAGCAAAATGCGGCGGCTTGGTAGCAATGGCGACGAATCCTCCATGAGCCAGAACATCGAATCCCATCTCGTCGAAAACCGCGTCTTCAAGCCGTCGAAGGAATTCGTCAAAAAGGCGCGCATCAAAAGCATGGCGCAGTATCGCGCGATGTACCGGGAGTCGATCGCGAGGCCGGACCGGTTCTGGGCGCGGGAGGCGTCGGAGCTGTTGTGGCGGAAGAAATGGAGCAAGGTGCTGGAATGGAAAATCCCGTTCGCGAAATGGTTCGTCGGCGGGAAGCTGAATGTTTCCGAGAATTGCCTGGACCGGCATCTGGATGGGCCGCGGCGGAACAAGGCGGCGATTATTTGGGAAGGGGAGCCGGGGGAAAAGCGGACGCTGACTTACCAGCAGCTTCACCGGGAAGTTTGCAAATTCGCCAATGTGCTGAAGCGGAACCGGATCAAGAAAGGGGACCGCGTCATTATATATATGCCGATGGTGCCGGAGGGGGCGGTGGCGATGCTGGCGTGCACGCGGATCGGAGCGGTACACTCGGTGGTGTTTGGCGGATTCAGCGCGGAGAGCATCAAGGACCGGATCATCGACTGCGGGGCGACGGCGGTGATTACGGCGGATGGGGGGTACCGGCGCGGGGCGGTTGTCGCGCTGAAGCAACAGGTTGATGACGCGCTGAAGGAGACGCCGGCGGTGAAGCGGGTAATTGTCTTAAAGCGCGCGGGGAATGATGTCGGGATGGCGGAAGGGCGCGATGTTTGGTGGCACGATGAGATGGAGCAGGTCGATGGCGATTGCCCGGCGGCGGCGCTGGACAGCGAGCATCCGCTTTTCATCCTTTATACGAGTGGGTCAACGGGGAAACCGAAGGGGATTCTGCATACGACGGGAGGGTATTTGCTCGGGGCATATATGACGTGCAAGTATGTGTTCGATTTGCGGGAAGAGGATTTGTTTTGGTGCACGGCGGATATCGGGTGGGTGACGGGGCACTCGTATGTCGTGTACGGGCCGCTGGCGAATGGGGCGACGACCTTTATGTACGAGGGAGCGCCGAACTGGCCGGACTGGGGGCGGTGGTGGAGCTTGATTGAACAATACCAGATTACGATTCTCTACACGGCGCCGACGGCGATTCGCGCGTTTATCAAGGCGGGTGATCAGTGGCCGAAGAAGCACGATCTTTCGTCGCTGCGGCTGCTGGGGAGCGTGGGCGAGCCGATCAATCCGGAGGCGTGGATGTGGTACCAGAAGTTGATTGGCGGGGGACGCTGCCCGATCACGGACACGTGGTGGCAGACGGAGACGGGCGGGCATATGATTACGCCGCTGCCTGGGGCGATTCCGACGAAGCCGGGGTCGGCGACGTTGCCATTCTTCGGCGTGGATGCGGCGGTGGTGAATGACGAAGGGCGGGAGGTGGGTGTCAACCAGGGTGGGAAGCTGGTGATCCGGAAGCCGTGGCCCTCGATGTTGCGCTCTATTTATGGGGACAAGGAAAGGTATAAGAAGCAGTACTGGAGTGAAATCCCGGGTTGTTACTTCGCCGGGGACGGGGCGCGTCGGGACAAGGACGGATATTTCTGGATCGTGGGGCGGATCGACGACGTGCTGAATGTGGCCGGGCATCGGCTGGGGACGAGCGAGGTGGAGAGCGCGCTGGTGGCGCACCCGGCGGTGGCGGAAGCGGCGGTCGTGGGGCGCCCGGATGAAATCAAGGGGCAGGGGGTGGTCGCGTTCGTGACGCTGAAGGGCGGTGTGATAGCGTCGCCGGGATTGCGGGAGGAATTGCGGAAGCACGTTGGAGTCGTGATTGGGCCAATCGCGAAGCCGGACGACGTGCGCTTTGCCGATGCGCTGCCGAAGACGCGCAGTGGCAAGATCATGCGGCGCCTGCTCAAGGAGATTGCGAGCGGACGCGCGGTGAGTGGAGACACCACCACGCTCGAGGACTTCTCCGTGCTGGCGCGGCTGGGCACCGCGGAGGAGTAATTGTGCTACCACAGGAAGGTTCCCGCGACCTGAGCAGACGGCTGAGAATCGCCTGGCTGTGGGCGAAGCGGCTACTCGTGCGGCGGAGCCTGTTCGTGGCGGAAGCGGAGTTGGGCTGGCTGGGCTGGGAGCGGACAGATTTCTTTGACGACGAACTGAACGAGGCGGTCGGGAAGGTGCGGGAATTTGAGGATACGCAAGCTTCGCTGATGAATACGACGGCTGAACTCGCCGCACGCAAGACGGCGTTGGACGGGGAGGTGGCGCGGGAGAAAGCGGCGTATGAGCAGGAGCGAGCTGCGCTGGACGAGGAACGCAAGGCGGTGTCCGCGCAGCTTGACGAGAAGGAAACCGCGCGCCGGCAAAAGCTGGAGACGGTGGAGAGGTTCGAGCGGGCGGTGGAGGAGCTCGGGCGCAGCGAGAGACGGCTCGAGAACCAGTCGCACGCGTTCATGTTAATCGACAATCCGGACGCCGATACCCGCAAGGAAGCGCGCGAGGTGAGCGACGAACTGTCCCGGCATGCGGTGGAACGGCGAGTGGTCCGCGCCGATCAGACGAAGGCCGCCGAGGAGGCGGCGGGTTACGAGCCGGAGATCGCGCGGCTGCGAGGGGAATTGAAGCGGATCGATGCGGCGGCGGAGGCGGCGCGGGCGCGGCACGAGGAGGCGGGGCAGAAATTTGGCGCCGAGGTGCGCGACCTGGAGCGCGAGCGAAAGGAGTCGCATACCAAGATCGCGGATCTGGATCGCGAGAAGCGAAATCCGTACCGGATCATCGGGGCCAGCCTTGCTGATCATGGCATTTCGCCGATCAACCAGCCCGCGGCGCTGGAAAAGGTCCTGGAGCTGCGGGAGCGCGAGGCGCGGCTGACGCAAGCGATGGAGGAATTGGAGGCGCTATGCGCGGCAATGGACATGGGGATATTCGTTGCGTTCTATCTGCTGCTGGGGGCGGTGATCTTTGCGCTGTCGGTGGTGGTGTGGCATTTCATGCGTTAATGAGCCAACGCCGAAATAGCTGGGTAACAGGGCGATCCGCTGAAGAAAGCCGCCGAAATGTATTGCATTCCCAGGAAGAACGACGAAAGTGGCAACGTTGAATCGTTTGCTTTAGTTATGATGCGTGGTGAATCGTCAGTTGAATTCTCTTCAGTGGTGATTTGAAACCCGAATTCCCGGGAACAGCTCAGTCAGGCAATCCTTTCCAAAAAAGAAACTCAAATCATGAAACTGTACGTAGGAAATCTTTCCTTCAATACCACCGAGAATGACATCGAAGATCACTTCACCCAATTCGGCAAAGTGTCCGAAGTGGCGCTGATGACCGATCGCGCGACCGGGCAATCCCGTGGCTTCGCATTCGTCACCATGGGCGGCGCGGCCGAAGGCACCGCTGCAATCGAAGGCACACACGGCAAGCCGCTGGCTGGCCGCAATCTGATCGTCAACGAAGCGCGTCCGCGCGAAGACCGCGGACCCCGTGGCGGCGGCGGCGGCGGCGGCTTTGACCGCGATCGCCGTAGCTTCTCGAATTCACGCCGGTAATACGGCAGACCCCGCGAACAACTGGGCGAGACTTCCTCGAATAGAGAGAGTCTCGCCCTTATTGTTTTTTGGATTTCGGATTTTCGATTTCGAATCTATCGTCCCATCCCGTGCCGCCGGTGTTCCGCTCAAGACTCTTCCTTGGCGCCTGCATCGTCCTGGCGGTCATCGTCTGTTACATGCCGGCGATGCGGGCGGGATTCGTGTGGGACGACGATCTGCTGGTCACGGAGAACGCGTTGGTGAAGGGAACGGACAGCCTGCCGTATATATGGGGCAGTGCGGCATCGACGGATTACACGCCGCTGACAATCACGGCGTTTTGGCTGCAATGGCGATTGTGGGGTGATAACGCGGCGGGTTATCACCTTGTCAATATTCTGCTGCAGGCGCTCTCCGCGCTGCTGCTGTGGCGGGTGCTGGAGCGGCTGGGCATCCCGGGGGCGTGGCTGGGGGCTCTGCTCTTTGCGGTGCATCCGGTGAATGTGGCGTCGGTGGCGTGGGTGGCGGAGTTGAAGAATTCGCTTTCGCTGCCGTTTTATCTCGGGGCGATTGTGTGCTGGCTGCGGTTTCTGGAGACGCGGAAGGCGGGGCCGTACGCGCTGGGGTTGCTGACGGCGGCGTGCGCGTTTTTGAGCAAGGGATCGACTGTGATTTTGCCGATCGTGTTTTTGCTTTGCACGTGGTGGAAGGGGCGGCGCGTGAGGGGGAGCGATCTGGCAGGGCTGGCGCCGTTCTTTGCGCTGGCGGGTGTGGCGGCGCTGGTGACGATTCGATTTCAGGAGCGCGGGATTGCGGCGGCGGCCTCGGCTGTGCCGGCGGCGGAGCGGATTGCGAGGGCGGGGCAGGCGATCTGGTTTTATATGGGCAAGGATGTGTGGCCGGTTGGGCTGGCTGTCATTTATCCGAAATGGGCGCTGGATCATCAGTATCTGCCTTTGCTTCTTGCGGGCGCGCTGGCGGTGGTGCTTTGGCTTGGACGGGAACGGTGGGGAAGGGGACTATTTTTTGCGTGGGCTTATTTTATCGTCGCGTTGCTGCCGGTACTTGGGATGGTAAACATGACTTATCTGGATCAGGCGTATGTGGCGGATTGGTGGCAGCAACTGGCGCTGCCTGGCGTGATGGCGCTGATCGCGGCGGGGATTGCAACGGTCTGGACGCGGGCGCATGGGGTGGGGCGCGGGGTTGTCTCGGTGGTGGCGGGGATCATTGTGGTGCTTCTCGGAGTGGGCACGTGGAGCGCGGCGAGCGGCTATGAATCAATGGAAACGCTTTGCCGATGGGCGCTGGCGAGTAATCCGGATGCGTGGACGGCGCATGATAACCTGGGAAATGTGTTGAACACGGAGGGGCGGCTGAATGAGGCTGTGGGGCAATACCAGGAGGCGTTAAGGCTGAAGGCATCGGAC
>Ga0206833_1104_pt1 | contig 22037 bp, 23 predicted proteins | sample Alteio_BWOrgCont_32_FD_152891 | JGI IMG/M metagenome (GOLD analysis project Ga0206833, IMG submission 152891) | Enriched cells from forest soil in Barre Woods Harvard Forest LTER site, Petersham, Massachusetts, United States -... | ecosystem: Environmental > Terrestrial > Soil > Temperate forest >... | reverse complement strand
ATAAGTTCGACAGTATAATTTTTGATCTTGATGGCACCCTTTGGGATAGTACGGATAACGTTACTCTTGCCTGGCAGGCCGCTATAGATCAGGTTGACTATGTGGATGAGGCATAATTCTTGTTTACCATATAGCGAACTATCAATATATAAATATTGAAACAAAGCAACTTTACGGCTATTACCTCCGTAGAATTACGTAAGCAAATTCAGTAAAAGCCCCGTTTTTCCGGGGGATTTTTTATCTAAATTTGATTAAAATATTCCCAATTGGAATAAATGAGATTATACAATTACTATTTATACTTATTTACGATGAAACAACTTTTACTTTATTTTATGTTTTTCGTAGTATCGTCGCTTATACTTATTCAATGTGCCCGTTATTTCCCATCTACAGACAACAATAAGCAAACTACATCCGAAACAAAAAAGGTATTTATCAATAAAGAAAAAGAAAAGTCTGTAGTATCAAACAAACCGGATAAAAAAAACGCAAGGGATAGCAGAAGCCCTAATATAACTTACACAGCCTACTGGCCTTACCGGATGTTGCAAAAAATTAATGATGCCCGTTTTTTTAATGCGCCACTTAACATCATTGCGCAATATAATTTTACACGCAGTTACAACTTATTGCAAAACAACAAGTAATAACATTAAAATCAGTTTTTAATTAGTTTGATTAGTTGCAGACAGTTATTAGCAGAAATGTAATAACTGTTTCGCTTTTTATGGCTAATTACATGCCATTGTACCGATGTAATTGGTGTTTGAGGAGTACTACTCTATTCATACCGAATTTTTTCAATCCACAAAAACGATTTCCAATTTAATATATTGTAATTCAGCTTACAACAATATCTTTTTTCATAATTATATACATCAACTAAAATATTAGTTCACATGTTTCGTTTAGAGATCTAAACTCAACAACATTATGAAAAAACTATCAATTCTTATCGCTTCAATCTTAATCATTGTTTTCAATGCAAACGCCCAAACTCAAAAAGGCGATCAAAACCTGGGGCTCGGTTTTAATTTTAATACCGGCAGCGGAAGTTACATTTATGTAATGCCTATAGAGCTTGGCACTATTACTTCAACTTATTTCGCAGCCAGTCCGGCTTACAGCTACTTTATTGCCAACAATCTTGATTTAGGTGCAAGTGTTGGCTTTGGCACCGGAACCTATCAGACTAATTATAATGAACCTTCGCCAAGTAGTACATCCAAACAGGTTACTGACGATTATACGGCAACCCTTTATTTACGCAAATACTTTTTGTTCAATAATAAAATTGGTATCAGAACGGGGCCTTATCTTTTGTATCAATATTATAACTCCAATGTTGTCAACAATCCTGGCGACCCTACGCAGAATTTCTCTAACTCGGGCAAAAATCTACAGGCGGGTATCAGTGCCGATTTTGTTTACTATCCTTCAAAACGGATAGGTTTGGCGGTTAACCTTGGCGGGTTATATTATACCAACCAAAAAACATATTCTACCTCGCAAAATTCAACTAACAGTACTGTAGATTTTCAATTTCTTAACACTAACCTAATGCTATCTGCCTTTTATGTAATTGGGCACTAAAGCCTGGCGAATATTATTTATACTTATTAAATATTATTTTACAGCGTGTAAGGCTATCATGCTGATAACTAAAACGGGTACTGCAAGTATTACAAATACACGTGCCATTTGGATGCTGTTTGCGTTACCTTCAACAAAAACATTGTACAGATCAGCTTTAAAATTGTTCAATTTGTGTTCCATGATTTTTTAATTTTAATTTATCAAATAATTTATCAGTAATATAATTTATCAAATTATGTGGTCTTCTACGGCGTATAATTTCATAAGGTTACGTATTATCAAAAAAAAATATTTGAAGTCTAAAAAATCATAATAAACAAGCCGGGTATTAATGGAATATTTTCCATCAATCCCGGCTTTTTATAAACTAAAAAAGCTGTAATCAATACAGCTCCTTTTATACTTTTTTGCAGGTATCTTAATCTATGAAATACTGCCCAATTGGCCCAAATTAAGGCTTTTACAGGCATTTAAACATTCGGCACGGATGTGGGCAGGCAGCTCATCTTCATCGTTAAAATTAAAAACAACCACGCCGCCTTCAAAGTGATAATGTATGTGATAACGTAACCTGTCGTGCCGGGAGAATTTATTTTGCGTATACCTGCCAATAAACCACCCTTTATGTATATTTTCAATTTCCTGAAGCATGTTATTGAATTTTTCAATTACCGTTATACATGCTTTTGGTTCATCTCCTACATACAAAACATTGTTGTAAGAAACATCTCTGTTCTGGGGCACACTTTTCATCATCAATAGTTTACATATCCAAATTACAAACAATAGATGAATTTATAATGAAAACAAAGAAAATACTACATGATCTTTACATTAAGTGAAAAATTATTCTTCTCTTTTAATTTTTTTTATTTTTATTATTCGTTTATGTCAGCATTTGGCAATAGCAAAATCATTTAACTACATCTTCGCTCATTTCGGGATGATAATGTAAACCGGGAGTTAGCCAGTGTAAAAGTAGCACCCTTGAATATCTGAAATTAAAAGGCGATAAAATAACACCTGCGGCAACAATTATTGATACATATATCCATGGATTGCGGCTTCCTGTTAAAACGGATATAGCCACCGCAATCGTCACCATTTCGGCAACAAACAAGGCATAGCTTACAAACATCGCTACATAAAAATAGCCAGGTTCGCGTTCAAACACCAGGCCACAGTGTGGGCAAGCTGTATTCATTTTTTGTGAGTGAAATCCGTACATCGGCGTAGAAAACATATCGCCTCTGCGGCAACGAGGACATTTGGCATGCACTATAGCAGGCCAAACCGGGTATTTGGTGTTTTGGTTACTCATGTTGATTATAATTAAATATTTTTTTTCGGAATTCTTCGGGGGTTATGCCTTCAAGCTTTTTAAAGAACTTGGTGAAATATGAGTTATCACTAAAATTAAGCATAAATGCAATTTCATTAATATTTAGCTGCTGATTAGTGAGCAAACGCTTAGCCTCAAGCAGTGTTCTGTTCCTGATAACCTCACCGGCCTGCATCCCTAAAATATCCTTACATACAGCATTTAAATGATTAGGGGTTATATAAAGCAAGTCGGCGTAATCTTTTGGCAGCTTAAGATTAACATAATTATCTTCAATAAGCTTTTGGAAATTTCTTAGCAATAATTGATTGTATGATGCAGGGCTTTTGCTATTAAGGGATACCGATAGGCGGCTTATGGTGATAAATAGCTGTAGCATCAAAAACCGTATTAAATCGGCACTCATAGCCTGTTTGCTTTCCGCTTCGCCAATTATTTGTTCAAATAACTCGGCTACTTGTCTGTGCAAAGCTTGTGGCAGGTTAATTACGGCATCGTTTATATTCCCGCTAAAAAAAGGAAAGCTTTCAATATAGCCCTTATTCAATAAAAGGGATTGAAAAAATGCATCAGAAAAATTGATGATGTATCCGTCTGTAAAACCCTCAAATTTCCATGAGTGTACCTGGCCCGGTATCATGAAATATATTTGATAGGGCAGCACGTCAAACTCCTCAAAATCTATTGTATGGCTACCAGCGCCATGTGTAAAAAGCAACAGATGGTAAAAAGAGTGGCGATGGGCGGCACTCAAATTTTTATGCTTTTTTAAATAGGGCGCAAACCTGCTTACAATAATATCATCTTCCTTAAAATCAGATAAGGTGCAGATATCATATATTGGTGCGCTTTGTATCATACCACAAATTTAAATACTTATGCTGCACTTTTGTGGTACTATTTACTGGTAGTGTGGTACTATTCGGATATTAAGCAAGATTTATCGTAAAACCATATCTTCGCTTTTTGGCGCCCATTTATGGATAACATTTTCCAGGCGCTCAATAGTAAACGGCTTGCTTATAAAGTCTTTCATCCCCGCTTCTTTACATTTTTGCTCGTCTTCGCTCAGCACGTTAGCGGTCATGGCAATTATAGGTGGGGCATCATCCTCGTATTTCTGAAGGATAAGCTGGGCGGCCTGTATACCATCCATCTCGGGCATTTGAATGTCCATAAAAATAAGATCGTATGATTTTTGCCCGGCCATTTCAACAGCTATTTTGCCATTATCTGCAATATCAATGGTATAACCTATTTTTTTAAATGTTTTACCGGCTATCAATTGGTTCATCTTATTGTCTTCGGCCAGCAATATTTTAAGCGGGCGATACCTAAATACCTCGCTATTATAGGCATGCTGGTTTTCAACCACATTAGCATTGGTTATTTTAAGTGGTAAAATAAATATAAACTCCGATCCCTGCGATTCCTTACTCTCGGCCCATATTTTACCATTCATCATCTCAACCAGTTTCTTACAGATAGACAAGCCCAAACCCGTACCTCCGTACTTTCTTAAAGCGGTGCTGTTTACTTGTGTAAATGGCTTAAATAACTGTAATAAAGCTTCTTCACTTATACCAATACCGGTATCTTTTATGCTAAAAGTAACCTGTTGCACCTCATCAGGAGCATTAATAGCTGATATGTGCACATTAACCGTACCCTCATCAGTAAATTTTATGGCATTGCCGATCAAATTAACCAGTATCTGTTGAATACGGCCTTCGTCCATTTTTAAATAGCCAGCCACATTATCATCAATGGTATAGTTCAACGATATATTTTTACCAAGTACCGAAATACCAGGCGAGCTTATTTCAATAACCGTTTTTATACAATCCCTGATGTTTACCGCCTTTGGATGTAAAGTCAGTTTGTCGGCTTCTATTTTTGAAAGGTCAAGAATATCACTAATGATATTGATAAGCAAGTTACTGCTCGATTGTAACGTTTTCAGCAATTCGTGCTGCTCTTCCGATAATTCTGATAGCGCCAGTAACTGGGCTGCTCCTATTATTCCGTTTAGTGGCGTACGTATTTCGTGACTCATATTTGCCAGAAAATTCGATTTTGCCACAGTAGCCTCTTCGGCCTGATCTTTTGCTGTAGAGAGTGCTGCCTTGGACGATTGTAATTCCTCGCTTTTGGCAATCAGTTTTTCTTTATCAATTTCATGACTTCTTTTCAAAAAACTGATTAACAAACCTGCAAACAGAATATTTTTTATAGATGACGTAATAAGATCTGTTTGTTTTTGATCGATATTTTTAGGATAACTTATCCACTGCGGAAAATGCCGCTCCAACATATAACAACCAATAAACACCGCAATTAAAATCCCTATGTATGGTAAATGATATTTACGCTTCAACAATATCATGATCAATACCACCAAAAAAACACCCGAAAGTGGTGAGGACCCTTCTATGCCGCCATTAAAAAACCAGCCGGGGATAGAAAATAAAATACCTATGGTAATAAAACCGACCGACATGCTGCTATCATAGCCTTTAAACCGGCTTATATAAAAACCAAGCACGCATAACGACAAAATAAAAAACTCAATAAGCAGCAAGTACACCGGAAAGCCGAGCAGAATATTATTGGTAAGGCCAATTAAAACGCTGGCGCTTAAAATTAAGCACATGGCGTTAAAAAGCTTATTATCTAACGATAACGAAGGATCATCAACCCCGGCAAATTGTTTTACTTTCTTTAATAATATTATCATCAAACACAAATCTATCGGCTGTTAACCATGTATTTGAGAGGCTGTTAAATTTCGGGGGATGATTATACCGTAAACATACGATTGATGTTATAGTCGGTTGTTGACGATGTGACGGCATTGTTACGGTTCCAGTCCTCAATATCAATCAGACCTGGCATAGTTTGATAATGACTATTATCTTTCGGACACTTAACTACGTAACCAATATCTTCAACAGGCGCAATAACCGGACGCGAACCACACTCTTTGCACAGTTTACAATATATCGATCCCGGAATTTTTACATAACCCCTCATAGTTCATTAATACGGCACAATAAGAAAGAAGTTGCTATATTTTTGAATTATATTAGGTTTTTATTCAACCTTATAGAAAATGTAAAGTATTAGTTATGTTTTCATTACCTAATGATGTTGTGCAGTTTAATAATAGTTACTTTCATTGAATCTGATATCATTTTTATCTAACTTTATTAAAAAGCAATTTACATGAAAGATAATTTACCCCATGCCGAAAAACTATCTTACAAAATAAAATGGGCCTATACTGCGCTAACCATGCTTGTTGTTTTATTTTCGCTGGTATTGCAATTTACCATCTCTATACTTGCTGCTGAAGATCACGGGCATTCTTTGGCATTTTCGCTGGGGCAATTATTAAGCTACTTTACCATTTTAGCTAACTTGTTGGTTATGAAAATCTTGATCATACAACTGGTAGCGCCTAAAAGTTACTGGGGACGCTTTTTCTCAAAACCCTTTGCACAAACTGGTATAGCTAGTTATATCACCGTTGTGGGCCTGGTTTACTGGGTGGCATTAAGAGGCCAATGGAAACCGGAGGGTTGGTTTAAACTGGCCGATGATTTATTACATACACTTAACCCATTAATGTTTATTATTTTTTGGCTGGTATTTGCCGCAAAAAATAACCTGATCTATAAATACATATTTACCTGGCTGTGGTTTCCACTTATTTATTCCATTTATATTGTGATACGAGGCGCTATTTATAACAGGTACCCTTATTACTTTGTTGATGTGAGTATTATGGGCTATGGGCGCGCATTGATCCATTTTGCTGCATTAATGTTGCTATTTATGGGCATGGGTGCGTTATTTGTTTGGATTGGCCGCTTAATTGCAAAACCGGAAAAAGCAGCTTCTTAACACCATCCTGACTATTAATTCATTGATAAACAATAATTTATTAGCAATAAAGTTTTTTTGGCACCCCATTTGTATTTGATGGTGTATCTATCAAAAAAACTATTATGAAAAAGTTCATTTTAAGAATATTAGCCGTACTGGTATTGGCGTCGGCAGTAACAAGTTGTTCAGTAGAGTATCGTGAACATCATCAGCACCATGAGGATCATGGTCACGATCATGATGATAATCATGATAATCACTAAAAACTAACCTGTATTCAGGTCAATAAAAAGTCTCTGCCGTTTTTAAAGCAGAGACTTTTTCGTTTTATACATTTGGCTTTTCTTATTGTTTGGCCGGTTTTGTTACCAGCACCCAATCAACATAGGTTTTCACCTCGCCAGCTTTTATTTTGTCGACAGACGACTGTGATAAGCCGTAATACGGTGCTTTCACTTTATTTACCCCCGCCGGATAGCCGCCGCCTATGGCAAAATTGAGGATGATAAATTTAGCATTGTCATATGCCCAGCGGCCGTAATGTTCAACCATTGCGCGGGTAACGGCGTAGGTTACTTTACCGTCAACCTTAAAAATCAGGTTATCGGCAGTCCAGTCGATAGAATATACGTGCCATTGGGTAACATCAATGCCTTTTGGGAAAAACTCGCGGTGAGCCAACGGCGTATTGCCGAAATAACCCGGCCCATGTAGCGCATTACTGAACCAACTGCTGTCGCCTACGGTTTCCATCATATCAATTTCACCGCAGTCGGGCCATTTGCCGTTGCCCAATGCCCAAAATGCAGGCCATAAACCAGCGCCACTGCTCATTTTCATACGGGCCGACGCCGTACCATAAGTAAACTCCATTTTTGCCTGTGTATTGATCCGCCCCGATACAAAATCATATTTATTACCCTGCTTGCTGGTATAACCCGGCTGATAAAGGGCTTGTATCACCAGCGCGCCATTGATGGCTCCGCCTGCTGCATTACCCTTAACCAGATAAAGCGTGGCCGCCGAATCAACATAAGCCTGCTGCTCATTATTAACGGTATGCCCGGTAATTTCTACATTCCATTTAGAGCGATCAAGGGTTTGCTCGTTAAAATCTTCAAAAAAAACAGTATCTGTTTTGGTTTGCGCCTTTACAGATGAAACAACCGATAAGGCTGCTATAGCAGTAATGATATAATATTTCATTCAGGTATCAATTAGTGCGGTAAAAATAAAGCTAAAGGCATTTGGTTTGTGTAATTTTATAATTACATCAGATATCTATAAAAATACTCCAATTATTTTCAAACTTCATTCCATCTACATAAAGGATAACGAATTGCCGCAAGGAATATGCGTAACCCTCATGCCTGGCACTTTCTGTTTTATCCAGTTGAGCATAAATACCGATCCGGGTTCTTCACTGGCGATATGACCCAGCACGATTAAGCAAATCCGGTCGCCCTTTGCCCTGGCATCGCGCACGTATTCGGCCGTTTCCCATTCTGATATTTCGCCTACTATTAATACATCTGGTTTGTTTTTGGAGATGGCCTCAATCTGCACCCTGCCACCTGCCGCACCCGGAATAAACAGCGCATGTTTTACCACCTGATTAGGATCGCCAATGTAGCGTACTTTGTCAATATTGAGTTTTAGCTTGAGATGTGTAATTACCTCTTTTAAGTACGATGGCTGCAGTGTCAATACGTTGGGCGTTGTTTTATCAGCATACTTCTGCCACTCCAACTGGGCCAGCACTCCGGCGGTTACCCCATCTGGTACCAGGTGATGGATATAATCGTGATTACGCCAGATGGCTATTTTATTATCATTTAGCAGCATTTCTTTGTACTGATATACGTCATCGTCCTGCAGCCATTGGGTATCATCGGTATGATTGTAAAACGCTGGCTCGTGAGCAATAATAAAGTTATAGCCCAAATCGGCAGCGCTGCGAATAATGGGGATGGTGGCAAACATGGTGGTAACAATACCCGTAACCTTCATATCCGGATTACCTGCTTTAAGCGTATCAACCGTATCTTTTATAGCACCGCCCGGCACATCTTTTATAAAAAGATCAATAATTTGCTGAACAGTATAGTCGGCATTAAGCTTTATAAAATTGGCGGCATGGCCCGCAACCGGCGATGCCATCACCAGCCCTGCTCCTACTGCGGCCGACATATTATAAATAAACCGGCGACGAGTGACACCATCACCGTGTTGCGTTATATCTTCTTCGTTTATCATTTTGCGTTTAAAGAATGTAAGTCAATCAAAAAAGGGGATTTGTTAATACAAGGTTATCAATTTTTAAATACAAACCCAAACAAAAAGCCCGGGTTGTTAAACCGGGCTGTTAATATTTACTTTTAAATTACTGCATTTGTACTTAGCAGCACAAAAGTTATAAATAGTTAAAATTGTGGCTATAGCTGAAGCGGCGTACTGCTAAACAAGTGGTATTCGCCGGGGGCAAGGGTCATGTTGTAGGGCAACGAGCTTACGGTGATACTGTTGCCGGTAAAATTATCGTACCAGGTTCCGGTTGATGGGAAACTAACAACGGCCTGTTCGGTTACCACATCAAAATTACCCACTACCTCAATATTATTGGTTGGATCAAGCATCTGAATAAATTTAACCGACCCACCCAGATTATAGCTAAACTTGGTTGAGGCAAATACCGCGTTGTTGATCTTATACCTTATCATGCGCGAATAAACCTGGTATAAGTGATGGCGGTTCGGATCGCTCATATACTCCCAATGGGGTGGTTTATCGCCCAGTCTGCCGCCTGTTGAGGCATCATTAATGCTGATGTCATAACCACGCTCGCCAAATTGCCACACCATTTTAGGCCCCGGCGACGAGAACATAAACACGGCTCCCATTTCATCACGGGCTAACCCCGTTGCCAGGGTAGTTGTATTGTAGCTACCGGAGCTATTGCCATAAGCTTCGTTCTTAAATTGCAGGCGTTCTTCATCATGACTTTCAAAGTAATCAACTAAGTTGTATGGTGTAGCCATCTGATCGTTATCATAAAACAAACCCGACAGATCCCATGACGGATTGGTAGCATAGCCCATAGTAGCCTGCTCACCGGCCGAACTCATATTGTTCCACATAATCATACCCTGGCTACCCAAAACGCTTTGCTCCTGGTTTGCGGCAAAGTATTCCAGTATTATGTAAAAGTTAGGGTTAATGCTTTTCATATAGCTATTGTAGTTTTCCCAGGTGGCCACCCTGGCTGCATCGTAGGCGGCCCATGCGGCTTCGCTTGTGCCCGAGTTGGTTTGTGTAAAGCCTTTAGCCTCATCAAACCTAAAACCGTCAATTTTATACTCCTGCATCCAGTATTGCATCACATTTTTGGTAAAATACTGGGTAGCGGTGCTTTGATGATTGAGCTGATAACCCACCGCATCGGGGTGCATATTGGTTTGATCAAACCACGGGTTGTTAGCCGCCGGCTGCTGACCCGAAGCATTCCAATACATCTGCACCATTGGCGACGAGCCAAACTGATCCTCCAGCACAATATCCTGTATCACAGCAATACCTTTAGCATGGCAGGCATCAACAAACGCCTTATAATCATTGGGCTGCCCGTAATATTTATCAAGTGCAAACATAAAGTTAGAGTTATAGCCCCATGAATCGTTGCCTTCAAACTCATTTATAGGCATCAGCTCAACAGCATTTACGCCAAGATTTACCAGATAGTTTAAAGTATCGGTAAGGGTTTGATAGCTGTGTGTTCCCACAAAATCACGCACCAACAGCTCATAAACCACCAAATTTTTAGGATTAGGAGGTGTAAACGAAGCCGTTTTCCAGCTGTAGACAGGTGCATTATACTGCATATCGCTAACAATATGGGTAGTACCACCCTGACCGCTTGGATAAGCCTTTATATTTGGATAAACAGAGGTTGGTATGTATTGATCATTAGCAGAATCCAGTATTTTATGGGAGTATGGATCGGCAACCTTTAAATTACCATCAATAAGGTACTCATAAGCGTATTCGGTACTGGGATTTAATCCATCAACTTGTACCCACCAGCGTGTACCATCGGTAGAGTTGGTCATGCTGTATTTGGTTCCGGATGTCCAGTTATTAAAATCGCCAAGTATGGTAACTGATTTTTTTCCGGGCGCATAAATGTTAAAAATGGCTGATGCACCATTATTTATAAAGGTAACCCCATCACCTATTCCGGCGGGTACATCCTTGCCTGTCGGGTTTCCGGTAACGTTCCCGGAACCTCCCGTAGAAGAAGGCGTTTTTTTACATGCTGTAACACCTACCAGCAATATGCCGGCAAGCAATAAGTACAAATTCCTCATGTTCATTTCTTTTCTCGTTAAAATTGGTTTATAAAAGTAAACGGATTTTTTTTATTTACAACATAATTGAGAGAAAAAGTTGATTGGAGGATAGTGATTAGGTTATTTTTTGACCTCCGGCTTTTCAGGCTTCAGCGCACATGCTTCTTCACAATATCAACCAGGGTGTCCATATCAAATGGTTTTTTCAGGTAAGTATCGGCAAGGCCCTCTTCTGCAATCTCTTTGATATTACTTACGGCCGAAATAATGATGATTGGAATATGACTGGTGGCCGCATTTGTTTTTAACATTTTGCTTAACTGTTGCCCGTTGGCGTCGCTTTTCCACTCGGTAAGCCAGTTGTCCATCAAAATGAGGTCGGGGTCTAATTCGGTTACTGTACGCAGAATTTTGGAATCACCAGAAGAAATAACTTCAAAATGCTCTTCCTCAAGAATAAAAGCAATTGTATCGCGGATGTCTTTATCGTCCTCAATAACGAGTATCTTTTTGCTCATAACGTTTTAGTAATCCTTTAATTGCATAACAGTTAATACTGGGTATTTTGTTTTGAATAATGGTTTTATTTTTTAACCTGAAGGATTTAATTTAGGATTTACGATCTACGAGTGACGATTTACGATTGTTTAATCACTGGCACAGGCGTGCGACATCAACATCGAACAGGGCTTTCGATTTATGATTTATTTTCTTCAGTGCCGATGTAAAGAGGCTGATTATTGTTCAAATACTTCGTGATAGCAAATGCGGCAGCGGGGTTCATAGCTTTCTTTTTCGCCAAGCAATACCCTGCTTTCGTCGGGCACTAAACGATAGCTGTACAGGGCAGGGTTGCCGCATCTAACGCATACCGCATGAAGTTTGGTAACGGACTCTGCCATGGCCATAATAGTTGGCATGGGGCCAAACGGACGGCCCTTAAAATCCATATCCAGGCCGGCAACAATAACTCTTATCCCTTTATTGGCCAGTATATTGCATACTTCGGGTAATTCATCATCAAAAAATTGAGCTTCGTCAATACCTATTACGTGTACATCGCTACCCAACAGTAAAATGGACGATGCATTTTCGACCGGGGTTGATGGTATAGAATTGGCGTTGTGCGATACCAGGGCATCTTCAGCAAAACGGGTATCAGCCTTTGGACTAAATATTTCTACCTTTAAACGGGCTATACGGGCGCGGTTGAGCCTACGGATAAGTTCTTCCGTTTTGCCCGAAAACATAGAACCACATACCACTTCTATGCTGCCGCCTAATTCACTTCTTCTTTTAAAAACTTCTTCGTTAAAAACCAAAACTGACTATCTTTTTTAATAATTTGGGCTAAAAGCCGAAAGACTAAAGCTAAAAGCTTTTCCTCGCTTTAAGCATTCTTCTGCGGCCCAAATATCAGAATTTAATCTTATTTTTGATTTGCATTTTCCAACATTGAGACATGAAGCAAAAGGATGTTTTTAAAAAGATAGGTGGTATTATACAAGAGCTGAGTGACCAATACGAATACCTGAAAACAGTTGAAGATGATTTGAATGACCTGGAGCTTGAACTCTTCGTATCAAACGCCCATTTCTTAACCGACCATATTGAGATACTGTGCAAGCTGAACTTACAAAATAAGTTTAAACGCCCTGCCCTGCCTCATATTGAAAAACCCGAGCTGCCCGAGGTTACTGTTGTTACATCGCAACAAAAGTTTTTTGAGCCGGTTGTGCAGCAAATGAAGCATGCAGATACCTTTAAGCTAACCAAACCTGCTAAGCCAATAGCTAAAGTTGCCGATATTAAGTCCGGGAAACCTTTAACACCAGAGACGTTTAAGCCTACTGAAGACGAAGCTTTCAAACCTATTGAAGGTGAATTAATTAAACCTGTTGAAGCAGAACCAATCCCCGAAATAGATTTAACAACAGAAACACTACAGGAAGCCTATTCGGAAATACAGGAAGAGCCGGAAACCATACGGCATGAATTAATACTGGATGAGGCCGATACCTGGGAAGATGAAGATGAGCGTCGTCTGGATGATGAACCGATAGCCATTATAGATGCTGATGATACTCTTAGCACCGATACTGAAGTAATTGCCGGACCAATTATACCTCCTCCGGTCGATAAAAAAAACGAAGCCGCCAATCATGCTGATGAAGCCGACGAAGTACTTACTGTCAATCAAAAAATGTCATCGCAGCAGGGTGATAAGGCTATTTCTAAAACCGATCAGTTAGCTATTAAGCCTATTAGCGATATTAAGCTGGCCATTACCTTGAATGACAAGTTGCTGTATGTAAAAGATCTCTTTAATGGTTATAACCTGGCCTATAGCGAGGCAATTGAAATATTAAACCGCTTTAGCAGTTTTGACGAAGCAGCCCGTTTTTTGAAAACAAATTACGTTACCAAAAACAACTGGGACAGTAAACCCGCCACTACAGAAAAGTTTTATACATTGCTTAAGAGACGGTACGCATAAAAAGCGTAAAGCTAAAAGACCAAAGCTTTTAGCTTTCTGCTCTTTGCTTTGAGCTTAATATCCTAAACTATTCCCATTCTGTTTGAATCGAGCTTGATGAGAATGAAAAGCAGGATAGTGAAACTTAGTAATGAAGATCCTCCATAACTTATAAAAGGCAGTGGAATACCAATTACCGGGACCAAACCGATGGTCATACCTACATTGATCATTACGTGAAAAAATATAACCGATGCTACTCCATAGCCATAAATGCGCGAGAAAGGCGATCGTTGTCGCTCGGCAACCATTATAATACGAAGCACTAAAAACAGGTATAACCCTAACAGCACTATCGAACCTGCAAAACCCCACTCCTCACCTATGGTGCAAAAAATAAAGTCGGTACTTTGTTCAGGCACAAAGGCATATTTGGTTTGTGTACCATGCAAATACCCCTTACCCCATAACTTGCCCGATCCGATAGCAATTTTTGATTGATTTACATTGTAGCCTTTGCCCTTTAAATCGCTCTTAATGCCAAGCATTATATCAATACGAACCTTTTGATGCGGCTGCAATACATGGTTGTAGATAAACTTAACACTAAAAATAAAGGCAATACAAATAGCAAGGCCGGCAACAAGGGTAACTACTAGCTTCCTGTTCCTCTTAAACATCCAGATGATGAGCAAGGTAATACCGATAATTACGGCAATTACGTAAAGCGGTGGGTAAAGAATAGCTGATATAAACAGCGCAATAAACAAAAAGCCAATTATCAAAAAGTAAGGCGATAAACCTTCGCGATATAAAACAAACACCAGCGAGAAGAATACCAGGGTTGAACCGGTATCTGGCTGCAGCATAATCAAAAACATAGGCACACCTATAATAGCAAGCGCTGTGGCGAACGATTTTAAATCGGTTACCTTTACATTGGTGCTACTTAAATATCGTGCTAACAATAAACAAGTGGTAAGCTTGGCAAACTCCGAAGGCTGTAGTCTGAAACCGCCCCCCAATGATATCCACGCCTGGTTGCCGCCCACGTTGCGGCCAACAACCAATACCAGCATTAATAACAATAGGGTAATACCATAAAATGCAGGCGTTAAAGCGGTTATCAATCTACTCTCCAGCAGCAGGATAACAGCCCCTATAGTCATTGCGATAAGGATAAACAGAAATTGCTTACCGTAATTTGTGCTGAAGTCAATAATACTAGGGTGTTTTTCATCAAAAACGGCAGCATGAATATTAAACCAGCCAATGGTACAAAGGGCCAGGTAAATAAATACCATTACCCAATCAACATTAAAAAAGAAACTACGCTGGCTATTATAATTACTCATCTTCTTTTTCTTTCTTGAGATATTGTGCTGCTAAAACTTTTGCCGCGGTATCCTTTTTATTTTTGTGCGATGCGCTTTTTATTCCTTTAACAGAATCTGCAGAGGCTTTTTGAGGTCCGCCGGTTTTTGTTTTCTTCTTGAGAGGGCCATGATGCAAGTACATAGCAGTATCCGGCAGCCTATTGGCATTTGCATAATAATCAACCGTAATACCCGACTCACGCTGGCTGATACTTCCTTTTAAATATTGTTCTACAATAAAGCTGGCTATTGGCGCTGCCCAGTGAGCACCCTCGCCTGAGTTTTCAACTACTACGGCTATAGCAATTTTAGGGTTATCGCGCGGAGCGAAGGCTACAAACACGGAGTGATCTTCACCGTGCGGGTTTTGTGCTGTACCTGTTTTACCGCACATTACTATGCCGGGTATTCTTGATCGTATGGCCGTACCATCCTCAACCACCGCCTGCATTCCATTAATAACAGGCTGAAAATATTGAGAATCAATCCCTACATAATTCCGTTCGGTATATTCTTTTTTAATGATGTTTTTATCGCCGATAGCTTTAATAAGGTGTGGCTTGTAATAGAACCCGCGATTTGCAATGGTACATTCCAGGTTAGCCAATTGTAATGGTGTGGCCTCCAGCTCGCCCTGCCCTATCGCAAGCGAGATGATGGTACTTGAGCGCCATCTGCCCTCTTTATAAATATTATCGTAGTGAAGGTTAGTTGGCACGTTACCTCTTCCTTCGGCAGGCATATCCAAACCAAGTTTTGAGCCTAAGCCAAATTTATTAACGTTTGAGCGCCAGTTGGCAAAACTCGCTTCGGTTTGCCTGGCCCCGTCACGATCAAGCAGCTTTTGAAAAACCATACAAAAATAACCGTTGCACGATTTAGCCACTGCACTGCTTAAGTTTACCAGGCCATGTGCTTCACCTTTATTACAAGGTATCCGTTGATTACCGGCATAATAATAGCCGGGGCAGTAATACGATGTTGACGGTGATATTACACCTTCCTGCAAGGCAATAAGTGCGCTCAGTGGTTTAAATGATGACCCTGGCGGATATTTAGCCTGTATTGGCCTTATAAAGAATGGGTTATAAGGATCAGCATATAATTTAGCTGCGTTGTTACCCCGCTCACGTCCTACCATCAGGTTGGGATCGTACGTAGGGCTGCTCACATAACACAAAATCTCGCCGGTTGTAGGTTCTATTGCGACAATACTTCCCAGCTTGTTTTGCATCAGTTTTTCGCCGAGTTTTTGGATATTAATATCAAGTGATGAAGTTAAACGCTGGCCGGCAACTGCTGCCGTATCATACAAACCATTGGCATAATGTCCCTTAGGCTTTCCACGCGAATCAACCATCAGATTTTCGACGCCACGCTGACCGCGTAAAATACTTTCATACGATTTTTCAACCCCTGTTACACCAATATAATCACCGGGATGGTAATAGCCGGCTGAGCGTTTGATGTCGCGGTCGGTTACCTCACCAATATAACCTAAAAATTGGGCGGCAACAGAATCGGGATAAGTACGCAGATAACGGGTTGATGAATAAAAGCCCGGAAACTCCGATAATCTTTCCTGCAAAGATGCGTAGGTGGTTATAGATAACTGTTTTTCAAATACCGATGATTGATAGGGCGAATATTTCACCGCCTTGTTCCACTGCTTGTCAAACTCCGGTCTTTCAATACCCAACAGCTTGCAAAACTCAACAGTATCAAATGGCTTAACCTGCTTCGGTATCACCATAATATCATAAAATGCCACATTTTGAACCAATACTTTTCCGTTACGATCCATTATAGGACCGCGGGCAGCATTCTGGATACTTTCGCGGCGCACATTGTTATTGGCGTAAATAGCATAGCGCTGATCAATTATCTGGATGTAAAACAGCCTTACCAACAGTACTAATACAATGGTTATAAAAATTCCGGCTATGACATAGCGCCGTTCAAAAAAACTATTCATTTACGTTCTTTCCTTCTGAAAAATAACAGTCCTGAAATTAACATTAAAAACACCGTAAATACTGAACTCAATAAAAACCGACTTAGTGTGTATTGGAATTCAGAAAGGCTAAAAGCCTCGAGATTGAAAAGAAAAAAATGATGGAATAAAGTGAGTGTAAGCGCATAGGTAAAAAACCACCTGAAACCCATAATGCTTAAAGTAGGTTCGGGCTCATTATCAAAACCGTCTTTCTGAACAGTAATGCTTATAAATAAAATGCGTACAAAAGCCAATAATACACAGGCAGCAGCATGCAGGCCAGGCGTATCGTAAAATGAATCAATAGTAAGTCCGGTAAAAAACGCCAGTACAAATAGTAAAAGGTTAGGCGTTTCAAAAGGGAGTAATAAAATAAAGAGGATGTAAATATAAGGCGTAGTTAAATTATACACGTTTATATTTTTAAGCAAACAAACCTGTATAAATATTAATAGTATAAACCTTAGCAGGTTAATTATAATGCTTCTACTCATTCTTTTTTTGCTGCGCCTCCAGTGCAGACTGTTCGTTAGCAAATTTATTATCAACTACATCAACAAACTGCAACCTGCCAAAATCAACCGCCAGGGTAATTTCCATATTCAGCGAATAGCCGCCGGTACGGGTGCGCAGATTAGTTACTTTACCAATAGGTATACCTTCGGGGAAAAGTGAGTAGCCCGATGTTACCACCTGCTCGCCCAGCTTGGGTACGGCATTGTTTGACACATCTTTCAGTAAGCCTTTACGAGGGTCCATATCATCGCCCCATTCAACATAACCAATTTCTTTATTTTTAGCCAGCATGGCACTAAATTGCGAATCCTTGTGCAGTAAAGATTGTATAACCGAAAAATGATCAGACACAAACACTACTTTACCCACAATACCCAAATTACAAATAACACCCATACCTTTAGCAACGCCCTGTTTACTACCCTTATTAATGGTAATGTAGTTACTACTGCGGTTGGTTGAGTTATTGATAACCTTAGCTACAATATACTCATACTGTTGCTTGTATACGGTATCGGTTACTTTATGTTTGTTTATTGTATCAACATAAAGGGATGATTTAAGCTGATTGCGTAAGCGTGCATTTTCATGCGCCAAACTATCATTAACATCCTTTAAGGAAAGATAAGTATAAAATTCATTTGTCCGGGTGTACCAGGTACCGGTTACCTCATTGGCCGAATTGATAAACGTAGCCTTTTGAAATGAGTTGTACTTGACATAAATTATCAAGGCAGCAACTTCAAATATAAGGAACAAAAAGAATGCGTTATACTTACTGATAAAAATCCAGAGGTTACGCATGGTTAGTGATTAGTTAATTAGAGTTTAGTAATTAGTTAAACAATGGTTAGTTAATCTGGTAGTTTAATTTTTGTTTTCAGCTTGTTTTCTTAAATAAGTCACATAACCATTTATCATCTTCATACATCCCTCACAATCATCTTTAAAAGAGTTAAATATTTTTTCGTCAATAAAACTATGATCAAGAGCGATAATCAAATGATCAATTGTTTCGGCGGCTGAACCGCGCGCATTAATCATGAATTTAGCAGCATCTGTATGATGGAACCGACCATGCCCCTCGGCTATATTATTCCTAATTGACCTGGAAGATCGAATGATCTGGTTACTCAATCTATATTTTTCATCCGAAGGAAATGACTGAACTAAATTAAAAATATCGTTGCATAAAATCCTCGCCTTTTTCCAAACTTCAAGATCAGTGAAAGAATTCATATTTTGAATAATTCAATATAAATCTTTTAGCGGTCATAAAATCCCAATCACCAACCTCTGGCCGCTAATCTCTAACCTATTGCATTAAAAATTTAAAGTTTCCTATGTTTTTAAGGGCAGTACCTGTACCACGTACTACAGCGCGCAACGGATCTTCAGCAACGTGTACAGGAAGTTTGGTTTTAGCTGCTATACGTTTGTCAAGGCCGCGCAGTAGCGCACCACCACCGGTAAGGTAAATACCTGTTTGATAAATATCCGCAGATAATTCCGGCGGGGTAATTTCCAACGCTTTCAAAATCGCCTCTTCTATTTTAGAGATCGATTTATCAAGGCAATGCGCAATTTCGGTATAAGACACCATTATTTGCTTAGGCACACCGGTCATCAAATCGCGGCCCTGTACGGCAAAATCCGCTGGAGGATCAACCAGTTCAGGTAAAGCGGCGCCAACTTCAATTTTTATTTTCTCGGCAGTACGATCGCCAATCATAATATTGTGCTGGCGGCGAATGTATTGTACAATGTCAGAGTCAAAGTTATCGCCGGCGACACGGATAGATTGGTCACAAACAATGCCTGATAATGCAATTACTGCAATCTCAGTAGTACCACCACCGATATCAATAATCATATTACCCATTGGCTCCTCTACGTCAATGCCAATACCTACAGCAGCAGCCATAGGTTCGTGAATCAGATAAACCTCTTTAGCTCCGGCAATTTCTGCAGAGTCACGTACAGCACGCTTTTCAACTTCGGTGATACCTGATGGGATACAGATTACCATTCGCAACGATGGGAAAAACCATCCTTTACCCTGGTTAATCATTTTTATCATGCCCCGTATCATGTGCTCGGCAGCATTAAAGTCGGCTATTACACCATCTTTAAGCGGACGAACGGTACGGATATTATCATGTGTTTTGCCTTCCATTTGCATGGCCTGCCTGCCTATAGCAATTACTTTATTGGTTGATCTGTCAAAAGCCACTATTGACGGTTCGTCAACAACAACTTTATCATTATGTATGATGAGGGTATTTGCGGTACCTAAATCGATTGCGATTTCTTGTGTAAAAAAATTAAATAGACCCATTTGGTATTATTTCAATATTATGCTGCAAAATAATTATAAGAACGTGAATTTTACGAATGTAAACTAATTAAAGTAAATAAATATATCTCCTTTTATTCAGTTTCACTTTATACGATTCAATTAGCATTAATGTTTAAAATGACGCACTCCTGTTGTAACCATCGAAATACCTTTCTGGTTGCACATTTCAACAGAAAGTTTGTCGTTTATTGAGCCTCCTGGTTGCAGTACTGCTAACACACCTGCTTCGGCTGCCAGTTCAACACAATCGGGGAAAGGGAAAAACGCATCAGATGCCATAACTGCACCATTCAAGTCAAATCCAAAGCTTTCGGCTTTAATAACAGCCTGCTTAAGCGAATCAACCCTTGATGTTTGTCCAACGCCGCTTGCCATTAACTGTCCGTTTTTGGCAAATACAACAGTGTTCGACTTGGTATGTTTCACAACCTTGTTGGCAAAATATAAATCTTTTAATTCCTGCTCTGTTGGTTGTCTGTTGGTTACTGTAGTCATTTGCTCCGGCCCTTCAATTACTGCATCCTTATCCTGTTCAATTACGCCGTTCAACAATGTTTTAAATTGTTTAACCGGCAATTCAACCGGCTGGCGAATCAGTATTATACGGTTCTTTTTCGCTTTTAGTATAGCAACGGCCTCATCAGTATAAGCCGGCGCTATTAAAACTTCGTAAAATATCTTGTCTATTTCGGTAGCGGTTTCGGCATTTATTTCATCATTTGCTATAATAACACCACCAAAAGCAGACACCGGATCGCATGCCAAAGCATCAATCCAGGCTTCTTTTATAAAGTTGCGCGAGGCAATACCACAGGCATTGGTATGTTTTAAAATAGCAACTGTAGGCTCGGTAAACTCATCAATCAGCGCAACGGCGGCATCAACATCAACCAGGTTATTGTATGATAATTCTTTGCCATTTAATTTGGTAAACATGGCATCCAGATCGCCATAAAAAGTACCTTTTTGATGTGGGTTTTCGCCATAGCGCAGTATCTGGCTGGTTTGTATACTTTCTTTAAATACCGGTAACGGCTCTTCCTGGTTAAAATACTGAAATATGGCAGTATCATAATGTGACGAAATATTGAAAGCTTTATGTGCAAATGAACGGCGCTGATCAATAGTGGTGGCGCCGTTTTGAGTTTTCAGGATTTCTTCCAAGGTACCGTAATCGCTTTTTGAAGCAACGATAACTACATCCTTAAAATTTTTAGCGGCTGCGCGGATAAGCGAAATACCACCGATATCAATCTTCTCAATAATCTCATCTTCTTCGGCATTTGATCTTACCGTTTCTTCAAACGGGTAAAGGTCAACAATAACCAGGTCAATTTCTGGAATTTCATATTGGGCAAGCTGCTGCTCGTCACTCTCAAACTTGCGGCGGGCCAGTATGCCGCCAAACACTTTTGGATGCAATGTTTTAACTCGACCGCCCAGGATAGACGGGTACGAAGTAAGATCTTCAACGGCAATAACATCAACACCTAAATTGCGGATAAATGTTTCAGTGCCGCCGGTTGAATATATTTTTACGCCTAAGCGGTTTAACTCATGGATGATGGGCTCTAAATTGTCTTTGTAATAGACTGAAATTAAAGCGTTTTTAATTTGAACAGAATGGCTCATTAACAGCAAAATTTTGAGCCGCAAAGGTAGTGAATAGTGAGTAGAGGTTAGAGGTTAGAGGTTAGTTTTTTTTAACTTTTTTATTTTAAGTCTTTTTTGATCAAAATCATATTAACGTGACCTGCTGAACACCTTTTAAGATTCATTATTTCCGGCTTGTTTTCTGAGATATGAAATGTATCCATTTATCATACGCATACATTCCTCACAATCTTGTTTTAAGGTTTCGAATGCTTCTTTATTGATAAAATCGTTATCAAGGGCAATTATTAAGTGATCTATTGTTTCTGCGGCAGATCCCCTGGCGTTAATAAAAAACTTAGAAGCATCAATATAATGGAATCGGCCATGTCCTTCGGCAATATTATTGCCTATGGAGCGCGAGGATCGAATGATTTGATCAGTTAAGCGATATTTTTCTTCTCCGGGAAATGATTTGACTAATTCTGTAATGCTATTTCTCAATAATCTGGATTTTTTCCAAACCTCAAGATCAGTAAAGGC
>Ga0206833_1103_pt1 | contig 22108 bp, 17 predicted proteins | sample Alteio_BWOrgCont_32_FD_152891 | JGI IMG/M metagenome (GOLD analysis project Ga0206833, IMG submission 152891) | Enriched cells from forest soil in Barre Woods Harvard Forest LTER site, Petersham, Massachusetts, United States -... | ecosystem: Environmental > Terrestrial > Soil > Temperate forest >... | reverse complement strand
CCGTATATTCCATCGAAATATCCAATAATATCATAAAAATAATTTGCAACAAAAATAAGACAAACTGCGCCCAATTATTTCCTGCTTTCGAAAAGTCCGAAAAAGGGCTGCTTTTAAATTGTTTATACCTTTGCAGTAAATATATATATTATGGAAATAGCGATCGAATCACCGGTGAGTTTTACTGAAAGCGCCATCAATGAAATTAAGCGCCTGATGAATGAAGAAGGTTTTGATAAAAACAATTTCCTGCGCGTAGGCGTAAAAGGCGGCGGCTGCAGCGGCATGACCTATGTATTGGGCTTTGATAAAAAAACAGAAAAAGACGATTCATTTGAAATAAACAATATCCCCTGCATCATGGATAAAAGCCACGGCATCTACCTCGCCGGAATGGAAATAGACTGGCAGGGCGGCTTAAACTCAAGAGGCTTTACCTTCAACAATCCCAATGCCAGCAAAACCTGCGGCTGCGGAACTTCCTTTGCGGTTTAATTAGTATTAATTTTTTTGAGACCAGCATAAGTATTTCATAGCGGCATCGTTGTGTCACTCACTTGTACTTTTGTTCATTATTGAGCGATTTATAATAATTGCGAAATTGTGGTTACATTAGTTTTATTTGTGCAAGTTCATGTAAATTTATTGCGGCAATATAAGTGTTGCCTGCAATATTGTCAAAACACACTATAATGACAAAGACTCAAATTGAAGAATATTTAATTAGACTTGAAAACGAATTATTAAATAATTCAGAACAAAGAAAAATAGAACTTAATAGAAATTGGGCAAACTCATTTCCTGACGAATCTGCTGTTTACCTATTCCGTGAATCAGGAGAAATTTGCTATGTTGGAGAAACAGGAAGTATTCAAGGAAGAATGAATGACATTCTAAACACTAAAAACCATACTTTGAGAAGAAATTTGGGAAATTATCATTATTCTGAATTACCTAATTATGAAAAACCAAGTTCAAAAAAAGGTTTCTGTGATGAAATTGAATTACTACTCAACGAAAAAATAATTACAGACCTTACAGTTTCGTTCATTACAGTCAACTTAGGAAGAAAGGAATTAGAAGAACGTCTTTTTGATAAATTTTCACCCAAATATTCTATCAAAGGAAAAAGAGGAATTCAGAAAAGTTATACGCTAGACGAAAAACGTTTAGAACATAAAAATGCATACCTACCTTGGACAAAAGATGATGACGAAAAGTTAGAACAGTTATATTGTGAAGGAAAGAGCGTTACAGAATTGGCTCAGCTATTTGGCAGAAATAATGGTTCTATTGAATCAAGAATAAAAAAGTTAGAGTTGCCGGAGAAATACTGCAGGTAACTTTGGGTTTTACTTCCGCTTCGATAAAAGCTCAATTATGATTTGCCGTACAAGTGAGTGACACAACGATGTCGCCATGCAAAACAAATGTCGGTAACAAAAAATCACTTCGCTTGTTAAACCAAAGAAACTATAATAAAACTCATTTCCTATTTCACTTTATTCACCAACGGCGATACACGTGTGCCGATCAATTCAATAGCTTCCATCAATTTTTCATGCGGCAATGCAGCGCTATCCATCTGAAAAGTAAACCGAGAAATACCACCAAGCGCATCAGAATGATGCAATATTTTTTCAGCAACTTCTTCAGGATTGCCAACTACCAATGCGCCATCAACACCAACCTGCGCTTCAAACCTTGCTCTCGTCATTGGCGGCCAGCCGCGTTCTTTTCCAATTTTAGTCATGCCTTCAGCATAGCCTGGATAAAAACCTTCAATTGCATCCTGCGTTGTATTGGCAACATATCCTAAAGAATGCAATCCAACTTTTAATTGTTCCGGCGAATGCCCTGCAGCTTTTCCTGCCTGCCTGTAAAGGTCAACCAACGGGCGGAATTGTTTTGTCTGACCACCAATAACAGCCACCATCAATGGAAGCCCTAACTCACCCGCACGTATAAACGATTGTGGCGTACCGCCAACACCCAACCAAACAGGAAATGGGTTTTGCAATGGTCTTGGATAAACAGGTTGATTTACAAGCGCGGGCCTAAACTTGCCGGACCAATTCACAAATTCATTATTACGTATCTTCAATAATAATTCCAGCTTCTCTGTAAAAAGTGCATCATAATCATCCAAATCCAAACCAAAGAGTGGGAATGCATCAATAAACGAACCACGCCCAACAACCATTTCGGCACGTCCTTGCGATATTAAATCCAACGTTGCAAAACTTTGAAATGCACGCACAGGATCAGTGGCACTAAGAACAGTAACCGCACTTGTCAAACGAATACGTTTTGTAATAGCCGCAGCAGCAGCAAGGATAAGCGCGGGTGCAGAATCCAAAAAATCTTTGCGATGATGTTCGCCAATACCAAATATATCAAGGCCAACTTTATCAGCATGTTCCATTCGTGCCAGCAATTCTGACATTGCTGCTTTGTTATCAACCGGCTCGCCGGTAGTATTACTAAATCGCGCAGCAAAACTATCTATTCCTATTTCCATTTATTTTTATTTAAATTAAATAGTAAAATTAGATGAAGCATTGGATGTACAAAGCCAATCATTTTATATGTGTCAGATAATAGATTTGTAATAAATATTTGGATAAGAAAATACTAAAGGAGCATAAGATTTTGAAATAATAAATTTATTTATCTCACTGTCATTCATATTGGAAAATGAGTTGTTGAACTCAATACAAATTATAGCTGGCCGGTATTTTTCAAAATTATTTCCTTTTAATACTTCCAGGTCATGGCCTTCTACGTCTATTGTCAACAGGTCAATTTTCCTGCCTTTCAGGTAAGTATCAAATATATCTTCCAGGGTAGTGGCATCATATTTTATTTTTTTTATTTTATTTTTTTGTTCATTGTTTGGTTCACCAGCTGAAGTAACCGTTGAAAATTCAGGGCGGTCGTTATCCTGGTAAAAAAAAATTTCTCTCTTCTTATCTGAAATAATTAAATTCAAATTGATATCATGCGGCCTTAATTTTTTAAACTTTTTAACCAGGTTTTCATTGCCATCAATATTAATCCCTCTCCAGCCTTTTAAATATAATTTAAACGTATTGTTATTTTGTATTGGATTGTTACAACCAACATCAACAAAAACCCCATCTCTTTTATTTTTTCCAAAAATATGTTTAATGATGAGGTCTTCACCAGCCATTGAATATGAAATGGTAAACCCCGCCATTTCAAATTTTTCTAGCAGTTTTGAAATAACAAAATGTAAACGAGTATTGCGGTACTTATCCGCTATTTTCTTATGATCCATCTATACAAAGATTTAATTAAATTAAGCTCTGCTAAGTTAATGTTTTTTTAAGGATGGATTTTATATCTACAAAAAAGATAAAACCCGTCCAAATCGAACGGGTTTATTTTAATCGTATAAAATTAATATTATGCTTTTTGAGTAGTTTTTTTTGCTGCAGGTTTATCTGAACTTATAAGTTCTGCTTCACCCAATGGTTTATCTTTTGCAAAATCAACCAATATCGGCGCAGCCACAAAAATAGAAGAATAAGTACCCGTAATAACACCGATCAACATCGCGAAAGCAAAGCCTCTTGTTACTTCGCCTCCAAAAATAAACAACACCAGCAATGTCAGGAACACTGTTAGTGATGTCATAATAGTACGGCTCAATGTATCGTTGATAGCGCGGTTAATGATACTTCCTTTGTCTGTTGCTTTGGAACCTTTGCTATATTCGCGGATACGGTCAAATACAATTACCGTATCATTCATACTAAAACCAACCACGGTTAATATCGCAGCAATAAAGTGCTGATCAATTTCCAACGGGAACGGCACAATGTTTTTAAAGAATGAGAACACCGCCAATGTTACAAACACATCGTGCAACAACGCAACAATAGTACCCAACGAATATCTCCAATCGTGGAAACGTAAGAAGATATAAAGGAATATAACAATGATAGCGAATATCACGGCTTCGATAGCTCCTTTTTTAAGGTCAGAAGAAATAGTAGGCTGAACTGTTTCAGAACTTTGAATATTGTTTTTTATAAAATCAGCATAACTGATATTCGGTAATACTTTTTGTAAGCCTTCGTACAATCTTGTTTGTACAGCACTATCCGCATTATTAACTCCAATTAAATATGAAGTTGTTATGTTTAAATGTTTATTATCACCAAAAGTTTTTATAACAGGGAAATCTCCATCCAGACTTTTTTGCAGGTCATCCTGAACATCTTCATTTTTTACATTCTGTGGAAACTGAATAGTGTAACTGCGGCCACCTTTAAATTCAACACCTTCATGAAAACCGTTGAAATAAGAACCGATACCTAACAACAACACAACAACAGAAATTCCATAGGCTACTTTTCTATATTCAATGAATTTAAAACTTGCATGTTTAAAAATGCGTTTAGATACGCCGGTGAAATAATTAAAATGGCGTTGTTTATTTGTCCAGAAATCAGTTATCAACCTTGATACTAAAATTCCGCAAAACAATGAAAGCACGATACCCAACATTTGCGTAGTTGCAAAACCAAGTACAGGGCCTAATCCAAAAGTAAATAATATAGCAGCCGTTAAAAAAGTAGTAACGTGCGCATCAATAACGGGAGCGAGTGAACGCTTATAACCATCATTAACAGCTTGCTGATAATTTTTGCCTTTGGTCAATTCTTCTTTTATCCTTTCAAAAATAATTACGTTCGTATCTACTGCCATACCAATCGTTAAAACCAAACCCGCAATACCTGCGGCAGTTAACGTAAAGCCCATAGCACTCAATACCCCAACTGTAAAAAGTAAGTTTAATATAAGTGAGATATTAGCGACCCAGCCAGCAGAATTATAATAAATCAACATCAACCCGAAGATGACGATGAATGCAATGATAAATGCTTTTAAACCACCATTTGCTGCATCCTGTCCGATTGTTGGGCCAACAACCTGTTCAGCTACAATTTTTGCGGGGGCATCTAATTTACCGGCTTTTAATATATTAGAAAGATCCTGTGCTTCATCAATGGTGAACTTTCCGGATATTTCTGTCTGTCCGCCATCAATCTTGGCTTTAACCATCGGTGCAGAGTAAACAATGTCATCTAAAGTAATGGCAACAGGCCTGTCAATATTTTTTCCTGTCAGGTCAGCCCATTTTTTACTACCCATTGTAGTCATGTTCATTTTGATAGATGCACCACCGGATTCATCAAAACCCTGATAAGCATCATCAACACTTTCACCTTCCATCGGCGCTTTATCGCTGCCAGGCAATGTTTTTATTACATAAACAGGAATATATTTTTCACCTTTCTCAGGAGTTTCTTCAACGCCATAAACAACTTTAGAATTAGCCGGGAAATTATTCTTTACAACATCCAGCGCTAAATAACTATTAAGTGTTCCGGTATCTTTTGCAGTAGTAATAAAATAAAATTGTTTATCGTACGATAATTTTTCCTGGCTTATATCCAATGGCGTCATTACTTTAGCTAAAGCATTTTCATTAGCAGCTTTTTTTGTAGAGTCAGCTCTGTTTAAAGTACTGTCTTTACCAACGCCTGTTAAATATGCAGCCAAAGCTTCATTGGCATTTTGATAATTTTTAGAGATCTCGCCAAAACTATATATTTCCCAAAACTGAAGATTGGCAGAAGATTGTAAATATTTGCGTACACGTTCTTTATCAGAAACACCAGCTAACTCAACAGTAATGATATTTTTATTTTCATCCAGATTGATATTAGGTTGTGCTACACCGAATTTATCAATACGTTTTAATAAGATCTTATACGTTTGCTGGATAGCCGTTTTTGCAACAGCATCTAATTTGCTGATAACAGTCGGGTCATCATCTTTCGGAGTTACATCTTTGGTTGGATCGCCATTGGGTTTGCTAAACAATGCAGCCAGTTTAGCGCCAGGGTTTTGCTGTTCGTAAGCAGTACTGAATAAAGTAATGTAATCTGTTTGATTAGTTACATGTTCAGCAGTAGCTGTTTGTATTGCTTTTAATAACTGAGGATCTTTTGGGTTATTACTTAATGATTTTAATAAACCTTCCAGACTAACGTCCATGGTTACACTCATACCGCCTTGCAGGTCAAGACCAAGATTCAGTTCATTTTCTTTACACTTAATATAAGTAGTGCCAATAAGCGGGTAAATACTTTTATCCCTTGTACTATCAAGGATGTGTTGCATTTCCTTTTTAACCAATTGCGTCTTTTCATCGGCAGTGGCAGTTGGGTTCTGCATCCGTACAATATTTTCAGCCTTTGTTTTTACTGTGGATTCATAACTGCGTACTACCCAGGTATAAGAAAGTTCCCACAAAGAGATAAGAATTAAAGCAATGGCAAAGAACCAAACCAGCCCTTTCAGTTTCATAATAGATGTCTTTTAGCTACGTTGTTAATTTTAAGAAGTTTGCAAAGATAGGGGAAAAACCGTTTGGCAGGCAGTGAAGTGATATTAACAGCACGTGTAAATCTTTCGCAATCAACATTGATATTATTGAAAATCAACTGTAACCATCAAAAACAAGACAATCACATTTGTTTTTCTTCATTTTTACGTAAGATAAATAGCTAACTTTGCCACCCGAAAAACTTTTTATTCAACAAAAAATTTATTTAGTGTCTAACAACCCTTTATTAGCCGACAGGATCAATGCGCTGGAAGAAAGCGCCACCCTTGCCATGAGCAAAAAAAGCAGAGAGATCGCTGCTCAGGGGCATGATGTAATTAACCTTAGCGTGGGTGAACCCGATTTTAAAACGCCAAAGCATATATGCGATGCAGCCAAGAAGGCAATTGATGACGGATTTCATGCATACACACCGGTTTCAGGTATTCCTGAATTGCGTACTGCTATTGCAGAAAAATTAAAAAGAGAAAATAACCTTGACTGGAAGGCTGAAAATATAATTGTATCAACAGGCGCCAAACATTCATTGGCAAATGTGATCGAAACTTTAATTAATCCCGGACAGGAAGTAATCATCCTTGCTCCATATTGGGTGAGCTATGCCGAAATGGTAAAGATCACCGAAGGCAAAAGCGTTATTGTAACAGGAAGTTTTGAAAATGATTTTAAAGTAACTGCCGAACAATTAGAAGCTGCGATCACTCCAAAGACAAAAATAATAATGTATGCTTCGCCAAACAATCCAACAGGATCTGTTTACAACGAAAAAGAATTGCGTGCATTTGCAGCGATCGTTGCAAAACATCCCGGCATTTTTGTGTTGGCAGATGAAATTTATGAGTATATCAATTTTACAGGCGAAGGCAATTTTAGCATCGGAAGCATTCCTGAAATAAAAGACAGAGTAATAACTGTAAATGGCTTCAGCAAAGGCTTTGCAATGACAGGTTGGAGAATTGGCTGGACAGCCGCTGCAAAATGGATCGTAGATGCATTGGATAAATTACAAGGACAAGTTACCAGTGGAACAAACAGCATCACACAAAAAGCAGCCGCCATTGCATTTACTAATATGGATGCGCCAAAAATGATGCTGGACGCATACAAACGCCGCCGCGATTTAGTAATTGCTAAATTGAAAGAAGTGCCTGGTTTTAAAGTACGCGTACCAGACGGCGCATTTTATGCTTTTCCGGATGTGAGTTATTATTTCGGAAAATCAGATGGTAAAGTAACCATTCATAATGCAGATGAGTTATGCCTTTGGTTGTTGGAAACAGCCTACGTTGCAGTAGTTACAGGCAACGCATTTGGAGCGCCCAATTGCATTCGTATAAGCACAGCTGCCAGCGATGAAAAATTAGTAGAAGCTGTTGAAAGGATTAAAAAAGCTTTAACTGCATTGAAATAAATCAGTTTAAATAATATAAAAAAACCGCAGTTCATAGCTGCGGTTTTTTATTATAAAATATTTTTTGGGACAAGCATAAGTGCGTCTACTCGTCATAGTTGTGTCACTCACTTGTGCAGTATACCGCTATGGTTCAGATGAAAACTTTTTATGCAATTCCAAAACCTGCGGCAGCACCATTTCCTGTTCATCATTCTTAATAACGTAGTCGCATAAACGCATCTTCATTTCTTCATCCAATTGTTTATCCATCCGCGCGAGTATTTCTTCTTTGTTAATATTATCTCTTTTAATGACACGCAATATCCGGAGTGGGGCAGAAGCGTACACGCCAATAACTTTATCCAGATCTTTTTGCGAGCCGCTTTCAAAAATAAGCGCAGCTTCTTTTATCACGTATGGAGTTATTTGTTGTTTCATCCACCTTGCAGCATCTTCAATAGTTGCAGGATGCACGATCGAATTTAATATCTCTAATTTTTCAGAATCATTAAAAACAATCGACGATAGATAACTGCGGTTCAGTTTTCCATCAATATATGTTTGATTACCAAATTGCTCTTTTAATTTTTTGATTAAATTTTCATTTTCATTCATCAAACGTTTAGCCGCTTCATCTGCATAATAAACTGGTATGCCAAGTACTTCAAATACTTTAGCCACGGTGGTTTTGCCGCTTCCGATTCCGCCTGTTAAACCGATCTTTAGCATAAATTATTAAATTCCAAATAACAAAAAACAAATTACAAATGATAAAAAATAGTCCTTAAAACAAAAATTCCAATATCCAAACTATTAAAAGTCCTGGATATTGGAATTTGTTTTTTGGAATTTGTATTCGTATTATTTCTTCGAATCTGTTGTAGCAGCAGAAGTTTTATTAATATTCGCCGTCCACTCCATGCTGATGGTACTTTTTTCAATTTTAAGATAACTGCCTGGACTTACTTCTAAGCTAAGCGTTCCATCATCATTAATTTTATTAACGGTACCATGTATGCCTGCAATGGTTACAACTTTATCACCTTTTTGTAAGTTGTTAAGATATTCTTTTTGTTGTTTTTGTTTTTTTGCCTGAGGACGAATCATAAATAACCAAAACACAAGGATCATCAATCCTAAGAAAATAGGGAAAAATCCGCTGCCTTGCTGATTGCCCTGGCCCATCATCAGAAAAATACTTAAAAGGTTCATTGTTAAATTATTGTTTGTTGAGTAAATGATTTTTTATTCGCTTTTTTGTATATCGCCTGTCAATATCAATTTCGGAAAAGACGGATATGCATTTGAAATTACTGTTACTGTTTTTACTACATGATTGCTTTTACCTTTGCTGTTAAAAATAACTTTTATAAAAGCTGTATCTCCCGGAAATACTGGTTTTTCAGGCCTTTTAGGAACTGTGCAGCCACAACTTGCAATGGGGTCTTGTGGAAAAACCAATGGTTTATTACCCGTGTTTTTAAAATTAAAATTATGTTCAACCAAATCGCCTTCTTTTATAGTACCAAAATTATATAGTGAATCAATGACTTGTACTGAAGTCGTGTCTTTCATCGCTAATTCCAACTGTTTTTCTTTTGCCTGATCAGCATCATCCATGATCTTATCTTTCCTGCGGATATCACAGGAAGCAAAGATGAGTGGAAGACAAAAAAGAAACCAGCATTTTTTCATTCAACTAATTTTCGGCAAAGTTATTTTAAAGCGTACTGTTCTTAAAACTTATTTTGTGGATCTTATCCTGTGTAGTAAGTTCCTTATGAATATTATCTAAAATGCCATTGATGAATTGCCCGCTTTGCGGTGTACTGTATTCCTTTGCCAGATCAATATATTCGTTGATAGTTACTTTGGTAGGTATCGTTTCAAAAAATAAAAACTCGCAAATACCCATTTGGATTATTATCAGATCAAGCGCCGCAATGCGATCTGCATCCCAGTTTTTTAATTTGGGTTTTAGCAGTTCCATCGTTACATCTTTTTTCTCCAATGTTGTTTCCAATAGTTTTTTTGCAAAATCTAATTTCTCTTTGCTGGCTATTTCTTTAAAATCGTAGGATGTTGGTTTTTGTAAAAAATTCAATATTAACTGGCTCATCATTTCCGCATCATCATCCCAGTTTATAAAATATTCTTCCACGTGGTTAATGAATGATTCGTTGGGCAACATCAGGTTGGTAAAAATAAATTCCAGTATATCTTTTTCTGATTTTTTTTCTCTTGATTGAACCGTTATATATTCTTTGTACTCATCCGATTCCGCTAATGCCTGGTATGTTTTTTTAAGGAGTTCTTTGTCAATGATCAGCTCTGGTTTTGTATCAGCAATAGCGGCTTTGTAAGCAGGCTGTTCTACAATTTTCCATAATAATTCATTACCGGCTATTTTGGTGTTGATACTTAGATCTCCTTGCGTGGGCAAATGTTTAGATGCTTTCTGCCGTGCATCTGTTTCAGAGTAACGGGCTACTTCGGTTATAAAATATAACAGGTTTATAAAGAGCTTGCGGCTCTGTTCCATTTTTTTATTGAGAATGCTGATTCCTTCGCCGGGCGTAACTTCTCCGCTCATACTGTCAATGGCATACAGGCTTTGCATCACTTTTACCCGTATATTTCTTCTGCTGATCATTCTTAAAGAACTTTGTTTGAGACGGCAAATTTAGGGTTTTATAATTTGTCCGTGGTAATGTGCTGAAATGAAAAATTGTCTGCCAGAACAAGTAAACTGACTGACAAGAGTTTCGGGATGCCTGTCAATTATACTTTTTGTGAGTATTTTAATAGTGTTGGTACGAAAATCGCTTACTTTTGTTGCCCACAAAATTTACATTTAAAACTAAAAACTCATACAACTATGGCGAAGAAGTTAAGCATTACCCCGCTACATGACAGGGTGATCGTTCAACCAGCTGCTGCTGAAACAAAAACTGCAGGTGGCATTATTATTCCAGATACAGCTAAAGAAAAACCACAGCGTGGTACTGTTTTAGCTGCAGGCCCTGGCAAAAAAGATGAACCAGTAACTGTAAAAGCAGGCGATACTGTTTTATATGGCAAATATGCCGGAACAGAAATTACTGTTGAAGGAACTGAATATCTTATTATGAGAGAAAGTGATATCCTTGCTATTGTATAAATAGCTGAATAGAAAATAAAAAGTACAAGTGAGTGACACAACGATGTTGCTTAAAGAACTGAAGCTTGTCACATAAAAATTACAAACACAAACTTAAAACTTAAAACAAAATGGCAAAGATGATATTCTTTGATATTGACGCCCGCAACAAAATGAAAAAGGGTGTTGATACATTGGCAAACGCAGTTAAAGTTACATTAGGACCAAAAGGACGTAATGTAGTTATTGAGAAAAAATTCGGTGCACCACAAGTAACTAAAGATGGTGTTACCGTTGCAAAAGAAATTGAACTGGATGACCCAATTGAAAATATGGGTGCGCAGATGGTTAAAGAAGTAGCTTCAAAAACTGCAGACATTGCAGGTGATGGTACTACCACTGCAACTGTATTGGCGCAAAGCATTATCAGCGAAGGCCTGAAAATGGTTGCCGCCGGTGCAAACCCAATGGATCTGAAACGCGGTATTGATAAAGCAGTTTCAATTGTTGTTGCATCTTTAAAAACACAAAGCCAGACAGTTGGTAACGATGCTAAAAAAATCCAGCAGGTTGCAACAATCTCTGCTAACAACGACGAAACAATCGGTAAATTAATTGCTGAAGCGTTTGGTAAAGTTGGTAAAGAAGGTGTCATCACCGTTGAAGAAGCAAAAGGCACTGATACAACTGTTGACATCGTAGAAGGTATGCAATTTGACCGTGGCTACATCAGCCCGTACTTTGTAACCAACAGCGAAAAAATGCAGGCTGAATTGCAGAACCCATACATTCTTATTTATGATAAGAAGATATCTGCAATGAAAGACATTCTTCATATATTGGAAAAAGTTGCTCAAAGCGGCCGCCCTTTAGTAATTATTGCTGAAGATCTTGATGGAGAAGCATTGGCAACATTGGTTGTAAATAAATTACGTGGTACTATCAAAGTAGCAGCAGTAAAAGCTCCTGGCTTTGGCGACCGTAGAAAAGAAATGCTGACTGACATCGCTATCTTAACAGGTGGTACAGTTATCAGCGAAGAACTTGGCCACAAATTAGAAGGCGCTGATTTGACTTCTCTTGGACAAGCAACTTCTATCAACATTGATAAAGACAACACAACAGTTGTTGGCGGCAAAGGCGCTAAGAAAGATATCCTGGCACGTGTTGGACAAATTAAAGCACAGGTTGAAAACACAACCTCTGATTACGATAAAGAAAAATTACAGGAACGCCTTGCTAAATTAGCTGGCGGTGTAGCGGTACTTTATGTAGGCGCTGCAACTGAAGTGGAAATGAAAGAAAAGAAAGACCGTGTTGACGATGCATTGCACGCAACCCGTGCTGCTGTTGAAGAAGGTATTGTGCCAGGCGGCGGTGTAGCATACATCCGTGCTATTGCAGAACTTGAGCCAAAAGTAAAAGGCCAGATAGCTGATGAGCAAACAGGTATGGCAATTGTTCGCCATGCTTTGGAAGCTCCGGTTCGTACGTTGACTTCAAATGCTGGTATCGATGGTTCTATCGTTATTCAGAAAATTAAAGAAGGCAAAGGAGATTTTGGTTTCAATGCAAGGACTGAAGTTTACGAAAACCTTTTTAAAGCTGGTGTAATTGATCCAACTAAAGTTAGTCGTGTTGCTTTGGAAAATGCAGCTTCAATTGCAGGAATGTTGTTAACTACCGAATGTGTAATTGCCGACAAACCGAAAGAAGAAGCTCCAATGGGTCACGGTGCTCCTGATATGGGCGGAATGGGCGGTTACTAATCTGACGACAAACTACCGGTAACGGACAACCGAAAATAAATATTTAATCCCTCTTACGTTTTGTGAGAGGGATTTTTTTGTATGGACATTTGTAATCCTGCTCAGCATTGTTGTGTCACTCACTTGTACTTTTTATTTTCTATTCAGCTTTTTCTTTAATTGCTGCAGGCGCTAATAAAGAATAAATGGCTGAGTCTAAAAATTTGCCGTTAAAATAATAATTTTCTTTAAAATAAGCTTCTCTTACAAAACCATTTTTCTCTAACAATTTAGCGGATATATCGTTGGCAGGATTTATAACCGCTTCTACGGAATGTAGTTTCATTATATTAAAGCCATAATCAAGTACGGCGGTTACAGCTTCCTGCATTAACCCTTTTCTATGAAAATTGGTGGCGAGGATATAACCAATTTCAGCACGGTAATTTTCTTTTTCTATCCTGTGAAAACTAATGATGCCAATTAATGTGTTATTTTCTTTTAAGGTAAGCGCCCATGCGATGTAATCATTATTTGTAATTCCATTTTCAATTTTCTGGATATAATTAATTGCATCATCAATGGTTTTTGCCATCGGGCGGTCGATATACTTCATCACATTACTATCTGAACGAAGCCCGAAGACTTCATTCGCATCTGCTTTTGTAACCTGGCGAAGCAACAAACGTTTGGTAGATAATACGGGGAAGTTTGAAAAATCAAGGACAAGCATGGCTTTTAATTTTAATCAAATATCATAAAAAATGTTCAATAAAGGTATGCGGTACAAGTGAGTGACACAACGATGTTGAGTAAAATTACCAAAGCTTGTTACAAAAAAATTATTCTTTCTTTTTAATACCGAAACGCTTTAAAACTGTGTGCCACACCGGCATTACATCGGGAGATATTTTTAAAGACAACGTTCCGGCGATGTATAAAAATAAGAAACAGAAGCTTCTTACTACAAGTCCTGCAAAGCCATGAAGGTTTATGAAAGGATAGTACGTTATTAAAAAACAACCGATGCCTAATAAAATTATATACAATGTTTTTGCATCAAAAGGTTGCAGCTTGTATTTTTTAAGCAGGAAAATATACCGTATAAAATTATAAATAGTAAACGTGATAAGATTGGAAATTGCGGGGCCTAAAACGCCGATCCGTTTTGTAAGTATATAATTGAATGGAAGTGTGAGACATAATAAAATGATGCCGGTAAAAAATTCAAAGCGCCATTGTGTGGATGTGCCGATGATCTGCGAATTAACGCCGGTGCCCATATCTATGATGCGCATTAAGCCGATGAAAAAGAAAACCCATCTGGCATCTAAATATTGATGTTGTAATTTAAATGTAAATATGCCGTCACTAAAGTTGAGCCATATCAATGCGAATAAACCTATTGCGAAAATTAACTGATTGATGGATGAACGATGATATATACGGTTGATCTTGCTAAGCTGTTTATCTTTCCATGCCTGTGAAAGCGCGGGTACGGAAGAAGATACAATGCCACGCTGTGGCGCTTGTATCAGGCTTGCTATGTTTTGCGCTAAAGCAAAAACGCCGGCATAAGCCAGGCCGTCTTTCATAACAGCGGCAATAACAATGGTATCAAAAACAGAAGCGATCATATAAACCAGCGAGCCGCCATATATAAATGATATCAGCGTTATAATTTTTTTAAAGAATTTTTTTGAAACAATACTTATTTTAAATGTAAAATGCAATTGTCCGGTAGCAATTAAATAAACAATCAGTACAACTGCCAGCAGAAAATAAGTACCGGAATATAGTTTTATAAAAATGTCGAAATTGGCGATAACGCCAATCATAGTAAGCACAATTAAAATAGTGGTGAACATCCTGAATTGTATCTCGCGCAGGTAATTGGTAAAAACAGATTTTCTTAATTGCCAGGCATATACTTCAAATAATGAATAAGCGCTTAAACCCATGCCGAACAGGAATATCCAGTGATAATATTTTACAAGATAAGGCGAGTTGCCGCCAAACTTGCGGATAACAAGATCTTTAAAAAGGATTCCTGCTATTAATACTAAACCAAAGCCAAATAAGGAAACCAATAATGCCCATGACATCATATCGTTTTTCTTTTTCGGCAGATTATCATTATAGTAAGGAAAAAACTTAGTGATGTAAGCGCTCATGCCGAGATTAGAAAAATAAAACATCAGCGTGGCAATGCCGATAAATATATTGGTTAAACCATATTCTTCCTGGGTAAATCCGCCTTGTCGTGTGAAAAGATATGTATTCAACAAACCAAGCCCAAAGCCAATATACACTACTACTGAAGATAAAATACTCTGCTTTCGTATCTGCGACATACTGTTGTTTGCTGCTAAATTAATCTACCTTTTTTGTATTGATGTAGAAATTTCTGTCGATTGAAAATTTAGTATCGCCTTCGGGATATAAATTTAATGTTTGCCAGCTTTCTGTTGGTTTTATCCAGCGTTCGCCTTTGAAATTTATTTTTAATGGAAGATTAAATCCCGATACACAATTAGTCCAGCGATAGGAAAGTTTATATCCGTCAATTTTATATTCCAAAGTTGGGACTTGTATCGTTCTTAAATATTGATCAAATACTTTCGAGAAATTTATTTTTGATTTGGAGCTGATATAATCTTCAATTTGTTTGGTGGTAACTGTTTGATGATAAAATGTTTTATTCAAACCACGTAATATTTGCCTGAATAGAGAATCATTATTTATTACCTGCCGAATAGTATGTATCATGTTGGCAGCTTTATAATACATATCATTATCTTCCGGTTCTTTATTTACGCCATACGGCGTGATGATGTTTTTTTTATTTTCAATATTTTGCCGTTGGCCGATCACGTAATCATTGCCGGCTTCTTTGCCATAATAATATTCTGTAAATAATTCTTCGCTGTACGTTGTAAAGCCTTCGTGTATCCACATATCAGCAATGTCTTTGCTGGTGATATTATTGCCAAACCATTCGTGGCCGCTTTCATGTACAATAATGAAATCAAACTTCATTCCCCAGCCGCTGTGGCTAAGGTCTTCGCCGTAATAACCATTCTTGTAGCCGTTACCGTAAGCCGTGGCGCTTTGGTTTTCCATTCCTAAATATGGAGCATCTACTAACTTATATCCATCTTCATAAAAAGGGTAGGGGCCAAACCAGTATTCAAAAGCTTTCATCATTCTGGTAGCATCTTTGAATTGTTTTTTTGCTTTTTCGAGATTATAATCCAATACCCAATAATCCATTGTAAGGTTTCCATTTTCGCCTTTATATATTTCGCCAAAGGGTACATATTTACCGATGTAAGGAATGATATCATAATTATTGATAGGAGCTTTTACTTCCCATTTATATGATTTTGTGCCATCATTATTATTGGCTGTATCAACCAATCTTCCATTCGCCACAGCTATTAGGGTATCCGGCACCGTTATAGTTAAGCTTGCGCCATCATCCGGTTCATCACCCTGGTAATCTTTGCAGGGATACCAAACGCTTGCGCCAATCCCCTGGCTGGCAACACTTATCCACGGCCTGCTTTGTTTATCTTTTTTCCAAACAAAGCCGCCGTCCCATGGCGGTTTTACTGCTTCTATTGGTTTGCCATGATAGTAAATTGTTATACTATAAGAATTGCCTTTCGAATGGCATTTCCACCCCAGATTCAATTTATAAGAATTACCTTCTTTTTTAAAAGCAATAGGTGCAACATCTTTTGGGATAAGTACGGTCAATAATAACCGCTTTATGTTAAGGCTATCGTTTATAAGAAAATCATTAAAGACCGCACTATCAATTACCAGAGGATCTTGCAAATCGATCTGCATTATGCTGCTATTGTCCTTCAATGCTTCAAAACTTATAGTCGTTTTTCCTTCAATTGTTTTATTAATAATGTCAGGCTTTATTGAAATATCATATCTTAATACGTTCCACCAGTCTCTATATTCGCCATTACTGCCACGTAAAGTATCAGCATGCGTAAAAGGCTGCGAAAACACAGTGCAGCAAACAAACAACAGGAAATAAAAAATAAGAAACCGGCGAACAAATTTCATTTGTTAAATTTAGTTTTTATTGTGTAAAGATGAAGGTAAAAAAACGATCTTTTATACCGCTTATAAAATTAAGAATGCTTGTGCTTTGTGTCTTGTGCCTTGCGTCTTGCTCATCGCACCAACATCCGGATAAAAAAATATTCCACTACAACGAAAGCAGTGGCATCGCTTCGCTTGATCCGGCCTTTGCCAAGAACCAATCTGTAATGTGGGCCGTTCATCAATTATATAATACATTGGTGGAAGTAGATGACAATATGAAATTGGTTCCATCATTGGCAAAGAGCTGGGAAATTTCTGATGATAATTTGATATATACTTTTCATTTGCACACCGATGTTTTTTTTCAGGATGATGAAGCTTTTGCAAATAATAAAGGAAGAAAGTTTACTGCAAACGATGTTGAATATAGTTTTAAACGTATCATCGATAAAAACACAGCAAGCCCCGGTGCCTGGATATTCAACAGCCATATTGATTCTGCCAATGGTTTTAAAGCTTTGGATGATTCTACTTTTCAATTAAAATTAACCCATCCTTTTCAACCAATACTCGGCATATTAAGTATGCAATATTGCTCGATAGTTGCCAAAGAAGCAGTTGAAAAATATGGAAATGATTTTCGCCGGCATCCCGTAGGCACCGGCCCATTCCGATTTGTGGCTTGGGAAGAAGGGCAGGCGCTTATCTTAAAAAAGAATAATAATTATTTTGAAAAAGATAGTTTAGAAAATCCATTGCCATATTTAGATGGCATAAAAGTTTCTTTTAATGAAAGCAAAGCGACGGAATTCCTGGAGTTCCAACAAGGTAAATTAGATTTTATAAATGATATTGATCCATCTTTTAAAGATGAAATACTAACTAAAACCGGCAACTTAAAAAAAGAATGGCAAGGTAAAATTGAACTACAAAAACATCCTTACCTCAACATTGAATACTTTGGTATTTTATGCGACAGCAACAATACACTGTTAAAAAATTCTCCATTACGGTTGCAAAAAATACGTCAGGCAATTAATTATGGTTTTGATAGAAAGAAGATGATGTTGTATATACGAAACTCTATCGGAACAGCAGCTGAAAATGGCTTTGTGCCGATGGGTTTGCCATCTTTCAATACTTCGGTTGTTGGTTACCGTTATGATGCAGAAAAGGCTAAACAATTATTGGCAGAAGCTGGTTTCCCCAATGGAAATGGACTGCCTGTTATCACGTTACTTACCATTCCTATTTATACGGATATTGCCAGTTATGTTGCTAATGAACTGCAACAAATTGGTATTAAAATACAGGTAGAAACTGTGCAGAAAAGTTTGTTGTTAGAACAAACAGCCAAATCGCAGGCATTGTTTTTTCGTGGAAGCTGGATCGCTGATTATCCGGATGCGGAAAATTTCCTAAGTGTCTTTTATGGTAAAAACCCCGCTCCGCCTAATTATACAAGATATAATGATCCTGCATTTGATGAATTGTATGAAAAAGCAATGGCAGAAAAAAACGATTCGGTACGATACAAATTATACCAGCAAATGGATCAACTGGAAATCAACAATGCACCGGTTGTGCCGCTTTGGTATGATATGGTAATTCATTTGGTGCATACCAATATTAAAAATTTTAAACCCAATAGTTTGAATCTTTTGGAGTTGAGGCGAGTGCAAAAAATTAATAATTAACAATTAGAAATTAATAATTTTATTTTTTGGAATGAACATTAGTTCTTTAATCAACATCGTTGTGTCACTCACTTGTGCCGCATACCGCTATTAAGCTTTCTTCAATTTAGCCTTAAAAACCTTTTCAAATTTTTCAACTTTTGGCTTTACTACTAATTGGCAATAAGGCGCACTGCCATTTTCATTAAAATAATTCTGGTGGTAATCTTCTGCGGGATAAAATTTTACAAATGGTTCCAAAGTGGTTACTATCGGTGATGTGTATGCGCCACTTTTATCCAGTTCAGCTTTATACTTTTCCGCCTTTGCTTTTTGTTCTTCATTGTGGTAAAATATTACGCTGCGGTATTGTGTACCCACATCATTTCCCTGCCTGTTTAATGTGGTCGGGTCATGGGTTTTCCAGAAAACTTCCAGCAGTTCATCAAAGCTTATTTTTGACGGATAGTAGGTTATATTTAAACATTCAGCATGACCGGTTGTGCCGGTGCAGACTTGTTTGTATGTTGGATTATCTATATGTCCGCCACTGTAACCGCTTACAACTTTTATTACACCTTCCAGTTGCTGAAAGATCGCCTCTGTGCACCAGAAACAACCATTGCCAAAGCTGGCAATTTCAAATTTATTAGTATCGCTCATAATTTTTATTTTTTGTAATAGATATACGTACAACCAATTTACGCAGATTAAAACAAAAAGTTAATAGTAAAAGTTTAATTGCTGAATAAAGGTATACAGTACAAGTGAGTGACACAACGATGATGCCACAAAGAACAAATGACTGTACAAAAAAATCTTAAATATCTTTCATTTCTTCGTGATGTTCCAGTTGGTCAAGTTTCTTTTTGCCATACGATATTCTTGTAATTACTACAAATAAAACCGGTACAATAAAGATCGCTAAACTTGTTGCAGCGAGCATACCGCCAAGTACCGTCCAACCAATAGTATTGCGCGCAACGGAACTTGCACCCGAAGCTAACGCTAACGGTAACACGCCGAGAATAAATGCGATAGATGTCATCAAGATAGGACGTAAGCGAAGCCGTACTGCATCTAATGTTGCGGGGATTACCGCCATGCCTTTATCAACACGTTCTTTGGCAAATTCAACAATTAATATCGCATTCTTTGCAGACAAACCGATTAAGGTAATTAAACCAATTTGCGCATATACATTATTCGTTAATTCTTTTCCATTTATAAGTGGGACTAAAGTGAGCGCCAATATTGCGCCTAATATACCAACCGGTACCGCCAATAAAACCGAAAACGGCACGGCCCAGCTCTCATACAATGCCGCAAGGAATAAGAATACAAAAACAATAGACAATGCAAAAATGTAGACAGAGCTGGAACCTGATTTTATTTCCTGCAAGCTTAAACCGGAAAATTCATATCCGTATCCTTCCGGCAAAACCTTGTCTGCCGTGCGTTCCAGCGCTTCAATAGCTTGACCGCTGCTATAACCTTGTTTGGCATTTCCATCTATTTCAGCACTGCGGTAAATATTAAAATGTGATATTAATGGGGCGCTTTCAGTAAGTTTATAACTTATTACCGTGCTTAAAGGAATCATATCGCCCGCCATATTTTTTACATAATACTGGCCCATCTTGGTAATATCATTTCTGAATGATGTATCAGCCTGAGCCACTACATAAAAATTCCTTCCATAAATCGTTAACTGATTTATGTAAGTACTTCCCATATACATCTGCATAGTGTTGTAAACATCGGCAACATTAAGTCCGAGTTTTTTTGCTTTATCCCTGTCAACATCCACTTCGTATCCTGGCGTATGTGCAGAGAAGAAAGTAAATGCGCCGGAAATTTCGGGTTGTTTATTTGCCTCTGAAACAAAAGTATTTACGACTTTTTCAAACGTTTTAATATCATCGTTTGATTGCCGTTGTTCAATCTGTATACTAAAACCGCCGGCATTACCAAGCCCTGGAATAGCGGGTGGCGGAATAACAACAATCTTTGCTTCTTTAATTACAGACAAACGTTTATTCAGTGCTGCAACCACACCCATTAATTTCAGGCTGTCATCGGGGCGTTCATCCCATGGTTTTAATTGCATGAAAATAGTGCCTGCATTGGATTTTGAACCACCGGTCAATGCATTGTAACCACCTAACGCCGCTACGTGAAGAACGCCGGGCACACCTTGCGAAATTTTCATCACACTATCCAAAACCGTCAACGCTCTTACGGTAGCGCCGGCTTCAGGAATTTCAAATGAAATATAAATACGCCCGTCATCTTCCGTAGGAATAAAACCTGTTGGCTTTGTTTTAAAAAGCAAAATATCGCCGGTAATAATACACGCCAATAAAATAATAACCAATGGCGCTCTTTTTACCCAGCCTTTTACGCTCAAAGTATAGTTAAGGCTTATCTTACGATAGACTTCATTAAAATTAAAAAAGAATTTATTCAGCCCTTTTGAATCTTTGGTAATATGCTGTGGTTTCAACAACAACGAACACAAAGCCGGCGTAAGCGATAAGGCGACAAAAGCAGATATCAATACAGAAATTGCAATAGTAATAGCGAACTGTTGATACAACCTTCCAACAATTCCAGGTATAAAACCAACCGGTACAAATACCGCGGCAAGTATCAATGCAATGGCAATTACAGGGCCGCTTATATCGTTCAAAGCCTTTGCTGTGGCTTCTTTTGCAGACAGATGTTCTTCATCAATATAATGCTGCACAGCTTCCACCACAACAATAGCATCATCCACCACAATACCAATCGCTAATACAAAACCAAACATGGTCAAAGTATTGATAGTAAAGCCAAGCGGTATAAAAAATATGAATGTGCCGACAATTGCAACAGGAATAGCTAACACCGGAATTAAAGTTGTACGCCAGTTTTGAAGGAAAAGAAACACAACTAACGTTACCAATCCTAATGCAATCAATAATGTTTGTACCACATCCGAAATAGAAACTTTAACTACCGAAACAGATTCAAACGGAACAACATAAGCAACATCCGCAGGAAAATATTTTTTCATGGCATCCATCGCTTTATATACTCCTTCGGCAGTTAATAACGCATTGCTGCCTGGCGCCTGGTACACCAATAAATAAGAAGCACGCTTGCCATCAACAAACGAATTGGCGGTATAACTTACTTTACCCAATTGTATGCGCGCAACATCTTTTAAATATACAATTGAGCCCTGTTGCGGGTTTGCACGGATAACAATATTGCCAAAATCATTTTCAGTAGTAAGGCGGCTATTGGTAAATACAGTCAACTCAAACGCAGTAGAAGAAGCCTGTGGCGGCGAAGCCACTGAACCTGCAGCTACCTGTAAGTTTTGTTCGTTGATACAATTCTGTACATCATTTACTGTAAGTCCTAATTGCGCCAGCTTATCAGGTTGCAGCCAGATACGCATCGCGAAATTATCTGCGCGGCTAAACACATCACCAACTCCGTGTACGCGTAACAGTTGGTCTCTCACATAAATGTTAGCATAGTTATCCATAAACGGAATACTATGCGAACCATTCGGAGAATATATAGCGACCAACATTAAAATACTTGGGTTACGTTTCAATGTGGTAATACCTAAACGTTGTACCTGCG
>Ga0206833_1102_pt1 | contig 22124 bp, 17 predicted proteins | sample Alteio_BWOrgCont_32_FD_152891 | JGI IMG/M metagenome (GOLD analysis project Ga0206833, IMG submission 152891) | Enriched cells from forest soil in Barre Woods Harvard Forest LTER site, Petersham, Massachusetts, United States -... | ecosystem: Environmental > Terrestrial > Soil > Temperate forest >... | reverse complement strand
CGCGAATTCCGGGATTTCGCTGTGATTTGGGGTTCATGTTCAGCCAGTTGCAGCCGTTGCCAATCTTAGGCGCTCGATTGCCTCCAGAATGGCCCGGAACAACTCCCGGGGAACGGCCACCTCTGCCATCTGGAAGACCGCCTGCCGGGAGTGGCGCACGACTTTTGCCCCGATCTTGATCAGTTTTTCCCGGAGCGTCGTCATGCTCCAATGCCGCACCGAGTGCGGCAGCACGGCCTGGCGGAGGAAATTGCCCATGTTGTATGCCAGCACGAACAGTTGCAGCCGCACCTTGTTGTCCACAAAATCGTGGCATGACAGTCGGGTCCAATTGACGGCGTTCTTGCCTTCCTTGATCCACTGCTCCGCCGTGCCCCGCTGGTTGTAGAACCGCACCACCCGTTTGGCTGGCCGCCCCAGATTGGTGACGATGAACCCGACGCGAGGGAACAGTTCGCCCTTGTGCCATTCCACCTTGGCCACCACTCGCCGGGCGATTCCCCAACTCTGCGCCTGATATTGGAAATCCGCGTACCGCACATGAGGCGCGTTTGCGGGCCGCCCCACGGGACGCACCAGCAGTGGCGCGATCTCTCGCATCAGGATGTCATTGGCCGGCAGCCGGATGGCGTACCCGTATCCCTCGGCTTCCAAGAAATCGTAAATCTCCGGGTTGGCAAAGGCCGCATCCGCCCGGAAGTAAAATGGTACTTCAAGGCCGCGATAGCGGGCCACCACCGGTTCCAATACTTCCAGCCAATCCTTGGCGCTGTGAACATTGCCCTCCCGCAACATGGCTTGTTCAACGTCCCCAAACTGATTGAAGCAGAACAGCGGGTGATAGCAGGTGCAGTCGAAATGTCCGTTGTACGCGCTGCCTTCCTGCTGGCCGTGGGTTTCGCTCACTGAACTGTCCATGTCCAGAATCAACTCCCGCATCGGCCTACGTTCCCGCAACCGGTCAATCCACTTTCCCGACAGGTTCGTCAACGCAGCCAGGTTTTCCGGCTGGGTCAACACCTCGGTCTCAAACCGGCCCATCTGGCTGATGGAGGCTGCATTGCGCTCCGTGGCTCGCCCGCCCACCACAAACCGCATGGTAGGGTCAACCGAAAGCCGCTCCGCATCGTTGGTGTCCTCGTATCCAGCCAAACGGCTGAAGACAGACTGCCGCATCAATGCCACCATCGAATGTTGCGTGTTCTTGCCCCTGCGCCAGTCCTTCAGCAGGCCGTCCGCCAGCGATGTCAATCCCAGCGCTTCGTCGAGTTCTCGATAAGCTAACAGGCCCGCATCCGAGGTGATCTTCGAGCCGTGAAATTCCAGCTTCAAAGAACCGTCAAAACTCACCCGCAAACCATGTTTTTGACTTTCACCCACTGGATTCTGGCTATTTTTCGTCATCAACATTGATCATCCCTTGTGTTCATGCGGATTTCATTATATCAAGCGGTTCCCTTTTGTGAAGTGAATCTGGGAAATCCGGGTTTAGATGGCTTAGGAAGATCAATTTGTACGAACTGGTCTCCAGATGAAGACCCGCCTCCTCACGACGGCGTCTACACTCGACTCCGGCCATCGAAGGTTGCTAAAGGCGGGGTCGGTGTTTTCGCCATCGCTAGGATCAAGGAAGGTACTTCACTATTTCCACACGATAATCAAGAGATGGTTTGGCCGGATAAAAATTCCCTTAAGGGAACGTCAAAGGAAATTCGCAATCTTTATGACGATTTTGCAGTCATTAAGGATGAGCGGTACGGCTGCCCGCCAAACTTGAACCGCCTGACAATGTCCTGGTATTTGAACGAGCCACCTAAAGGCAAAGAACCAAATATACGTTGCGATCCGGAAACTTACGATTTTTTTGCTACGCGGGATATCGCGATAGGCGAGGAGCTGACGGTAAGCTATGATTCCTACAGCGAAAGACCCTAGCATTTACGTACCGCTTCGGGCGAGAAACAGTCAAATGCTGGATCACCCGACGCCGACCAATCACTTGGAGATATTGCGAATCGCCAAATGCTTATTTTTTTTAAAGTAAGCCTCCATCTTTAGTGACGACAAGACCCAACTGACAAGGCTCGCTTTCGACGTTGCAATAAGGTGAGAGTCACTGAGATTATAAGCGGAAGAGTTTGAATTTTCTTCTGCAAACCGAAATATCTTTTGAAAAAATGCCGGTACGGAGGGAGCGCCCTCATCACGCAATAGCTGCTCGAGAGAGCAGGTAATGGCTTCTTTGAAGTCCAGCTCAACAGTTTTGGTAGCCGCCGCAAAGGTCGCGGTTGTAAGAATAAGGTCAGTTTCACCACTAAAACGCCATTTGGTCTGAGCCTCGACATCGCGCCGAAACTCCTCGAAAGCAGTGGGACTAAATTTCCATTGGGATCCGTCAATTTCGATTCCGACACTTCGCTGGTCTCTCGGTCTTCCAGGAGGCCAACCAGTTCCATAACCAGGAAAAAAGAAATGCGTAAATCGTCCGGCGCTGTGATGGTACTGTTCCAGTAGAGGAATGATCTCCCTTTTTGCGAGCTCGCATCTGGGATTGATAAATAGAAGGCCCACTAGACGTGACTGAGCCCCGTCACCGTCAAATGTGTCGGTGAATGAATCGCCAGGTCTCATGCATTTCATTCGCAATTCCTGCTTGGGCGCCTTCTTTGGATTGTCCCTTGCGAAAAGGTTGTGGAGCGTACCTTTGAAGGATCCGAGATTGGTGACCGGTAGCATGTTCGCTCAGGGGTTTAAAAACCGCCTTCTACAGGTTCGATGCGATTACGCAAGCTGTTTTCCTTACGAACTCAATTTGGGATCGCGCTGACCCTGGCTATGATTTCTGGCCTCCTTCGGTGTTCGGTGAGATGATGTTCACAGGTCAAAGTCTTACAGACTTGGCCGCGCCCTAGCGGGATAGAATTCGCCCGCAACTGGAAGCGAACGCCGACGCAGAATGCGCCCTCAACCATCCTCCGGCGGCGGAGCCTGCGTCACGGCCGCCCTGCCCGTAGGTGTGACATCCATGTCGGACGCGACGACGGGAACGCCGGAGGCGCCGGCCATGTTCGGGCCGAAGTAACGGCTGGCGCATTCGGGGCAGACGCTGTGGGAGAATGTCGCCTGCGAGTGCTGCTCGACGAATTGCTCGACGCGCATCCAGTAGCCCGAATCGTCGCGCACATTCTTGCACCATGCGCAGATGGGCAGCAGGCCGGTGAGCGTCTTGATGGTGGTGATGGCCTCCTGCAATTCCTTCGTCAAGCGGTCGCGCTCGCGCTCCATGCGGCTCTTATAGAGCGCCATTTCGATATTGGTGCGAAGCTGCCGCTCCTCGAACGGCTTGAGCAGGTAGGCGAACGGTTCGGAAATTTTTGCCTGCTCGAGCACGGCCTCGTCTGAGTTCGCGGTCAGGAAAATCACCGGAATGCTCAACTCAACCCGCACGAGGTGGGCGGCCTGGATGCCATTCATCGGGCCCTTGAGCATGATGTCCATGAGGATGAGGTCGGGCGTGGCAGTGCGTGCGAGCTGGAGTGCCTCGTCACCCGTGGTCCCCCACCCTGCCACCTCGTAGCCGAGCGCCTCGAGACGATCCTGGATATCGGCGGCGACGATCGCCTCGTCCTCGACCACGAGAATCCTGGATGGTGTTATTGGGGCGCTCATGCGTTGGATTGGGATCTGAAGTAGACCCGGAATTCCGTACCCATTCCGTTGGAGATTTCAAGCCGCGCGCGCATTTGTTTTGTGAGAATGCGCACGAGGCGCAGGCCGAGCGAAGTGGCTTTATCAAAATTAAATTTCTCCGGGAGGCCGACGCCGTTGTCCGAAACCATGAGAACAAAGTCGCCGGTGTCTGACTTCGTCAAGCGCACGCCGATCTCGCCCACGTTGCGCCCCGCGAAGGCGTACTTTAGGCTGTTCGTCACCAACTCGTTGGTGATGAGGCCCACAGGGATGGCGGTGTCGAGGTCGAGCGATACCGGATCGACGTGGAGACGGGTTTCGACGTGGGTCGTCTTGGTTCGGTTGGCGGAAAGAACCATATTGAGCAAGCTGCGCATGTACTCGGGAAAGTCAATCTGGGCGAGATCGTTGGACTGGTAGAGTTGCTCGTGGATGAGGGCCATCGATTTGATCCGGTCGCGGCTTTCCTCGAAAATATTGAGCGCATCCGGGTCCTTGATGTAAGAGGCTTGCAACTGCAGGAGGCTGGAGACGATCTGCAGGTTGTTCTTCACGCGATGGTGGATTTCCTTCAGCAAGACTTCCTTTTCCTCGAGCGAAGCCTTGATGCGGCTCTCGGCTTCCTTCTGCTCGGACATGTCGCGGATGATGGTGGATAGAAATTCGACGGAACCGGAGGGCGACTTGTGCGCGAGGATCAACTCCGAAGCGGGCACCTCGGGTCCGTTGCGCGAGAGCACGGCGGTCTCGCCCTGCCATGCGCCTTCGATCATGGCCACGGGCAGGCCTTCGAGCGCGACGAGATCGGATGCCCATGGGGCGTGAACGTCGGGCAATCGCAAATTACCGATCGGCTCGTCCGGGGCGAGGCCGAGCAGATCGCGCCCGGCGCCGTTGACGTAGAAGAGGCGCCCGAATTTGTCGGCCATGCCCACCATATCCGTCGTCGCCTCCAGGATGGCGCGGAATCGCTCTGTGGTCTCCTGCGCTCGCGCGCTCTCGGTAACGTCTTCCGCCACGTAGCAATAGCGCGGCTGCCCGGCCGCCGACCGGCCCAGGAATGAAACGGTGGCCGCGAACTCGCGCTCCTGCCCGGAGATGAGGCGGCGATGCCGCAGCCGCATCGGTTTCCGGTGCCGCTCGCTCTCGCGGAATTTTTCGAGCCATGGCTCGATTTCTTCATTGGTCCATCCCATCTCCCGCACGGTCCTGCCGGCCGACGGTAGCGTGCCGCCGCCCATCAGCGTGGAGGCGGAGGAGGAATTGACGGAGACGAAAAAGATGTCGTCCTTCATCAGCTCGACGATGCCCATCATCATCGGAGCGCTTTGGAAGAAGGCGCGGAGCGTGGACTCGCTCTCGAGCAGCTCCCGCGCGATGCGGTCGCGCTCGGTCATCTGGTGGTTGAGTTCCTCGTTGCGCCGGCTCAATTCCGCCGTGCGCTCGCGGATGCCGTCCTCGAGCTGCTGCTGGGTCTGCTGGAGCATGATCTCCGCCTGCTTGCGTTCCGTGATGTCCGTGATGCAGCCGATGTAGCCGGTCAGTTTGTCGTCCTGGATCTGCGAGGTGAATTGCGCCAGGACCCATCGCACAGAGCCGTCCGGCAGCCCAAAGCGGAAATCGAGGTCGCGCACTTCGCCGTGGCAGGTCCAATCCTCGACGACGCGGCCCCGGTCCATCGGATGCACCGCGGCGAGCCATCCCTGGCCGAACGCTTTCTCCGCGGAAATGCCGGCCATGGCGCACCATTTGTCATTTACGAAGATGATTTGCTTCTCCGCGTTCATCCGGAAGATGCCGACCGGGGCGATGTTGGTCAGCTCGCGATAACGCGACCGGCTTTCCTCGAGCTCGGCGGTGCGGCTGGTCACGCGGCGCTCCAGACTTTCGTTGAGCGATTGCGCCCGGGCCTCCGCCAGACGGCGCTGGGCCACGACGGCGCTTGGGAAGAGGCAGCACAGCTCGCTCACGCAGAGGAAGGTCTGCACGTGAAAATAGGTCCGCAGCGGCCCGAAGGCCTCGATCCAATACGATCCTCCGCCGGCCGCCATGCATGCCGTGGCCATGACCGCCAGCAGCACCATGCCCAACGTCACCGTCCGCGCCGGCAGCCGCATGCTGCCCCACAACAGCAGCGGAAAGGCCACGGCTGGATAAGGCATTTGCACATCGACGAACGGGATGCCCCCGAATGAAACCGCCGCGGCCACACCGATAACACCGAGAAAAACCATCGATTCCACCGACAATACTCTGCCCCTTCCCGCTGCGGGCGAAGCCACCGGCGCCCGGCCGCCCCATGCGAGGACGAGCGGTGTAAAGAGCAGCAACCCCAGCGCATCGGAGCCCCACCACATCGGCCAAACATGCGTGAATGGAACATCCGTCACGAAAAGGCCGGTGTAGAGGAATGCCGGGATCGCCGAACCGCCGATTGCAAGGACGGAGCAGACGATTACGAGCCGCAGCATATCGCGCACACGCTCCAGCCGCGGCACGCCGCCAAGGAACTTCCTCAAAAACCAGCTTCCGACCACGGCCTGCAAGGCGTCGGTGCCGGCAAATGAAACGCCCGCCCAGACACCATGATGGCGCACGAATACCTGGACCAGGATGCTCGCCGGAATGGCCGCGAGCACGAAGGCAATCCATTCTCCCGCCCCGGCAACCAGCAGAGCCCCGAGCATCAAACCGCCGCCCGGCCAAAAGGCCATCGGATGGTAGGGCGCGAACAGGAGCGGGGTGCTGACGCAACTCCCGATCAAGTACGCGGAAAAAAAGACGAGAGCCCGTCCCACGAGAGGCAGGCGCCCGCCTTCAGTATCTGAATGACCAGACTGAGACATGGGAACTGTGAATCGATTGCACATTCCGTTCCAAAGCGGCCCAAACTCGCAAATCTGTCCAGAATGTGCCTAAATCGGCATAGCGAATTCCGAGTTGTATCGGGGCACGATGCTTCGCAAAGGGAAAACTGGGAAGAATGCGGGAGTTTTCGCTTGCGGAGCGTGAGTGTGGTGTTAAGTTGCGCTTCCTCAAATCGCGGGGTGGAGCAGCCTGGTAGCTCGTCAGGCTCATAACCTGAAGGTCGTGGGTTCAAATCCCACCCCCGCAACCACTTTAAAGCCCATGTAATCAACGAGTTACATGGGCTTTTTGTTTCACAAGATGCCTAAAAAATAGGCAAAAATCGCTAGCACACTTCTAACACACTCTTGACTTTTTTGAAAAACCTGATAGCCTTAGGTAAGAATTGGGGCAGTTCCCCAGGGGGTTCCCCGTGAAAACCAACCTAAGCACTATGAGCAACATTGAATTAATGGGTGGGAAGCTTCAGCTTTACCGCCGAGGAAACAGCAGCTTCTGGTGGTGCGCAGCTTCCGTGGGCGGCAAACAGCGCCGCTCCACGACCAAAAAGGAGAGCCTTCAGCAGGCTCAGGCAATCGCTGAGGATTGGTTTCTCACCCTTCAGGGAAAGGACCGCGCCGGCATCCTCGGCTCCGGAAACAACTTCCAACGCGCCGCGGATCAATTCCTCAAAGAATACGGCGTCATCACCGAGGGACAGCGCAGCCCCCGCTGGGTCGAGGGGCATGGTATTCGCCTTCGGCTGCACCTTATCCCCTTTTTCGGTGACCTCCACGTTTCCCAAATCACCGCCGGGAAGGTGCAGGAATACCGGGTTCACCGGATGACCACCTACAACGACCCGAACCCTCTCTCCAAAAGCAATCGGCCGCCCAGGACCCAGCCACCGGCGAGGAGTACCCTTCACGATGAAATCGTGACCTTGCGGCTTGTCCTGAAAACGGCCATCCGTCACGAGTGGCTTGACCACCTCCCCGATCTATCACCGCCCTACAAGACACAGGGGAAGATTGTCCATCGCCCTTGGTTCAGCCCCGCCGAATACAAGCAGCTTTATGAAACGACGAGAGCGTATGCGCGCAGCCCGCAGCGCACTCGCTTCAAATGGAACGCAGAACAGGTACATGACTTTGTGCTCTTTATGGCAAATACTGGACTTCGCCCCGATGAGGCGAAGAACCTTCAACACCGCGACGTGATGATCGTCGAAGACGAGCAGAGCGGAGAAAAAATCCTCGAGATCGAAGTGCGTGGAAAGAGGGGTATCGGCTTCTGCAAAAGCACGCCTAGCGCCGTCAGGCCCTACGAGCGGTTGCTCGCCCGTCCAAAACCCGTCCGAGCCGAAACTCGGCACCAACGGCAATTGCGCCGCAAGGAAGGCGGCGCTCCTCCCCCACCCCCTCCGTTAGAAACGCCCCAACCGACCGATCCGGTTTTCCCAGGCAATCACATCGCGCTGTTCAACGGTGTCTTGTCCCGTGCCCAACTGAAACTTGACCGAGACGGAAATCCCCGGACGGCCTACAGCCTTCGCCATACCTACATTTGCATGCGGCTCATGGAGGGGGCCGACATCTACCAGATTGCTAAAAACTGCCGCACCAGCGTCGAGATGATCGAGAAATTCTACGCAGCCCACATCAAAAACACCCTTGATGCCGCGGCGATCAATGTTCGCCGCCCCAAACCCTCACAGAAGAAAAAAGCCAACCCCGCGAGGCAACTGGTTCACTCCGACGGTTCCGAATAGGAACCAGGAGATTGTTTTTGTGAGAGCGAACGCAGGTTCGCCGGCTTCCTTCGCGAGCCGTTCAGCGGCTCGCTTGGCGCATCCCTTGCGGATGTGCGCCTTTCAGGGGCGCAGGCCCCACTTCCGAAAACCAAATCCCGTGCTTCGATTAGGCGGCTTATTTCGATGCGGCAGAGCCCGTAACCAAATTCACGCCGTAGGACGGGCGGCGGCATTTGAGTTGGTGACCCTCTTGGCGGTCAGGCTCCAGCCAAAGCCGGTGAGGGTGCCCCCGGCCGGATCGGCGACAAACACCATCGAGCCGCGAGCCGGGTGAAGCGCTTTATGGTCCCGCTACTCAATACAAAAGCGATTCCTGTTCGAGGCCCTTTCGGGCGGAGTCAATCGAGGCACTTATTTGCGCGATTTCTGAATGGTTTGCCTTCAGAACCCGAAGATGTTCGTGACGCAAGTAAAGGTCGCGACTTCCGCGCTCGCTTAAAAGAGCCTCAAGGTTCTCGGGGATCAAAAGCTGCGCATCCGGACGGTGCGGCAGTAACTCTGTCGCGAAGATGCGTAAACCCGCGCGGTCATAATCCGGGAAATGAAGTAACTTGCCAGGCCAAGTTCGCACCCATCGTTGCCACGCTGTTCCCCAGCTCCAGCGGAGAACGAGCGCGAAGTCCGCAAGTTTCTCGTCGGTAAAGTGTGGCCGTGCGCTCTCAAAGTGAAGAAGGCAGCGGACGTTTTCGATAGCGACGAGCGTGCCGGCAGTGATGCGCAGGTGCGGCAATTGTGCGGGCGAAATGAAAATGGCACTGCCGGGTGGTGTGCGTGCTAGCGGCTGGCCTGCGAGTGAGCAGTTCCCGAACGAACGAAGAAACAATCCTGAAAGCGGAGAATTCGGTAACGCTTTGGAATCACTAGCAATTTCCGCGAGCGATTCGCGAGTTCGGTTTTCCGTTCTGGCATCTGCAAAACGCCTCAGATCGCGAATGCCCCATTGTTGCTCTGCGAACGCCTCGATTTTTCCCGGCACACCGCGCACGACATAGCTGGAACCGGATTTCTCGAGATGTACCATGTGAGCTTCTTCAAGCAGCGGCAGGAGCGATTTTGAGACTTGCTTGCGTGGGAGCGAGCCGCCGTCGCTAAGGTGCACGAGCTGTCTGGCTTGGGCTGGAGTCAGTCGCATCGCAGAATTTTCCGCAGCACCTCCTGCGCGCCAAAACGCTGACCGTGTTTGCGCACGTGGACCGTGTGTTCAAATCCGGTTGTTTCCTGAGAGTGGCCAGCGGTGATTAGGATGATACCTCGCTCCGTGGCGATCCTCAGCACGGCACGGATGTATTTTGGCGCCAGCACACCTGTTTCATCGAGGATACAATGCACCGTTGAACCTGCCTTCGGGTCGATGGCTCGGGCGCGATAGACCTCGATCAATGACAGGTAGATGAGCATTTTAACAAGGTAGTCAGTTCCGGTGGAGCCGATGTGATCGAGCGATTTGCGCCAGCCTAAGTCATGACCATTCTCGCGGACGCGAATGAAGAAATCGAAGTAGTCGGTGAGCAAAAGATGCTGGCTGCGATGACTGTCGATCTGACGGAGCAGGCGTTCAAAATGATCGATGGCGCGATCGATCTCTGTGCGGTCGGCACCCTTTGCAAAAAGATCGCGCTCCTCGCGAAATGAAAGCCCTTCAAATTTGGCGAACCCTTCCAGGATGCTGATGAGTTGGTTGTCTTTCCGCTCGACTTTTAGCTCCACGGAGTCAAGCACCTCGACAAAGTTGATCGTCGCAAGATTGGCCTGCACTGAGTCGGCCGTCTGGTTCACCTGGCGAATGCCATCGGCGAAAGCCGCGTTCTTGTTGCAGATATTGTGGATGAACTGCTCGAACTGCTGCGTCTGGAGACGTTTCATGCCTGAGATAGCTTGGTTGTGGACGAAGCGCTTGAGCTGATCACCGACGAAAAAAAACCAGTCAAAGTGCTCGTGAAGCGGGGAAAAGCCGAGCAGCTTGAGTCCGTCGTCTTCAAAGCGTTTGAGAAAATCTCGCGCTTTCTGATTTCCCTGTTTGCCGATTGACTCGCCGCTCTGGTGAGCCGTTTCGGCATGGGATAGAAAAGAACTGATCGCGCCTGGCTGGTGGAAGGATGCCGGCGGGAGATCGTCGCGATGAAAGCAGCCTTGCTCGCGCTCAAAGCGCGGATCGTTTTGAAAACGTGTGACGGCCTTTTGATCTTCCTTGGCTGTGTCTATCGCTTCCTTCAATGCGTTCGCTCGTCCGCAAAATGCGCTGCAGGCAAGTTGGTGCCGCTCGCCGAGTTGCGCGAGCACTTTCTGTTTTGCTTCCTGTAGTTCACCGAACGTGGCACGCTTCGACTCCCACGACGGCAACCGATCAATCCAATCGCTCTTTTTCCCACGATATTCCGCGACTTCGTCGCGAAATCCTCCGATTCGCTTCACTTCCTTCGCCGCAGTATCGACGCGTTTCTGGGCGGCGGTAACGCGCTCCGCATTTACGCCCTTTTCGGAAAGTGCTCGCTGCGACTCTTGCTTAATCCGGGACATTTCGGCCTCGTGTTTTTTCCGCGCCGTTTCTTCGTCGCCATCAATGCCGGCGAGCACAGCTTTCTCCGCTTCGATCAGCTTCGTACGTTGCGCTTTCCACGCCGCTTCGATCGTGGTCAACAACGACCGGAAGTGCTCCTCGGCTCCCCGTTCTTCGCTGCATAGCTTGTCATCGCTTTTTTTCCACTCGCATTCTTGGGCATCAAGCGTTTCGCGCTGCTGCCGCTTCTTCGCATCAAACTGCGTCCGCAGATTGACGAGATGGTTTTCGAGCCGCACGGCCTCGTCACCGAGTTTCCCTACCAATTCCACGCTGGCAGCAAGCGACGATTCCAATACAGCCGACGTTTCCGCGTGACGCTTCTCCTGCGCATCGAAGGCCGCGATGTAGCGGGTCTTCGCCGCGGCCAATGCTTCCTGCCGATCCTTAAGCTGCTTGCGCAGGTCGCGCTGCACTCCGGCGAGCCGGGCGCGGTCAAAGTCTGCGGCCGAGTCTGGCAGTTGCGCCGTGGAAATTTCGATGCCCCATACGGTTTGCTGCGTGTCGGACGCGAGTTTCGCACTCAACTCGCCCGCATTTTTGAAGAGCGTGTCGCGGTTCAAGGTCTTCGCCGCATCGGGCCACGAGTCCGGAGATTTTTCTTGGAAGAAGCGTGCAAGCGAGACATCGAACGCATCGAGTTCGGCAGTTGCTCGCGAGCACCGCCCGTCCAAAGTTTGGATTGTTGCCTCGATACCCGTCTTTTCTTCCTCGGCATCGCGATTAAAATTTTGCCGCTCGGCTTTCGCCTTCTCACGCGCGATCTCAATTTCTCTGCGGATGCGATCTTGCTTTGCTGATTGTTCGCGCTGCTCCCGGTCCGCTTTATGGAATTGAGCCTCTGTTTCCGCAATCTCGCGCGGAGGTACCATGTCAGCGAGCGACTTGAAAGCGTCGCTCAAAGCCGTCCGTTCGTCGTCGAGTCTCTTTCGCCGCGGTTTGAAAGCCAGCGCACTCGACTCCTGCTCGTGCACGACTTTGGCGCGCGCCGTCTCATTTTCGGAATCGGCAGTCGCGACTTGCGCGCGGAACTTCTCTCCGGTTTCCATGCGCCGCTTTTGAAAATGGCTGGCAACCTCCACCCAGCCTTGACGTACACTTGCGAGCAACTGCTCCTTCCGCTGGTTTTCGTCGGCAAACTTCGCCGTGACGGTAAGGTATTCGCCTTCCGCCATTCGCTGCTCCTCCTCGCACTGCGGCAGCAATTCCAACTCTCTGGCCTTCCGTTCGATCTCCCGCGCGACGTATTCAACGCTAAAATGCGTGGCCTTTTGGATATCCGCGTCGAGCACAGCGATGTCGTTCCCGAGCGACTTGATCGCCTCATTTAACACTCTGATTTCGCGCTCAAACTCTTGGGCCTCCTCCGCCTCCTCGCGCCGCAACCTTTCACATTCATTATCCAGTCGTTGTGATTCCTCGGGCAAGCGCTTCGCTGCGCGCACCAGGTTTTCGATAGCGCGCTGGCGGTCGGCTCGCGCCATCTCGAATGACGTTGCAAGCTCCACGAGATTCTCAGCCTCCTGCTCGTGTCGCAGGTAAGTTTTCACCGCGAGATTCACGCGGCGAAAATGCTCCAGTTGATTCTTGAGCTGCGCCAAGTCGAGTTCCGCCGCAACAGCATCATTACGCAACCCGCACGTCAGTGCCGATTTCAGCTTGTCCGCATCGATTTGGTTAACAGTGAAGATTCCGCTGATGATGCGCGGCAGCACGCTCACTTGTCCGGCACCCCGAGCGGCTGGGCGAAACACCCCAAAGGCAGATCGCTCAATCCCGTAGATGCGATCTGTGAAATCCTCGTAGGACGAAAGCAAATCGTTTGGGCACCTTGCGTCACGCCACCGTTCTTGGACTCGTTCGATTGGCAGCACGACGTTCCCATCAAAATAATAATCACGCGCAAACGGCGCATCGACAAAATGAAACTGAATACGAGATCCCGGTCGCGTCACCACGATATGGTAATCGGGCTGTCCTTTCGTGCGCGCGACGCAATAAATGAGATAACTCGGCGGAATGCCGAGATAGTAGCTAACAAAGTCCTTTTTATTTTCGTCGAGCGCGTAGGATGCCTTATCGTTGTTACCGAGATAGAAGAATAAGACAGCTCGGAGCAAAGTCGTCTTGCCATCACCATTGCCGGGACTGAAAAGGCGACAATGACCTCCGACGGGAATTTTTACCTCCCCGAATCCAGCAGCATTGATCAGATGAACGTACTCAAGTCCCGGCATCCACGCCTCCCGTCTCGGTCTCATGAATCTGGATGCGATCCGCAAATTCAAACAAATAATGAATCGCCGACAGCACCCGATACTCCTGCCTCGCTTGGTCGTATTCGGAAAGATAGCCTTGGCCCACAAGCGACTGTAGCAAATATGTAATCCGCTCGGGGAAGCTCGCGTCCTTCATTTCTTTCTTCATCTCTTGGAGAAACCGCTCGGCCCGCGCATCACCTTGACATTTCAACGTCAGCGTGGCCGCGGAAAAAATCACTCCTTCCCCGAAATGCTCGATATGCGTGGAGAGAAAATCGAGCACTCGCACGAGGCGAATCATCTTTTCCAGCTTCGCCTCGAGATTAGGCTGCGGCTCCTCGTCGGCGGTGAAGTAATAGCAGCCGTCACCTTTCTGCAGTTGCAGTCCGATCACTGCAAAAAATGTGATGCACGCCGCTTCGACTTCCGGTTCCGCTACGAGTCGATACAAGTCTGCATCCTCATCTGGCCCGTTTTCAGAAAGCAACCGATTCGGGCCCCGGCAAAGCCTAGCGAAAAGCCGATGCGCGACAGTTGGAGCTTCGATCGTCATCGCGCAGGTGGTTTCACGACCGCGTATTCCCAACGGTCGGTTGCGGCGAGGGCGAATGGCGCACGACTCCAACTCCCCGCCCAATCCTCGTTGCTTAATACTGCGCAAAATCCCTCGATAAGTTCTTCCTCGGTGAGTAATCGACCCTCGACGCGAATGTGCCCCAAGAATACGAAAAGGTCGTCATTCTGTCTGCGAAAATTCTCGAAGACATCTTGCCAGTCGATGACTGGAGACACCTCTTCGACCGGGGTTTCCTGAATTTCGACGTGACGGGCTCGTCGGGTCGCATCTGCCAGCCCGGCTCGCGCCAGCATGCGCGCGAAAAGCTCCGGGCGCTCGTCGATGATCGAAGGCGCGAGCAGTGTCCGCCAGCGCGGCTCGCGAAACCAAGGACCGGTAGCAGCGGCAGCCATTTCCTCGATATTTGTTGTGGGCAGATGCTCATGCCGCTCAATCAATCCACGCAAGAGGATTAACTTCCGTGCCCGTACATGATCGCGCATGACACGGTTTAGATATTGTTCAATCTGCTGATAGACGTCGATGAGCGCATCACCGACCTGATCACACCGATGGAGCAGTCTTGTGCGCAACAAAAGGATTTCGATGGCCCCTTGTTGTTGGAAAAATGCGTGGCTCTTGAGCAATCCATCCAATTCCGCTATCGCTCGCCCGTAGCTTCGGGCGCGTTCGAGATGCCACTGCAACTTCAGCAGCTTCACCTCGTAGTCCGAACCCGCGCGGTAATCATAGTCGGCAGCAGATTTAATTTCTTCCAGATGGCGCTGAGCACGACTGTCGCAAGTGCGCAGCAGACGTACAATGCGTCGTACGAACGTGTCGCCTTTGCCCAAACCGGCTAGTTTCCGATATCCTTCGATGAGTTTCGGCAATTCCTCAAGTAATGCCACTAGCCAGTCAGCTTGGGCCACTTCCGCGGCGCTGAGCATGTCCTCAAGGAATCGCTCGAGCCGGTCGTCCAGCCGGTATTCGTTACTCGCACCGTCGTGTTCGAGTAGCCCAAGTGCGAGCAAGCGCTCTAGGGTCGGACGATCGCAAAGCTCGGCAGCTACATCTGCCGGCACAGGTTCCTTGCGGTTTTCAAAGAAACGCCAAAGCACAGAGCGATAATCGCTCTGAAAAATTCGGAATAGGCTGTCCTTCTGAATGGGCATCGACCTTGGTTTCAGGAAACTTCCAAAAATTGCGGGGATTGGCAATGGAACTCGACGTTGAGAAGCCGGGAGCCCTCAGGCCGCTCGATTGATTTCGCGAAAAACTAGAGCTGTGAGATTAAAGATATCCTAGTTTAACCGAACGAGCCGCGCTTCGTCGTCGAACCCAAATCATCGGCAGTCAACACGCATTAGACCCACCGGCGCTCGAACCAAGACTGGAGTGCCCGCTCGGCCAATCAAGGATAGCTTTTTTTCACTTTTGGGACTGCGTCGAGCGGATTTCTTAACGGCATCTTTAGGCTATTTTGGTAGACTTTCGGAAAAGTAGCGAGATAGTGAATTGTTGAACAATTCATCTCGCCTCTACGAGGATTATGGTCATGGCTCGCTATGATCGCAACTACATCGGAGAACGACGCACTCGCTCCGTCGGGATTAAACTGACCCCGACAGAGCGGCAAGAATTTGAGACCGCCGCGAGTGCTTTGGGAGTGCCGTTGAGCGCATATATGCGCGATCTCTGCGTGAAGCGTTCGCCGATCGCAGCGGCCCCTGCCCTTCGCCGCAGCCCGGAAACAAAGGCGCTCATGAATGAACTGAGCGCCATTGGCAATAACGTCAATCAGTTGGCCAAACATGCTAACACCCAGGATGAGCTGCCAGCCCTTCCAGTCCTTACGACCACAATGGACGCGGTCAAAAAGGCCATGGCCCATGTTTTGGAACTATGATCGCCCGGTGCGTTGTCGGGCGCGGTGTGTCGGGAGCCGTTCGGTATATCCTCGGCGAGGGACGTGATCCCGAGACAGGCGGCCTTGCGATCCTTGAGGCCAACGGCACCAGCCGCGTTGCCTGGATCGGGGGGACGGGATTCGGTTTCAAAGTTGAGACCCAGGCCGATGCCGAATTGGCCCGGCGGATCATGGAGTTCGACGCCCTCAACCAGAGCAGCCGCACGAGGTTGTGCGAAAAGGACTGCGTCCATCTGGCCCTCGGCTGGCGTCCGGGCGAAAATCCGACCCGCGAGGAGATGGAGAATTCTGCCCTCAGCGCGTTGAAAGCGCTGGGCATGGAGAATGCAAAAGCGATCTTCGCGTCGCATACGGACGAGGACTACAGCCACATCCACATCGTTGCCTCCAAAATTAATCCCGCGACTGGCAAGGCATACGACCTCAGGGGAAATTTTCTCAAGCTCTCGAAATGGGCTCAGGCTTACGAGATGGAGCATGGCGGTGTTGTCTGCCTGCGCCGCGAGGACGCCAATCGGTTGAGGGATGCGATTTCCGCCCGCGACCCTCAAGCTGTCATCGAAGCGATGACCGAGCAGCGGGCCACCTTCACCCTGACCGACCTTGACCGCACACTGGCGAAGCAGATCAAAGGCATCTTCAAACGCGCTCAGTTTGGCGAGCGGGTGCTGGGCCATGCGAATATCGTTAAGCTCAAAGATCATGCCGATGGCCCCACAACACGCTACACGACCCGCACTGTTCTCAAAGCCGAGGGATACGTCCTGGGGGCGGCAGAAGTCCTCATAAAAGACAAAAGCTACGATACCGGAGAGACGGCCCGTGCGTCCGTGCTTGAGAGCAAAGCCTTTTCGACAATTCGACTCGAGCAGGCCGCGGCTGTCCGAGAGGCAACGGGGGCCAGTGGCTTGGCTCTGATCGACGGCCAGGCCGGAACCGGCAAGAGCTACACCATGTCGGCGATCCGGCAAATTTACGAAGCAACCGGCGCAAATGTCATCGCGTTGGCTCCCACCAACGTCGTTGTTCAGGACATGCAGCGCGAAGGCTTCAAGCAGGCAGCGACCGTCCACAGCCAGTTGTTCGCGTTAAACAGTGGCCGCCAATCATGGAACAGCCGAACGGTCGTAATGATCGACGAGGCAGCGATGATCGACACCAAACTGATGGCGATGCTGACCACCCATGCACACGCCGCCGGCGCGAAGCTGATTTTGGTCGGAGATGACCGGCAATTATCCAGTATCGAGCGCGGCGGCATGTTCGGTGCCCTAAAGGACCGTTACGGCGCGGCTTCTTTATCCGAGGTGACGCGCCAGCGCAAAGACGACGACAAACGCGCCTCCTCGATGATGGCCGAGGGGAATTTTTACGATGCATTGCAGATGTACGAGGCCAAGAAAGCGATCAACTGGACCCAAAACCAAAATCAGGCGCGGGCCATGCTCGTCAAGCAGTGGGCCGCTGACACGGCTGAAGCTCCCGAAAAAGCCAGGTTCGTGTTCGCATACACGAATCTCGATGTCGGCGAATTGAACGCCGACTTGCGTTCCGTCAGGCGAGCGCGTGCCGATCTCGGCCCCGACCACATTCTCCCTACCGCCGAAGGAGAGCGGCCCTTTGCGCGGGGCGACCGTTTGCAGATAACGGCCACCGAAAAGGCCGCTGGCCTTTATAACGGCATGATCGGGACCGTTGAGAAGATCGAAGGGACCGAGGTGTCCGTGAGGTTCGACGGAAAACAACCGACCCTGCGCACCTTTAATGCCGAAGACTTCCCGGATTTTCGCCACGGATACGCTGGCACGATTTATAAAGGCCAGGGGCGCACACTTGACCAGACGTACCTTTATCATTCGGAACATTGGCGCTCCGCTGCGAGTTACGTCGCCCTCACCAGGCACAGAGACAGGGCGACGTTGTTTGTGGCACGGAATACCGCGCCCGATGTCCGACAGTTGGCGCGTCAAATGGCGCGAGTGGATGACCGTCGCGCGGCATCCAATTTCTTTCATGACGACGACAGCGGTTCCCCCCGAGCAGCAGCACCCCGTGAGGTTATGGCGGAGTTCAGCGACTTCTTGACGCAACGCGCTCCCACGTCCCGCCCGCTCACCACTCTCAGCCAACAAACTTCCTCCACGAAATCGCCTGCCCCGAAAGAAGGCCAGCCGTTACAGCCTGAAACAGCAATTCCCGAGGTTCGGGACGAAGCCAGCGAGAGACGCGAGCGCCTACGGAGATTCAAGGCCGACCTAGAACGCAGCTTCGACAGGGGCCAAGGCCAGGATCGAGGACGAGCGCGATGAGCCGCCTTGGCATAGGCTACTGCCAAGGCGGCACTCTCGAAAGGCCACGGATTACGCCATCCTCGGCCGTCAGAGCCTAATTGCTTTATGGAAAGCAGTCGCCCAGCGCATTTTCATTCAGCCCGAGGGCGTCTCGTCTAGGTATTACTAAAAATCCGACGCATTTCCCCGATCCAAAGTAAAAATCACCTCTTCAAATTAGATGACCTAGATTCCGCGCTATGTTATAATGCGTTATATAAGCGGAACCATAATTCCCTCTAATTTTAAGGTGTCTCAATGACGAATGATGAAATTGCGTCCCTCAAGAATGACATTGCTATTCTCAATCAGAAAGTAGCCGAACTGTACGAACGAACGTCCGACACGAGCAAAGCTCTAAGAAGTCTATCCACCGGCATTACGGAACATTTTGGAAAAATCTATCGTTACATCGCCGACATCCATGATTATTTGATGCCCATACTGCATAAGGTCTTCCCAAACTATGAAGCAGCAAAAAAGCAGATTGACGCCTTCATGGAACAATATGGCGTGCCGAACGATGCCAAAAAAAATCGCTAGAAACTTTTCCTAATTGCCATATTCTTCCTTTCATGAAAATTGAAAGGAGTTATGGCCACCGGTTCTGATCGTTACGAGCCGCTCCGGCAGGCAGAACGCGAGGCGCAAAACCGCCGCCAGGACAAGCAGCCCCCCGCCCAAGAGAACACTGAGAAGCGCTCGGACCAGCAGCACGTTGCCGATCAGCAGGCAACTTGGCAGAAGCAGGCAGAGATTGCTGAAAATGGCCCGACACGGCCACCGGAGTCACGGGGGCACTTGCAACGATCAGTCGTTGATGGGCCTGACCTTCCGAGTATGAACCATTTAGGAAATAGACTGCATAGGGAGTTTAATGAGGGCTACAAAAAGCAGTTCGATGCCAAACAGGAAATTGAGCAAAGTCGGCAGCCCACACAGCCCAGCAGTGAATCACGGGATGCGACCTCGAATGAAGAACCTTCGCGGAGCTACGCAGATTTAAAACAAGAGCAAGCGCAAAAGAGCGCCGAACAATCTGCGCAGGTCAAGGAAGCCGGGAAGTCAGCGGATGCGAAGAAGCCGGCGCTAATGTTCAATTGGGATCGAGAGCAAGGGCACGAGCACGAGCGCTAGGCGATTGCCCCCTCTAACGGCAAAATCAGTCGAAACGACCTTATAAAACCACTCCTACGAGATTGGTCAGGCAGACACCGGTATCTGTCATCGCCTAGATTTATAGAATGATGTCAATCCAATAAACGCGAGGACAAACAAGAAGCCCGAGTTTGGCTCTGGCACAGCGGAGGCAGAAAAGGTCAGCCCAGCTAGAGCCACATGGTAATCGTCGGCTTTGCTTGGATTAGATTGACTCTCGACTCCAGACAAAGTGTAGACGTCTCCAGGAACTGCCCCGGCGACCTCAAATAAGACTAAATCCACATCACCGTAATCTATATTCCTTGTATAAATCAATCCGCTGTTAGCACTCCCCCCCGTCGTCTGTATTAGCCGCATATCGTCATCATCGTCCTGAGAACTGGATGTGTTGATCAACGCGCCAATGTAAAAGCTACTCGGGACTCCAGTTCCAATGGTGATATTGACAAGGTCAAGTTCCGAGGATGGGGATGAGGAATAGTTATAGGTGAATCCTGCTTGCACAGTCCCTCCCGCAGGATTGTCGATATCAGCGTAAAGTCTCTCAAAGCCACCAGCAGAACTATTTGACCCACCAGATGTAACACTGGTGATAAAACTCGGTAGACTGCTAAGGCGAGTTCCTACAAAAAAGGCTCCATCACCGTCAGCTCCCGTTTTGCTATCGTTTGATAGAGCCGTTGTAGAATACAAGTCGTAACCAGCGTTGATGTATGGGCTATTCGACGCCGTCACGCCTCCTCCGACAGATTGCACCTCCTTCGAAAAGGTAATTGTCGTCGCGCAAAAGCCTGCTGAAGATAATGAGGTGGTATATATTAGGGCGGCGATGCAAAGTCGCGCGGAACAAATGTTGCTTTTCGCTCGCCTTACATTGTTAAATGCTGCGAACAAGCTTTGAATTCGAGTGACTATGGGCGGGTCGATGCTGGTATTCGTAGGCTTCATTGGGAACTAATTTTTGTTGGTTTGTATTGTCTGCATGTCTCCTTGGCGGGGCTGCGCCGTCTGCTTGCCCCTCGCTGGCAGAGCCGCTTTTTCGAGATCGATTCCGATTTGGGAGAGCTTGCTGTCCTTATGCCAGACGACTTTCTCCGCAGGAATCGGATCAAGGTTCTCCACGAAGATAATTTGCTGGTGCCCTTTTAGCACCATAAGTTCGTCCGGGTATGCCAGTTGGCGCTGTTGTTCGCTAAAACCGGTTGTGCGCGTCCAACTATCGCTGGTTGAACTCGACGAGTTGCTTCCACCGCTTGTAAAGGACCTTGCGATGCTTACCGCCCTGCCGATCGCCCACGAGACATTGTGAACCTCGACTGTGCAAACGCCGCATAACGCAGAAAAGTACTCGGCGGTCATCTTGTCACGACTTCCAAAATATTGAATCACGCCGGAGTTACTGATAAATGTCTGCCACCCCGTTTCGCCATAAACTCGCGCCACAGCAACCAAATGAAACCTATAGCGACTATTGCAACCGGCAGCAGGCGTACAACGCCGCCAATCAGTCTTCCGGTCGTTAGCCCGGAGACGGACTGCCTGAGGTGATTGTCGCGAAATCCCTGGCCGAAGCCCCAGAAATGGGGCTTCGGCCTTCGGGGAATCAACGCGAATGAAATTCCAACTTATGAATCTTAGAAAAATGTCTGCACCCGGCAGGGGTGCGAAATTTCAATTGTTTATCCAGATTGCGGGAGTTCTGATCGTTACCTCAGGAACGGTTTGGGCGCAATTGTACGGTAACGGGAACCCGTTTCAGAATTATGAACTGTTCGAGCCGGCGCAGCGGCCCATAGGTGAGCGATTTGGGCACGTTCTTTCCGGTGCACTCATAGGCTTTCTAATCGGCGCGTTTTTCAGTCCTTTGTTACGGCGATTTCGTAGGGCCGTGTTCATGGCTGTGGCGGGAGTGGTGGTGCTGTATGCAGTGTATGGACCGTGGCCAATTGCGGACGGCGTAAACTGGCTGGTTTCCGCAATCATATTTATAGTTGCCTTTTTCTGGGGAATTCGTCTCGGATTCGAGAGAATATTGCAGGCTGTTGGCAGAGTGCGCCCGACGAGCCTCGGTTCTGCAAAATGGGCAACGTATGACTACCTTGCGAAAGCTGGCATGTTCATTGGTAAAGGGTTTCTTTTAGGTACGTTTGCCGATACCGACCGTGCATCCCGACTGAATTACAGCGGGAACCGGCATTTACTGACAGTCGCGCCTACGCGAAGCGGGAAGGGAGTTTCTTCGATCATCCCAAACCTTTTGACGCACGTGGGAAGTGCCTTGGTTGTCGATCCCAAGGGAGAAAATGCACTCATCACTGCGAAGCACCGTGGAGCGGGCGTGGCGGGTATTTCCGGTCTGAACCAGGAGGTTATTTTGCTTGATCCTTGGGACATCGCGGCAACGAAATTGGGGATGCCTCAGGGCCGATTTAATCCATTGGATTTGATCGTAGAAGGAGATCCTGACGCGACGGAGAATGCGTTTCTAATCGCCGATGCCATCGTCATGAGTAATGCGTCGGAAGATGACCAGTTTTGGGATGAAGAGGCGAAAGCGCTCCTTGCGGGCATCACTCTTTATGTCGCGACCTCCAAGGATGAATCTTCCAAGCGCAATCTAGGGCGCGTGCGGGATATTTTGACAATGGGCGACAAAGAACTGAAAGAGGTTCTGACGAAAATGTTCGAGCATCCGAATCCGGTGGTGAGTGCTACGGCTTCCCGGACGGCTACGAAGGACCTAAAGCTCCTCAGTAACGTACTCGCCGCCGCGCAGGCGCACACGCATTTTCTCGAAAGTCGGCGAATTCGTGCGAGCCTGAAGACATCGGATTTCAAATTTGAAGAACTAAAGACCAAGGCCATGACGGTCTATCTAATTTTGCCTGCGGATCGTCTCCAGACGTACAACAGGTGGCTTCGCCTGCTGATTCAGCACGCGATCACAGTTAATGCGCGGAATGTTACGGAGAAGGCGGA
>Ga0206833_1101_pt1 | contig 22165 bp, 19 predicted proteins | sample Alteio_BWOrgCont_32_FD_152891 | JGI IMG/M metagenome (GOLD analysis project Ga0206833, IMG submission 152891) | Enriched cells from forest soil in Barre Woods Harvard Forest LTER site, Petersham, Massachusetts, United States -... | ecosystem: Environmental > Terrestrial > Soil > Temperate forest >... | reverse complement strand
CACTAAGATCATCCCAGGGAATTCCACTATCCTGAACCCTTTGTCCCGGTGCTTGCCCTATAATAATGATCTTCGAATGCAAACTGGCCTGTATGATTGGCCTTGGTATATTGGGCAAAGAAGATTTACATACTTCACATGCACGTATTTGTTTTAGAAGCTTTTCCATAATTAGGAATAATGGGTAGCAAGTATCAGTATCTCTAATTGCGTAAGACAAAGGTAATGAACTTCAGCTTAAGCATAAAAGTCGTTAATAATTATAACCACAAGACCCTCTTACACACTGAGCATGACTTACCAGATAACAAAACTTCGCGGATGTAAGTTTCTTATAAGTTACAACTATGTAGTTTGATTTTCTTACTTTTGCAGCATGACAACTCGTCGTATATCAGGAATTCCGGAATCTATTACCAAAGATTTAAAACTGAAAGGGTTTAAGGTACACGCCTTGCAGGAAACTATAAACCAATCTGCTGCACATGGCCGTCGCGATTTTTACAAAATAGGCCTGGTAACAGGTAATATGTCCGGTTCGCATGGTGATAAGCTATTTGAAATAAATGGTACCGCTCTATTTTTTGTCAATCCCAATGTTCCACATTCTGTGGTAAGTCACTCTAAAAAGAGAAGTGGTTATGCCTGTCTTTTCACCGAAGCTTTTATTGCAAGCAGAGCGCGAACAGAGCTATTAAAAAACTCTCCATTATTTAATGTGGAGGGAACGCCCGTAATTCCTCTCAATAAAGAACAAGCTGCTTTCATGAGCGGTGTTTTCCAAAAGATGCTGTCGGTACATAATAGTAACTACGATTATAAAAATGAATTACTCAAGAGTTGCATAGAGCTCATCATACACGAAGCATTGAGAATTCAGCCCCCACAAAATAGTTTGCATTATAAAAATGGAGCCACTAGAATTACAAATCTGTTTATGGATTTATTGGAAAGACAATTCCCGATAGATACTACAGCAGAACCCCTCAAACTGAGAACAGCCCAGGACTTTGCCACAAGCCTCGCTGTGCATGTAAACTATCTTAACCGTGCAGTGAAGGAAGTTACTGGCAAACCAACCTCTATACATATAGCGGACCGTATTGCCGCAGAAGCGAAAGCTCTTTTACTATATACCGATTGGAGTGTAGCCGATGTTGCCTATGGTTTGGGGTTCGAATATCCAACTTATTTTAACAACTACTTTAAACGGGTAACGGGCATTACTCCAAAGTCACTGCGGAAAGAGAAGGTTTGAAAATCATACTTTTTGGTTTGATTCTCGTTAACAGGGAAACCCGTTTTACCCGGACCTTTGCATCATCAATTTTAAATAAAAAATAGCATGAAAAAGATTTTAATAACAGGGGCTACCGGAAAAGTAGGCAGCAGGTTTGCACGACGTATGTTAGCAAAAGGGTATGATGTTCGCATATTAGTGCGTGATGCCGCAAAAGCATCTGCTTTAGCGGAACTGGGTGCCGAAGTTTTTGTAGGCGATTTAAATAAAGCAGATACTTTGCCTCCTGCTGTAAAAGGAATAGATGCGGTTATACACATAGCAGCATTCTTCCGCAGCTTTACTGATAATGAGGGAATCATAAAGACCAATCATTCAGGCACTGTGGCGCTTGCCAATGCAGCAATGGCTGTAGGTGTACAACGGTTTGTTTTCACCAGCACCGGTAATGTATATAGCTCCGATAACAAACGTCCGTTGAAGGAAGATGGTGTAGTTAACGTAAACGACCCCAGGGCATATTCGTCCAGCAAAATTGCAGCGGAGAATGAGCTCATGGCCCTTCATAAAAACAAAGGCTTTGATGTTCGTGTGCTGCGGTTGGGTTTTGTCTATGGAGATAAGGATCCTCATATTGAAGAGATAATACCTGTACTAAAAAAGTGGAAGCGCCACTCTGCATATAGAATGCACATGGTACATCATTTGGATGTAGCACAAGGTTTAATGTTACTACTCCACACCGATGGGCTGAATGGTGAGATATTCAATGTAGCAGATGATGCACCTATCAGCCTGTATGAACTGGTAGATTCTTTTGGACTGGCAGCCGATACATTCGATCCGGCAGAAGGGCCATTAACCAATCCGTTTGAAGGCGTAATGGATATTGCAAAACTTAGGAACAGAACAGGCTTCAGGCCATTGGTGCCGAGCTATTATGTGGCAAGAGATTTGGATATTTTATAATACCTTCTTTATTCCAAGAAAGCCATATCCTCCTCTGTTAGTTTTATATCAGCTGCTTTTAAGTTCTCTTCCAAATGCAATAATGAAGAGGTACCCGGTATCGGTAATATCCAGGGGGAACGGTGCAACAGCCAGGCTATATTTACCTGAGCATCTGTAGCATTATGCTTCTCGGCCATTTGCTTTATGCGGGTGTCTTTTTTAGGCATAGACTGGAATAAAGAGAAGTAAGGCACCAGTGGTATTCCGTTTGCCTCGCATATTGCAAGCACCTCTTCCCCACCCCGTGTTTCTCCACCATGGGCAAGTTGTATAGATTTACGCTGGGCATGGCCATACATATTCTCAACAGTAGCAATTGAGCCCATAGACATAGCAGTTTGCAATTCTTCCGGGCTTACATTACTAACACCTACATGCAATATCTTTCCTTCCCTCTGCATATCGAACATAGCTTGCATAGATTCTTTAAATGGCACTCCTGCACCTGCAATAACCCTGAAATGCACCAGGGTGATCTGTTCCAACTGAAGGGTGCGGAGATTATTATCTATACTGCTGCGCAAATTCTCAGGGGTATTAAAGGGTATCCAGCTCTTGTCCGGTTTACGGGCACCTCCTACTTTGGTACAAATAACCAGATCTGCCGGGTATGGATGAATAGCTTCTTTTATCAGACGATTGGTTACATCCTCACCATAATAATCGGCGGTATCTATAAAGTTGATGCCGTTCTTAATACAATGCTTTACTATTTGCAAAGCCTCCGGGCGGTTTTTAGGTTCGCCCCAAATACCTTCGCCGGTAAGGCGCATAGTACCGTACCCTAAACGATTAACCTTTAGTGGGTTTTTACTCTTTCCTGCAATTGTAATTTCTTGTTTGTTCATCTTATCTTACCTTATTTTATTATTTCGTTATGCTTTTGCCACATACACTCCATCAAGTTCCTTCATATCTGCAGAAGTCAATTGAATAGAACTGCATTTCATATTTTCCTCTAAATGCGCTACACTGGATGTTCCCGGAATTAGTAATATGCTATTGGAATGGTGCAACAACCAGCTTAGTGCCACCTGGTGAATGGTGGCATTGTGCTGTGCCGCCATTTTATCAAGCTTTTCCATATTTTTAGTGTTGCCGCCACCCATAGGATACCAGGGAATAAACGCAATGCCATTGGTGTTGCAGTATTCCAGAACGCTTTCCCACTTGCGGTTATCGACACTATACATGTTTTGCACCGATACTACGTTAAAGAATTTCTGAGCCCTTTTAATGTCCTCTACACTTACTTCTGAAAGGCCTATATGCCTAACCTTTCCTTCTTGTTGCACTTTCTGTAAAAATGCGAAGGTATCTTCCGCCGGAACTTTTGGGTCTATACGGTGCAACTGGTATAGGTCTATCGAATCGCGTTTTAATCTTTTAAGGCTGCCTTCCAAAGCTGTTTTTATATGTTGGGGACTTGCATCGGGCGACCATTGATTAGGGCCTGAACGAAGCAACCCTGCTTTGGTACCGATCACTAATCCTGCCGGATAAGGGTGTAGTGCTTCCGCAATAAGTTCTTCTGAAACATGAGGACCATAGGAATCGGCCGTATCTATAAAATTAACACCCAACTCCACAGCTCTTTTTAAAACCTTTATGGCTTCTGCTTTATTTTCTGGCGGACCCCATACGCCCTTACCTGTAATACGCATGGCACCAAACCCTACACGGTTAACTTTTAAAGGGGTTTTCGTATTTGCTCCAATGGTAATTTCTTTTGTATACATAAATGGTATTGTTTTAAAGTTCTTTGATAACTTCCAATATAGAAAAAATAATCAGCTTAGATGATCCAGTCCTACTACTAAAAATTTCTTAATCTTGTTAAAGACGGTGAATCAATCGTTTTGTTTTAAACCCAATTATTGATTATGCACGGCTTTCAAAATACCTGTATATTCACCCTGAAATAGCAACTTATTTGTCTGTCATTCGTAATATATATAAACACATAGCATATGAATGTAATTGTTTTAAAAGGGCCCGCTAATTGCGGCAAATCACACACACTGGGCATAGCGTACCAATTATTATTGAGTATGGGTTACACACAAATCCCCGGGCACTTTGGGCAAGTAGAAGCTTTTAATTTTCTGGGCGAAAAGGTGTATGGGAATAAGGACTTTACTGACATACTGGAAAAGGACGGTAAAAGAGTTGGAATAGCTACAGGAGAGGATACAAAAAAAGAATTGTCGACCATATTAAACTATTTTAAAAATTCGCGTTGCGAAACCGCTATATGTTCCTGTTTAGATGATCCTGAATATACCTCTGTTATAGAAGAATACCCTGTTCACACTTTCATTACCAAAGTATCAGAAACTACCGATTCATTAAAAAGGATACATGATTGGGAATTCGCAAAAAAAATGATGGCTCATTTATACCCAAAATCAAACTGAAGACTATGGCAAAAATGGTTGTAATTTATACGATGCCAAAAGATACCGAGGCATTCAACAAGCATTATTTTGAGGTGCATGTACCGCTTGCAAAAAAAGCTTCCGGGGTTAATAAAGTATGAGGTCAGTCGGGGAAGTGTAATACCTGTTGTGCCGGGAGGACCGGCGATCCATTTAATAGGAACCCTCTATTTCGAGGATCTGGCTGCCATGAAAAAGGCTTTTGCAACACCCGAAGGACAGGCCTGTGCAGCTGACCGGAAAATATTAGCGCCTACCGATGAGGATGTGAAAATATATTTATTCGATACACAGGAAGTATAACCATATGGCCTAATCATGCTGTGCAAGGACCTGATAAATCCTGCCCACACACGCATTAACATTCCGGTAACAATAAGATAACAGGACCCTGATAGGCTTATCAGGTATCTTCGGGGCCTTCGTAATTATTACCCCGATAAAATGAAAAACAAAAACTTCCTATTCAACATTTACCAGTTACGCAAACGCTATTTCCTGTTCATCTTATTTGTAATAAAAATGCTGCAGGCAAGTGCCCAAACCGCATACATACACATGGGCACTACCATTGACATGTTAAACGGAGTAACTGTAACCTGGAACGGGCAGGGTTTCGCAGATTCTATTAAATGGGGATATACTACTGCCTATGAAAAAGGCAAATTCCTAGCTGCAAGCAGGGCTGCCGTTACCCTTACCGGAGAATGGTTTTACTATAACTTTGGGAATGGGATAACACCCTCTGCCACTATTTACTATCAAATAAAAGATTCACATACAGCTACGTGGGGCGGCCAACAAAGATATCACACCGTTAATGCAATTCCTTCCGATACAAGCACCACTGATTTTACATTTGCAGCCACCGGAGACAGTCGGGATGCAACCACCGAGTTCACTAAAATTGCCAATTCAGTGTATGCAAAGAATCCTGATTTCCTGATATTCCCCGGCGATCTTACACATCATGGCAATGTGGGCTCGGAATGGACCACCTGGTTTAACAGCGTAGATTCCCTTGCTTACAACAAAATTATTTTCCCCACCATGGGAAATCATGATGCTGAAGCACCGGCTACCTATTTAAACATGTTTAATATGCCAACCAATGGCGATGGGTCCGATTATAATTTCTATTCCTACACCTATGGGAACACTTTATTCATCATTCTTAATTTTGAATATGGCGATGTGGCGCCCAATAACCCCAACGATTGGACTGCACAAACAACCTGGATTAGTCACTTACTAAGTTCTATAGATACCAACAAAATTAAATGGAAAGTAGTATCATGGCACGAACCTTATTATACCGTAGGGTCTAGCGTTGGCGATATGTCGTATGCAGGGTGGTGGCCCATCTTCGACCAATATGGCGTTGACCTTGTAATAAATTGCCACGACCATGATTATCAACGTTTCAAACCTATCAACCAAACCGTCAGTTCAAGCAGCCCGGTCAGCAGTTATGGAAGTTTCCCCGGACAGGGAAGATGTGAAATAATATGCGGTGGTGCTGGCGCGCCATTAGATGCACAATCTGTTTTTGGAAGCCCGCTTATTGCATCATTTCAATCCATCAATAGTTTTGTATTGTTTGATGAAACAGGTTGCCAGAACGGTTACACCAAAATGCATATTACCACGTATAACGATGCCGGAACCACTATACTTGATTCAGTAACGCTCGTTAAACCCTGCCTTAAACCTACAGGAATAGCCACCGCCAAAGGCAATGGAAATTATATTAATGTGTTGCCTAATCCGGCTACCAATGAGGTAACAGTGCAATACACGTCGCCTTTGCGAGGCGATGCTATCATAAGAATTACTGACGCCGAAGGTAAAACAGCAAAAACTTTTACGGTTAAAAAAGAGAATTCCTATTTAGAATACAAATGCAATATTGCCGGACTTGCAAAAGGCATTTATCTTTTGTCTGTAACTATTGGCTCACAACAGGATAATATAAAGCTACTGATCCAGTAGACTTACCGGGCCCCAAACCCCTGATGGGGCTTACAGACTTACTGTTCCGGTTATTTATGGGAACCTAGAATAGCCTCGCGCCTGGTAAGTATATAATGAAACACCTCTTGGTATTGTGTAGAATCGAGCTTGGCTTTGCGTCCCATTTTCCGCATAATAACCGTCCAGTCATCTACATCAAATTCCTGGGGTAATTTGGCATCATGGCAATCGGTGCACTTATCGGAATAAATAGAATACCCGGTTTTTAAATTATCAAATGTGGTCGTAGGCCAGTGAGTCTTTGCAATTGCAAGATCCGTTTCAACGGGCATAAGAGGGTCGGCTTTTGTTGCTGCAGCCGTTGTGTTGGTTGATTTAATATTTACTGCAGGTTTGGCCGAATTACAACATATGGCAAAAATAGCTACGCCGCCAAGTAAGAATATTGTTTTATAATTTTTCAAAAAGAGACCTGTGTATTTCATACGTGCTATCAACAAATTTAAATTGAGACGCTAAGATAATTATTCTATCATTACTTCCCTACCCTATCCATCGGGCGGAAACGTAAAGCACTCCAGGTATCATCTATAGAGATAGCCGTTACCGTGGTAATGCCATACTCTTCTCCCGTTACACGGATGGTATCACGATTTATGTCTGTCTTGATCTTGGAAGTACCTTTGGGGTAAGCAAACCACAACACACTATCGGGTTCCACTTTTTTCAAGTCGCTTTTAAGAAAGTATATATACTCTTTGTTGTTATTGATAAACACAAGGGTGTTGTTGCTTTTTGATCCCTTTCCGAAGCTAGTATTAAAACCCATCTTCACCAGTTCTTTCTCCATAGTTGCAGGCGCATTAATAACAACGCCATTATCTTTGAACTTGAATTTTTTAATGATGTTTTGCATGATCTATTGCTTTTTAAGAATGACAACTAGCATATTCTTCATCGGTTACCGGAGCCAACCATGTAACAGGAATTCCGTTAACATTATTGGTTATTGCAATATGGTTTAAGCTGCTATCCTTCGATGCTCCATGCCAGTGTTCCACATGAGATGGAATAACCACCACATCACCTTTAGTTATTATCCTCGCAGGCTTGCCTTTTTCCTGGTAAAAACCTTTGCCCATAGTAACCAGCAGAATTTGCCCTGCCGGATGGGTATGCCAGTTAGTCTTTCCTCCCGGTTCAAATGTAACGCTACCTATAGCATAATTTCCGGTTTCATCTTTTGGGACTAAGGTGTTCAGCCAAACTGTTCCGGTAAAATAATCGGGGTTGGTTCTTTCCCCTTGGGGGAAGATGGTATTTTGCGTTTCTGTTGTATTCATGGCGGATGGCGTTATAAAAATAGAACAAATTTAAAACAAAAGATTGTATGTAACGTCTTCAGCCTATTCGGCGATATAGCCCAAAATCATTAAATCTACAAAATATGGATACCCCCAGATTTGTTGAAGAAACCGTAAAAGAAAAAAAATTAGTTGAGGTGGATGCATGCAAAGTGCCTGTGTGTTCTTGCACCAATCACTCCGCTAAAGGACTTGAAGACTGTTGCAAAAGCGGTGCTTTCCTGGTTCCTCTTTGTGTGGTTATATAACAAAAGAAAACATGAACTGATAACTTGATACGGTGGATGATTAATCTTCCGGCAAAAATTGTGGGTTCCATAATATTTCCCATAAATGCCCATCAGGATCTTGAAAGTAGCCATGATAACCACCCCAAAAAGCTTTTTGTGCCGGTTTAGAAATTCTTGCTCCAGCTTTTTTTGCTAAAGCCATTATTGAATCTACTTCTTCCTTTTTTCTGACGGCGTATCCGATTGAGAACTCCGTGGCCGCTGAATTTTTTTTCACAACTTTGGAATCCCACGCAAGATTTTCCCTTGAATAAAGTGACAGCTTCATTCCATTTTTCAAATCAAATAGAGCAATCTCCCCACGTTTGTATTCTTTGCCAATTATGCCTTGCGAAGGTAGACCCAAACCCTCATGATAGAACTTGTAAGACTTTTCAAGGTCATCAACCCCCAATGTAATCATTGAAATCCTTGGTTTCATAATTATGTTTTTTCTTAAGGAACTTTCCATACTCTAAGATAATTCATAATAAGTATTTTCTAAGGGATTTTCGACTAAGGCTATAAAATGTTATTTCAACACCCCAAGTCATTGACTTTTCTCCAACCCACTTTTTCATGCTTTATCTTTGTAGCACAGTTGACAGTAATCAGTGGTCATCTCGATAGCTATCAGTTGTCAGTAAAATAATCGAAATGAGAAAAATACTTTCATTGCATTCTATTGCAAAAGCAATAAACGGATTTTTTTTATGCAGATTTTCAATAAGTTATAAAACAACAAAATTAAAAAACACGCCAATTCTATTGCAAAACCATTGCAATAGTTATTGCTAAACACCCAAAAATTATGCCATTTAAACCGGGACAAAGCGGCAACCCAGCCGGAAAAGCGAAAGGGAACACGTACAAAATTAGTACCGAACAGCGGGACTTTCTCAGGAAATTCCTGATAAAAAACAAACGGAAACTGGTGAACCAATTAAAAGATATGGAGGGTAAGGACTTTGTACAGAATTACATTATCCTGATGCAATATGTGCTTCCAAAACCTGCCACAGCACCAGTGAAAGAAGTCCCCGAACTGGAAGAATTCATAGCTATGACTCCGGAAGAAAGACAACTTGCTATAGAAGAGATACAGGAATCGCTGAACAATGAAAAGAGTTAGGAAACCAACTCATCGAACAAACGTTGTGCCGTTTGATCCAGATCATCGCATATACCCGGGTGGGGCCTGGATATTTGAATGGCAGAACTTCTTACGGCAGTCAACCACCGGAAACGGGAAGGAACATCCAACTGGCTTATGGGGCCACAGTTTTCTGTGCCCATTGCTATTTTTTCAAACGATTGTAAGTTCAGTTTTATTTGGTCCAGGTCAAGGTCTTTGGAGAATGAACGAAGCCTGGCTTCGTTAAGCGTAAATAACACCCGGATATAATTCTCTTTTTTGCAAAATAGAATGATGCCTACATTAATAAATTCTTCACGCTCTACAAAAGGTAAAACACGAATTACGGCATATTCATACAAGTATTTCCCGTGCATGTTGTGCTTCTTTTGTAAAGGTTTCGGAATAGGTTAGCCTGATCTGCAGGAATTGTAAATATATGTCTCTTACGGATTGAGGTGTTTCGTTTGAGCCTTCCCAATGCAGCCATTCATCAGGTATAAGGGCTACTATGCTCCGTAGTTTTTCTTCGGTTAACAGTTGCGTGAATTCTTTGTTTGTTTCTTCTAACAAAGTGGCCTGAGGTAATAGTACATGATCTTTAATAAGTGGAAAAGAGCTCTTGGCATGTGTTTGCCATGTTGAAAAGGAGTGATGGAAATACAAAGATGCACCATGATCAATCAGCCATAATTCCTTATGCCATATTAGCATATTGGTATTCTTAAAAGTACGGTCAATATTTGTTATGTACGAATCCAACCACACAATTTGAGATGCAAGCTTGGGGTCTATTTTCTGAACAACCGGATCGAAAGTAATAGCACCTGATAAAAACTGGAGGGCTAAATTTAACCCTCTGCTACCTTTCAGCAGATCCTGAATTTCTTCATCACCCTCGGTGCGGCCAAAGGCTTCATCCAAATTCGCGAAAACCAATTCAGGTACCTGCAAACCAAGAGCACGTGCAATTTCACCACCAATTAATTCTGCAATTAAGGCTTTTACTCCGTGACCTGCACCTTTAAATTTCAGGACATATTTGAGGTTATCATCGGCTTCGGCTAATGCAGGCAACGAACCACCTTCGCGCAAGGGCTGAAGATAGCGTGTTACATTTACTGTTCTGAAAGAAAGGTTATTTTGCATTACTGTTTTTATGATTCCAAAAGTAAGGAACTTTTCCAACAACTAAAAAGGTAATTGATTGATAATACCAGTTATTGGCTTCTTATCGGAATGGGAGGAATGTTATCTTTCTGTTGCTGATACTATTACCAAAAGTTTATTTCTGTTTGGACTTTTTAAGGCAGGCCATAATTTTAGTGTATAGTGTTTTTTCATCTATTGGTTTTGATATATAGTTATCCATTCCGAATGATTTGGATTTTTCAATGTCAATGGATGTTACATCAGCCGTAAGTGCAATGATTGGAATGGAAGAGTTCAGTTTATTGCGGATGTATGCCGTAGCTTCAAATCCATCCATTTCGGGCATCTGCAAATCCATCAGAATAATATCATAGTTGTTCAGTGTTCCGTAAGCGTCCTTTTGAGAAAGTTTTTCAATGGCTAATTTACCGTTGCTTACAACATCGAATTCAAATCCGAAATCAGCCAATAATATCTTTATTAAAAGTTGGTTCAAAGGCAAATCTTCCACAACCAAAACCTTCACTTTTTTAGTTGCTGTATCTAATTTTATTTCGGCATCTGCTAATTTTTCCACTTTTACCGATGTCTTCCCAAAGTCCAGAATAAAACCAAATGTGGAACCTTCGCCAAATTTACTTTTCACTATCAGTGTTCCTCCCTGAAGCTCTACCAGTTTTTTAACAATAGAAAGCCCTAAACCTGTTCCGCCATATATCTTCGAGTTCTCGTATGATGCTTGTTCAAAATCATTAAAAATATGTTCCAGTTGATTTTCTTGAATTCCAATCCCCGTATCAACAACCGTAAATTCTATGCTTACTTTTCTTGCACTTTCATGCAGCATGCGGATATTTACTCCTATTTTGCCTTGCGCCGTAAACTTCACGGCGTTACCCACCAAATTTAAAATTATCTGGCGCAACCGCATTGGGTCGCCAATTAAAACCTCCGGAATCTTCTCGTCATATTCACTGACAAGTTCTAAATTTTTTTCCTGAATTTTTATTTTGAACAGGTGAAGCGTATCGGTAATGGATGCGGATAAGTTAAAGGGGGCTTGCTCAAATATCATTTTCCCTGCATCTACTTTAGCCAGGTCAAGTATGTCATTTATCAATAAAATCAAGGCATCGCCCGATGTTTTAATCGCATGCAGGTACTGTTTCTGCTGCTCATCTAATTTTGTTTTTAATACCACATTTGTAAACCCGATAATAGCATTCATGGGGGTTCTTATCTCATGGCTCATGTTTGACAAAAACTGCTGCTTGGCTTTCACTGTTTCCGACGCTAAACGGTTTATCCGTTTTAGTTCGGCTTTGTCCAATATATGCCTGCGTATGTCTTTCTCAAGAGGTTCAACTGCTTTTGTTTTCACTTCCGTAACGTCGGTAAATGCAAGAACAATCAACTCTTCATTCCGGCTTTTTTGAATTACACGGTGGGCATTTAGTATCAACATTTTATGCCCTATCACTGGGAATGTGTGTTCCACTTCAAAATCATGAACCCGCACATTTTTAGGTACAATATCATCCAGCAGTTCACGCAGGCGTGGGATATTCCATTGGTTATTGTCTAGTTTATACAAGGATATGCCTATACTTTCTTCCTCAATTATATGAAACAGTTTACAGAAAGATTTGTTGGCGGACTTAATGCGCATGTCTTTGTCAAGAATAAGCATAGGCTCATGCACAGTGGCAAGAATGGCTTCAGAATATGTATATAATTCTTCCACTTGCTGTATACGGACATGCAATTCCTGATTGCTGGTAATAAGCTCTTCATTGGTCGATTCAATTTCCTCTTTCGATGTTTCCAGTTCTTCATTTAAACTTTGCATCTCTTCATTGCTCGAAACAATTTCTTCATTGGCGCTCTGCAGTTCTTCATTCGCCGCTTCCTGGTCATCGGTAATTGTACCCATGTCAGTGCGCGCAGCCGCCAGTTCTTCTTCCAGTTTTCGTATCTTTTTATCCTTTGCGAGTGAATTGCTTTTCCCTCCTTTGCTACCCAGCTCCGGCACTTCTACTTGTTGTTGTTCGGTAAAAATAACAAGCAGCAATGGCTCTCCTGTTCCTATATCGAGAGGCGATACTTCCAGGCTAACAATTCGTGTTTTAGAATCAACTTTAATTTCAATGCCTGTTTTGCGGGCTGTTTTTTTTGTTTTAATTGAATTATGAATGGCATTCCGAAGTTCAAAAGCAATTTCGATACGTGCCATTTTTAAAATATTAAAACTGGCTTTGCCCGATGCATGCTTGAGGTATAATTCGGTTGAACCGCGGAACTCCAGCACTTCCATGTCGGGACTGATAACCACACTGGCCGGCATATACCTGGAAAGCAAAACAGAATCGACCTGTGCACCCAGATTATTGGCAGCTTCAACAATTTTTTTCTGGGATTGCTCCCCTGTGTTGTTTTTCCCTGAAGTTAATAAGGACGCCTGTCTTCCGGGCAGTGTTAAAAAGCGGGATGTTAAATCAGGTATTCTTACTGTTGAGCTTTTTTTGCGCGAATAAATTTTATATTTTTTGTTAAGCGGCGAAAAAAGCTGTGTGGCTGTTCCTATAGTTTCCGATTTGCCAAGTATAAGGCAGCCATCGTTATTGAGGGCGAAGTGAAAGGTTTCAATAATTTTTTTCTGAGCAGGAACATCCATGTATATAAGCAGGTTGCGGCAACTGATAAGGTCCATACGGGAAAATGGAGGGTCGTGCAAAATATTGTGCTGCGCAAACACGCATACGTTCCGCAGTGTTTTGGAAATGCGGTATTTGTCTTTCGATTTTTCAAAAAACCGCTGAATGCGTTTTTGGGAAACATTTTTAAGCTGGGCGATTGAATATTCCCCATTGCGCGCTTCAGCAATGGCCTCCGCGCTAAGGTCGGAAGCAAAAATCTGAAATAGAATATTGTTCTTCTTATGGTCCAGTATTTCAAACAAAATCATAGCTATGGAATATACTTCTTCACCGGTAGCACATGCGGCAATCCATATACGCACCGGCTCCCCCGGCATTTTGCGTTTCAGTAATTGGGGCAGCAACGTGGTTTTTAAAAACTGAAACGTATCGGCATCCCTGAAAAAATCGGTAACATTAATAAGTAAATCCTGGTAAAGCAATTCGACTTCATTGCTTTTTTTTGCCAGAAAATTTGCATATTCCTTTACTGTTTTAATTTTATGAATAAGCATCCGGCGAAGTATCCTCCGCTTAATGGTGCTCATTTTATAGTGGCTGAAATCAACACTCATTTTTTTAGATAAAAGCACGAGAATGCTTTTTAAATGTGGGTCGCTGTTTTCAATTTCATCTTCCGGAGGCAGCTTTGCCGCTTTCCGTTTCAGCAGTGGATGCTTGCTCATCCATAGCAGTTCCTTTGCAATTTCCTTGGGCGATAAAATAAAATCAACCACGCCTGCGGCAATGGCAGATTGGGGCATGCTGGCAAATTTGGCCGAATCATCCTGTGCAAATGTTACACCTCCCGCTTCTTTTATTTCCATTAACCCCCGTGTGCCATCACTGGCAGCGCCCGATAAAACAATGCCTATAACATTCTCTTTATGTGTTTCTGCTAATGAAGAAAAAAGAACATCAATAGACAGGTTAGATGTTTTATTTTTAGGCCGGGGAATTAAACCGATGTGCCCGTCCCTCACTTCTATATCTTTATTGTAGGGAATTACATAGACATTATTGGGCACCATCTTCTCCATGTCTTCAATATTCTGCACTTTCATTTCAGTTATCTTAGATAAAAGCGCAACAAGAATGCTTTCATGGTCAGGGCTCAGATGCTGCACATAAATATATGCCATCCCGGTAGTGGAAGAAAGATTTTGTAAAAGTTGGGTTACTGCTTCCAAACCTCCTGCTGAAGCGCCAATGGCAACCACAGGAAAAGAATGGCGTTGTTCTTGCTTTTTTTCTGTAGGGAGATTTGGGTTCTTTACTTTCATTGCGAGCTTACCCCGCTTTTGTTGTCTTTTTATTTGGACAATAGGCGAGGATGCTTGCTTATTTTTAGAAACAGTTTTCCTTTTATTACTCTTGGGAAGCGCTTTCATTTTAACGATGATTTATTTTAAAAGAGCGTTGAAGCGAAAAATTCAACTATTCTAAATATATGCAAATATAGCCTTTTCACGATGGTTCAGCTTGTATTGTTGCTTTGGGTGTGTTTAGTGAATTAAACTGCTAAGAAGGATTAGGTACCATATCAAACAATTGCTGCGTTATAGTCTGATTTACTCTAAGCGAGCTTATTTGGATATCCTGAGCGAGATTGTTTTACATTCCCAAGCTAAAAATAGAAAAAGAGAAGCTTTCACTTCTCTTTTTCTATTTACGCCAATATCCTGAGCCAAAAACCTTAATTGTAATTTACTTTGCAGTGTTATTCGGAAAGCTTACACCCGGACCAAAGTAACATACATTCTCTATTATTTTGCCGTCTTTAAATTTAAAATGCTCCGTATTGCAGAATAGCTTTCCATCGTTGGTATAGCCATTATAGGTTACAAAGCCTTCCTCTCCGTCAACAAGCATTTTTTTAATATCAAACTTTTTAGTGTTATACGCATTGGGCCAGCATCTTTTCATATAGGTATTTAAATCAATATTGGGGACATCAACCGGGCTGCCGAAAGTAAATCCTGCATCAAGAATGGAACACAATAAGAGCGAGTCTTTTTTCTCATAAGATGTATAATAATCCTTTATGAGTTTCTCATTAGCCTGCTTGTTACCCGGGTTGTTACAACTGCCATTAAGTAATAGCAGCATAACTACAAATAAGAACCCGACTCCAGTTTTTCTAAATATATTTATCATGCTATGTATTTTAATCAGCGTACGTTTTCAATACTAGTCTTTCATAATGCTAAGATAAGCAAAAAAGGGTGACTCTACTTCTCTATTATTGTAGTTGTATTATCAGTGGAGAAGATGCTCTTCGTGATTAGGTAGCCTTTAAGCTCGGCTTAATTTAGATTCCTTCATCTAATTTAACGGAGACAGAATAAGCCCACGAACTGTACCTTAGCAGATACGGGGCATCAACATTCAACAGAATATTGTACTGATTAAAAAAAACATCACAGTCCATTAATGGATGTGATTTGCTTGTTTATTTGGAAGTAGGAGTCTTTTTTCCTTGAAGTTTCATAGCTTTCTTCTTCTCATTCCTTCTGTTAGCGCGTTTTTTTCTTTTTATATTTTTTCTCAGAAGTTGTTTCATGGTTAACTTTATTACTTGTTTGTATTTACTTTAAGAACTTTTAACTTTATAAACTTTCACCTCAGAAGGAGGTCCCGAGCGGATTCGAACCGCTGTACAAGGTTTTGCAGACCTCTGCCTAGCCACTCGGCCACAGGACCTTTTTCAAAAAGGATTGCAAAGGTAATAAATAATAGAAATGTGTGTTTCTTAATTTATTTTTCAATAATAAGCTTTCCCGCCCCTATCAAATCAGCATTTCCGGAAGTAATGCGGTAAAGGTATACCCCGGCAGGCTGGGAAGAAAGGTCAAGGGATAATGGATACTGGCCAATGAACAATTTTGAATATACCTTTTCACCCAGCATATTATAAACTTCTATGCTCCCATTGTCAATTGTCAATCGTGAATTGCTAATTGTAAACGCCCCATTATTTGGATTAGGGTATACTTTGATATTGGTATTGCCGGAAGTCAAATCAGGTATGGAGGTATTGAAAACATACCCTGTATCTATCTTAAAAAGGACACCTATGTTGTTCGTTCCGCCATATTCCGTAAGGCCATAAAGGTTGGTACCCGCCACAATTAAGCTACCGAAAGGGTTAGCTCCTTTTATCAAATTGAAATAAAGTAAGTCTCTGAATTTCCCCCCATTGGTATCTAAGGTAAAAACACATCCGGAATCATTCAGTCCACCACGACCGGTCATGCCATATAGTAAGTCTGATCCTCCATGTACTAATGACCCGTGAGGATAGGCACCGTCTATGGAATCATGAAAATCGTACAGGTCAGCAAACCCGGTACCATCCGTATCGATAGTAAAAACAACCCCAACATGATCGGCACCACCCATCGAGGTCATTCCATATAACTTATCTTTTATTTGATAGTAAATAGTGGCAGAGGGTGTTATCCCATTCCCAAAGTTATAGTAAAACCATTCTCCGGTAAGGGTAACGGCAGCCCTGCTTGCAGCTAGGAATTTGCCTTTTTCATAGGCAGTAGTATATCCCCATTTAATAGAATCTGCGAAACCCTGCCCGTTCCAGGTTACAGTTACTCCGTTTAACATGTCAATGGTAGTGCCCATGTGTATGTATGCGGTTTGGGCACTTGCCTGCAGCATTTTTATTACAAATAAGATGAACAGGAAATAGCGTTTGCGTAACTGGTAAATGTTGAATAGGAAGTTTTTGTTTTTCATTTTATCGGGGTAATAATTACGAAGGCCCCGAAGATACCTGATAAGCCTATCAGGGTCCTGTTATCTTATTGTTACCGGAATGTTAATGCGTGTGTGGGCAGGATTTATCAGGTCCTTGCACAGCATGATTAGGCCATATGGTTATACTTCCTGTGTATCGAATAAATATATTTTCACATCCTCATCGGTAGGCGCTAATATTTTCCGGTCAGCTGCACAGGCCTGTCCTTCGGGTGTTGCAAAAGCCTTTTTCATGGCAGCCAGATCCTCGAAATAGAGGGTTCCTATTAAATGGATCGCCGGTCCTCCCGGCACAACAGGTATTACACTTCCCCGACTGACCTCATACTTTATTAACCCCGGAAGCTTTTTTTGCAAGCGGTACATGCACCTCAAAATAATGCTTGTTGAATGCCTCGGTATCTTTTGGCATCGTATAAATTACAACCATTTTTGCCATAGTCTTCAGTTTGATTTTGGGTATAAATGAGCCATCATTTTTTTTGCGAATTCCCAATCATGTATCCTTTTTAATGAATCGGTAGTTTCTGATACTTTGGTAATGAAAGTGTGAACAGGGTATTCTTCTATAACAGAGGTATATTCAGGATCATCTAAACAGGAACATATAGCGGTTTCGCAACGCGAATTTTTAAAATAGTTTAATATGGTCGACAATTCTTTTTTTGTATCCTCTCCTGTAGCTATTCCAACTCTTTTACCGTCCTTTTCCAGTATGTCAGTAAAGTCCTTATTCCCATACACCTTTTCGCCCAGAAAATTAAAAGCTTCTACTTGCCCAAAGTGCCCGGGGATTTGTGTGTAACCCATACTCAATAATAATTGGTACGCTATGCCCAGTGTGTGTGATTTGCCGCAATTAGCGGGCCCTTTTAAAACAATTACATTCATATGCTATGTGTTTATATATATTACGAATGACAGACAAATAAGTTGCTATTTCAGGGTGAATATACAGGTATTTTGAAAGCCGTGCATAATCAATAATTGGGTTTAAAACAAAACGATTGATTCACCGTCTTTAACAAGATTAAGAAATTTTTAGTAGTAGGACTGGATCATCTAAGCTGATTATTTTTTCTATATTGGAAGTTATCAAAGAACTTTAAAACAATACCATTTATGTATACAAAAGAAATTACCATTGGAGCAAATACGAAAACCCCTTTAAAAGTTAACCGTGTAGGGTTTGGTGCCATGCGTATTACAGGTAAGGGCGTATGGGGTCCGCCAGAAAATAAAGCAGAAGCCATAAAGGTTTTAAAAAGAGCTGTGGAGTTGGGTGTTAATTTTATAGATACGGCCGATTCCTATGGTCCTCATGTTTCAGAAGAACTTATTGCGGAAGCACTACACCCTTATCCGGCAGGATTAGTGATCGGTACCAAAGCAGGGTTGCTTCGTTCAGGCCCTAATCAATGGTCGCCCGATGCAAGTCCCCAACATATAAAAACAGCTTTGGAAGGCAGCCTTAAAAGATTAAAACGCGATTCGATAGACCTATACCAGTTGCACCGTATAGACCCAAAAGTTCCGGCGGAAGATACCTTCGCATTTTTACAGAAAGTGCAACAAGAAGGAAAGGTTAGGCATATAGGCCTTTCAGAAGTAAGTGTAGAGGACATTAAAAGGGCTCAGAAATTCTTTAACGTAGTATCGGTGCAAAACATGTATAGTGTCGATAACCGCAAGTGGGAAAGCGTTCTGGAATACTGCAACACCAATGGCATTGCGTTTATTCCCTGGTATCCTATGGGTGGCGGCAACACTAAAAATATGGAAAAGCTTGATAAAATGGCGGCACAGCACAATGCCACCATTCACCAGGTGGCACTAAGCTGGTTGTTGCACCATTCCAATAGCATATTACTAATTCCGGGAACATCCAGTGTAGCGCATTTAGAGGAAAATATGAAATGCAGTTCTATTCAATTGACTTCTGCAGATATGAAGGAACTTGATGGAGTGTATGTGGCAAAAGCATAACGAAATAATAAAATAAGGTAAGATAAGATGAACAAACAAGAAATTACAATTGCAGGAAAGAGTAAAAACCCACTAAAGGTTAATCGTTTAGGGTACGGTACTATGCGCCTTACCGGCGAAGGTATTTGGGGCGAACCTAAAAACCGCCCGGAGGCTTTGCAAATAGTAAAGCATTGTATTAAGAACGGCATCAACTTTATAGATACCGCCGATTATTATGGTGAGGATGTAACCAATCGTCTGATAAAAGAAGCTATTCATCCATACCCGGCAGATCTGGTTATTTGTACCAAAGTAGGAGGTGCCCGTAAACCGGACAAGAGCTGGATACCCTTTAATACCCCTGAGAATTTGCGCAGCAGTATAGATAATAATCTCCGCACCCTTCAGTTGGAACAGATCACCCTGGTGCATTTCAGGGTTATTGCAGGTGCAGGAGTGCCATTTAAAGAATCTATGCAAGCTATGTTCGATATGCAGAGGGAAGGAAAGATATTGCATGTAGGTGTTAGTAATGTAAGCCCGGAAGAATTGCAAACTGCTATGTCTATGGGCTCAATTGCTACTGTTGAGAATATGTATGGCCATGCCCAGCGTAAATCTATACAACTTGCCCATGGTGGAGAAACACGGGGTGGGGAAGAGGTGCTTGCAATATGCGAGGCAAACGGAATACCACTGGTGCCTTACTTCTCTTTATTCCAGTCTATGCCTAAAAAAGACACCCGCATAAAGCAAATGGCCGAGAAGCATAATGCTACAGATGCTCAGGTAAATATAGCCTGGCTGTTGCACCGTTCCCCCTGGATATTACCGATACCGGGTACCTCTTCATTATTGCATTTGGAAGAGAACTTAAAAGCAGCTGATATAAAACTAACAGAGGAGGATATGGCTTTCTTGGAATAAAGAAGGTATTATAAAATATCCAAATCTCTTGCCACATAATAGCTCGGCACCAATGGCCTGAAGCCTGTTCTGTTCCTAAGTTTTGCAATATCCATTACGCCTTCAAACGGATTGGTTAATGGCCCTTCTGCCGGATCGAATGTATCGGCTGCCAGTCCAAAAGAATCTACCAGTTCATACAGGCTGATAGGTGCATCATCTGCTACATTGAATATCTCACCATTCAGCCCATCGGTGTGGAGTAGTAACATTAAACCTTGTGCTACATCCAAATGATGTACCATGTGCATTCTATATGCAGAGTGGCGCTTCCACTTTTTTAGTACAGGTATTATCTCTTCAATATGAGGATCCTTATCTCCATAGACAAAACCCAACCGCAGCACACGAACATCAAAGCCTTTGTTTTTATGAAGGGCCATGAGCTCATTCTCCGCTGCAATTTTGCTGGACGAATATGCCCTGGGGTCGTTTACGTTAACTACACCATCTTCCTTCAACGGACGTTTGTTATCGGAGCTATATACATTACCGGTGCTGGTGAAAACAAACCGTTGTACACCTACAGCCATTGCTGCATTGGCAAGCGCCACAGTGCCTGAATGATTGGTCTTTATGATTCCCTCATTATCAGTAAAGCTGCGGAAGAATGCTGCTATGTGTATAACCGCATCTATTCCTTTTACAGCAGGAGGCAAAGTATCTGCTTTATTTAAATCGCCTACAAAAACTTCGGCACCCAGTTCCGCTAAAGCAGATGCTTTTGCGGCATCACGCACTAATATGCGAACATCATACCCTTTTGCTAACATACGTCGTGCAAACCTGCTGCCTACTTTTCCGGTAGCCCCTGTTATTAAAATCTTTTTCATGCTATTTTTTATTTAAAATTGATGATGCAAAGGTCCGGGTAAAACGGGTTTCCCTGTTAACGAGAATCAAACCAAAAAGTATGATTTTCAAACCTTCTCTTTCCGCAGTGACTTTGGAGTAATGCCCGTTACCCGTTTAAAGTAGTTGTTAAAATAAGTTGGATATTCGAACCCCAAACCATAGGCAACATCGGCTACACTCCAATCGGTATATAGTAAAAGAGCTTTCGCTTCTGCGGCAATACGGTCCGCTATATGTATAGAGGTTGGTTTGCCAGTAACTTCCTTCACTGCACGGTTAAGATAGTTTACATGCACAGCGAGGCTTGTGGCAAAGTCCTGGGCTGTTCTCAGTTTGAGGGGTTCTGCTGTAGTATCTATCGGGAATTGTCTTTCCAATAAATCCATAAACAGATTTGTAATTCTAGTGGCTCCATTTTTATAATGCAAACTATTTTGTGGGGGCTGAATTCTCAATGCTTCGTGTATGATGAGCTCTATGCAACTCTTGAGTAATTCATTTTTATAATCGTAGTTACTATTATGTACCGACAGCATCTTTTGGAAAACACCGCTCATGAAAGCAGCTTGTTCTTTATTGAGAGGAATTACGGGCGTTCCCTCCACATTAAATAATGGAGAGTTTTTTAATAGCTCTGTTCGCGCTCTGCTTGCAATAAAAGCTTCGGTGAAAAGACAGGCATAACCACTTCTCTTTTTAGAGTGACTTACCACAGAATGTGGAACATTGGGATTGACAAAAAATAGAGCGGTACCATTTATTTCAAATAGCTTATCACCATGCGAACCGGACATATTACCTGTTACCAGGCCTATTTTGTAAAAATCGCGACGGCCATGTGCAGCAGATTGGTTTATAGTTTCCTGCAAGGCGTGTACCTTAAACCCTTTCAGTTTTAAATCTTTGGTAATAGATTCCGGAATTCCTGATATACGACGAGTTGTCATGCTGCAAAAGTAAGAAAATCAAACTACATAGTTGTAACTTATAAGAAACTTACATCCGCGAAGTTTTGTTATCTGGTAAGTCATGCTCAGTGTGTAAGAGGGTCTTGTGGTTATAATTATTAACGACTTTTATGCTTAAGCTGAAGTTCATTACCTTTGTCTTACGCAATTAGAGATACTGATACTTGCTACCCATTATTCCTAATTATGGAAAAGCTTCTAAAACAAATACGTGCATGTGAAGTATGTAAATCTTCTTTGCCCAATATACCAAGGCCAATCATACAGGCCAGTTTGCATTCGAAGATCATTATTATAGGGCAAGCACCGGGACAAAGGGTTCAGGATAGTGGAATTCCCTGGGATGATCTTAGTG
>Ga0206833_1099_pt1 | contig 22257 bp, 17 predicted proteins | sample Alteio_BWOrgCont_32_FD_152891 | JGI IMG/M metagenome (GOLD analysis project Ga0206833, IMG submission 152891) | Enriched cells from forest soil in Barre Woods Harvard Forest LTER site, Petersham, Massachusetts, United States -... | ecosystem: Environmental > Terrestrial > Soil > Temperate forest >... | reverse complement strand
AGCAAACATTAAAATAATAAATTGGTTGCGCAGTAAAAATATTTTGAGTGATTATATTCATTTTTCTGCTTAACATAGTGCAAAAATAAAGCAGAAAATAGTAGGGGAGGGGAAAGTCAATGACTTGAGGGATTAATGCCAGATAATGTTGATACTGGAATGAATTTCCAGACTTTAACTTTGTTAGATTTACATCTTCCAGGAATCGCCTCTTTGATCCACCATGCAAAATAAAGTATCTAAAGCCACATCTGTTTCCATTGCGTTTATCATGATAATGGTACAGTTGTTTACCCTATGCAGGTTCAATGATATAAAGCATGTAATTAGTTGGGATGGTTATGGTAATTATCTTTATTTGCCGGCAGTTTTTATTTATCACGATCTCGGACTTAAAGATACTACCTGGCAAAACAAATTACATGCTGAATATCTGACTGATGAGCCGCAGTACCAGTTTGCTCCCGGTATTAACGGAAAACAGGTAGATGTTTGTACAACGGGAGTAGCCTTGGCATATTTACCTTTTTTTGTTGCAGGTCATACATACGCCAAAATATCAAGCTATAAAGCCGATGGCATGTCACTACCTTACCAATACGCCATGATGATTGCTGCATTGTTTTATGCACTTTCAGGTATTTTTATACTCCGGTCAGTATTGCTGAAATTTTTCTCTGATAAGCTTACCAGTATACTATTGCTTTTTATTTTTTTAGGAACCAATTTTTTTATTTTTTCTTCTGCTTTCGCTTTCGGTTCGCCACATGCTTTGTTACTTATGCTAAACTGTGCCATCCTTAACTATACCATAAAATGGTATGATAAGGAGAAGATCAAATATGCCATATATATTGGTTTGCTTGTCGGCCTATCCGCTATTATACGGCCGACTACTATTGTAATTGCACTTATCCCCCTGTTGTGGGGTTTATATAGCAGAGATAGTATCAAAAAAAGAATACTCTTCCTTAAGAAAAATGGAAAACAAGTTGCCTGTTTATTGGGTTGCCTTATTTCAGTTGGCTTAATTCAAGTTTTATATTGGGTTTATACTACCGGAGCCCTCATATCTAATAATCATGTGGAGGGGTTTGAATTTTTGCGGCCGTTTTTGCTGAAGGTATTATTCCGCTATAAAAAGGGCTGGTTACTATATACACCCTTGATGGCTTTATCAATGCTGGGGTTTTACTCACTTTACAAAAAGAACAAACCTATTTTTACTTCTGTTTTAGCTTACTTTATTATTAACTCATGGATAGTATCTAGTTGGGAATGTTGGTGGTATGCAGCTTCTTTTGGTCAAAGGGTGATGATAGACTCATATGGTATTTTAGTCTTGCCTTTAGGTTATTTTTATTCCTCCCTACTGAATAAAAAAGCATATCGTATTATGCTTGGGGTTGGTGCGTTCCTTGTTTTATTAAACCTTTTTCAATCGTATCAATATTTATTCGGAATAATAGACAATGAAAGAATGACCTCCACTTATTACTGGAGCGCTTTCATGGATATAAAAAAGGACACTTTGAAAAATAAATATCTTGAAATTAATCATTACACAACCAAATTTTCTAACGTTACCGCTTCAACCTATAGCGAAAAGGAAATATATCATGATGATTTCCAAAACAAGGCTAACCTATTGGATGGAGGCATCTTAGTAGACTCTATTGGAGAGCAACGCCTTTTAGTTACTGAACATGATGAGTATACTATTAATTTTAAAAAAGCATTTAACCAGATAACAGATAAAGACCACCTTTTTATAAAACTTAGTTTTTTACTCTATCCCTTAGACAGCACAAATACACATTCTACAATTGTGTTCACCATGCAGAATTACTACGGCCGCAATTACGGCTACATTAAATATGAGTTGGACAAATCGCAAATGCATTATAGGAAATGGAATAGAGTAGAATGCACTTTTATTACTCCTGAAATACTACATCGCAGTGATATTTTGAATCTGTATTATTGGAATGTGCAGCATAAAAATGCATTTCTAAGGGATATTAAAATTATGGCCTATGAACCGAAATTGACAGAATAATTTCGCGTTTAACTGATTCTAAATTCCGTATTTCAAAGAAATATACCAGATACTCCTTTAAATTCTCACTTGGGCTATGATTAATGGCAGGTTGACGAAATTTTAAGGATACTCCCTAGACAGGAGGTAAGTTTACATGAAAGCATTGTAATGAATCTTAAAGAGGGCTATCCTTATTGGTTAATAAAATCAGGATTGCCCGTAAATTATCCAAAGCTTGACCATGTATTAAAAACAGAGGTTTTGATAATTGGGGGAGGAATTTCGGGTGCTTTATCCGCTTGGTTCCTTACCATGGCCGGCGTGGAATGCACCGTGGTAGATGCTCGTACTATTGGCATGGGAAGCACCTGTGCCAGTACATCATTACTCCAATATGAACTCGATAAGCCATTATGTGAGCTTTCAAAAATTATAGGCGACAAAAAAGCTAATAGAGTCTATACTATGTGTTATGAAGCTATTGACGGTTTAAATAGCATTTCGAAAAAAATAAAATTCAATGAATTTGAAAATCATAATAGCCTTTATTTTGCAGCCGAGAAACAGGATATTAATCTGATAGAACGAGAATATAAAGCCCGAATGGAAGCGGGAATAAAGGTGGAGCTTTTAGATAAAAAGGATATCAAGAAGCTTTATGAATTTTCGGCTCCAGCTGCTATCTTATCTTCACAAGGCGCCATCACTAACGCTTACATGTATACTCACGCACTTCATAAATCAGCGATGGCAAAAGGTCTTAAGGTATATGACAGAACTAGAATTACTTCAAAAAGATATAAAAAAGATGGTGTTCAATTAAATACGAAGCAGGGATATACTATACACGCCAAAAAAGTAATAAATGCAACCGGATATGAAGTTACTGAGTTCATAAATAAGAAAATTGTGAAGTTACAATCTACCTATGCCCTGGCCTCTGAGAATATTAGGGAACCGCAACCTGTATGGAAAACAGGGGTAATGCTATGGAATACGGCTAAACCATATTTATACATGCGCTTAACTAGTGACAATAGAGTTATTATTGGGGGACGGGACGAAAATTTTTATGATCCTGAGGCAAGAGATAAAATGCTCAAGAATAAAACTCGCTTATTGGCAAAGGACTTTATGAAGTTATTTCCATCCATTGAACTTATCCCTGAATACAGTTGGACAGGTACTTTTGGCTCCACAAAAGATTCATTGCCATATATTGGCACTTACAGTAAAACTCCACATACTTATTATGCTTTAGGTTTTGGAGGCAATGGTATAGTTTTCAGTTTTTTGGCAGCTGAAATAATTAGGGATATGATCTTGGGTAAACCCAATAAGGATAGCTCTCTTTTTTCTTTTGACAGATAGTTGAATCGTTTACTATTTATGAAAACATCGAAAAAACCAGTATTTAAAATAGGTTGTTCTGGCTTCTATAACAATCAATGGAGAAAGATATTCTACCCTGAAAAACTCCCCAAGAGTAAATGGCTCAATTTCTATAGTGAACACTTAAACTCAATAGAAATTAATTCTACTTTTTATCACTTTCCAAGGATAAAAACCATTCAAGGCTGGTATGATAAAACCCCTGAGGACTTTTTATTTTCTATAAAAGCCCCTAAAACTATTACACATATCCTGAAATTCGAAGATTGTGATAAATTACTATCCGATTTTTATACTGTCTGTGAACAGGGGTTAAGGCAAAAACTAGGCTGCATATTATTTCAGCTACCTCCAAGTTTTCAGTTTAGTGAGGAGAGGTTAAGACTGATTATTAATAACCTAAACCCATCTTTTAAAAATGTGGTTGAATTCCGGCATGAAAGTTGGTGGACAGAAAAAGTATATAATGAATTGGCAAAAGCCGGCATTACCTTTTGCAGCATTAACCACCCCAAGCTGCCTGACACATTAATAACAAACACTGATATAGGCTACATCCGCCTTCATGGCAATCCGATATTGTTTTATTCGGCTTATTCGGAAGCAGAGTTAACAAGTCTTTATCAACACGTAGTAAAAAGAGGAACTCTGAAAGTAGTATTTATTTATTTTAATAATACTGCCGGTGAAGCGGGAATAATAAATGCCCGCCAAATGCAGCACATTACAGGGTAGTATTCATAACCGGTGGAGCCGGAGGGATTCGAACCCTCGTCCAAACAAGGAAACAACGAACCTTCTACATGCTTAGAGTTACTTAATTTTGGTGTGGCAACCGTCGTAAATCAAGGCTATTGCCACCTTAGTTCCTTTAGTTTCGCCACTGCAGCGGAACGATGCAATGACTATCTTGTCATTTACGATGCTTCGGTCGAGCCGCCGACAAGAGGGGCTTCCCGGGAAACATAGCACTTAAATCTCCTTGAGAATTAAGCAGCTAGGGCGTAATTTGATTCGCCTTCTGAATTGTTGAGAATTGAGATTTGCGAGCCACTTTCCCAATGCTCGGCATGCTTATCCGCTACTTCGGCCTGCTGTCAAAACCTGTCGGCCCCATAGTGTATCTGCTTTTGCAAAGATACTACAAAGAGTTATAAGTTGTGGGCTATAAGTTATAATCCCCGGTTAATTCGGAAATAGCTTATAATTTTTCAGAGGAGTTCTCTGCAGTTGAATTATCTTCCGGTTGCACCGGAGGCGGAGCTACCGGAGTAGTTTGTTGTGGAATGGTAGTAGGGGAGGGGCTGGGTTGTTTAACTTCTTTCACCTCTTCAATACTGGCGCTTTCATGTATTTCCCGTTGAACGGAATTGGCTGCTTCCTTAAAATCTCGCACAGCTTTACCTAATCCACGGGCCATGCCGGGTATACTTTTAGAACCAAAGAACATCAGGAACACAACCGCAATCAGGAGGAATTCACCTCCGCTAAAATCCAAAAATAAGAGTGTCGAGAGTAACATAGCGCAAAGTTAGTTCAAAATAGAAAGTGGAGAACCATGAATTTTACTTTTCACAATTCTCCACTTAAAATGGAAGTCAATTATCGTTGATTACTTGATTTGAGGATCTTTCTTTTTTCTGTCAAAGTCAATAACGATAGGAGTTGCAATACAGATAGAAGAATAAGTTCCTACCACAATACCTACTAACAAGGCGAAGGCAAATCCTTTGATGGTTGTTCCTCCAAATATGAAGATAGCAAGCAATACGAAGAAAATACTCATTGATGTATTGATCGTACGGCTCAATGTTGCATTCAGAGCGTAGTTAATAACCTCTTTCTTATCTTCACCTTTATCCAGGTCTCTTTTCTTCTTCTTGGTAAGGTATTCACGAATTCTGTCAAATACCACAATGGTATCGTTCATAGAATAACTCATTACAGTTAAGATAGCTGCAATAAAGTCCTGGTTTACTTCCAACGAGAATGGTAATACATTCTTAAAGATAGTAAATACCGCCATGATCATAAGCGCATCATGGAAAAGAGCCACAACAGCACCCAAGCCATATTGCCATCCACGGAACCGGATAAAGATATAGATAAACATCAGCAGACAGGCGAAGAGTACCGACCATATTGCTTTTGATTTAATATCGTGAGAAACAGATTCACTAACCAATTCCGAACTCATAATCACATAGTGATTGTGCATAGGCGCAAGACCGGAATTAAGTGCAGTTTCGGCTTTGCTTGCTGCATCTTTAGATGGGTCATTGATCAAATAGCCGGTGGTTATCCTAATTTGTGTGTTTTCACCATAGGTTTGTACTTCAGGAACTTCTCCGCCAAAAGAAGCAGTTAAGGTTTTACGTACATTTTCAACTGATGGTGGATTGTCGAAACGAACTACATAGTTACGTCCACCCTTAAAATCTACACCCAGGTTAAAGCCTGTACGCACGTATGAATATAATCCGATCAACAGAACAGTTCCGGAAATGATATAATACAATTTCCTGCGTTTTACGAAGTTGATATTGATGTTCTTAAATGCATTACGGGTAATAACGGTATCGAATTTAATATCCTTGTTTTTAGACAGCGAACGCTCAAACATTAAACGGGTAAGGAACATAGCGCAGAACAAGGAAGATGGAATACCAATGATCAAAGTAGTTGCAAAACCTTGAATTGGGCCTGTACCATATACATATAATATGATACCCAAAATAAAGGTTGTGATGTTTGAATCGAGTACCGATGAACGGGCATTTTTGAAACCATCCTTAATTGCATTGGCCAGGGTTTTACCTCCAACGGCTAATTCCTCACGGATACGTTCAAATATCAGAATGTTTGCATCTACCGACATAGCAACTGTCAGCACGATACCTGCAATACCGGGCAGTGTTAGTACAGCACCGAGGGAGGCAAGTATACCCAATACAAAGAATACGTTCATTAACATAGCAGCATCTGCAATTCTACCGGCTTGATTATAGTAGAGTGCCATAAATATTAACACGATCAAAATAGCCACTAAGAAGGAAAGTAACCCTGAACTGATAGATTCCTTTCCTAAGGTAGGTCCTACTACGCTTTCTTCTACTATATGCGCAGGAGCTGGTAATCTACCCGCTTTCAGAATATTCACTAAATCGTCTGCTTCTTCAGGTTTGTAGCTACCGGTAATTTGTGAAATACCATTCGGAATTTCATTTTGTACTACAGGAGCAGAATAAACAACGTTATCTAAAACTACAGCAATACATTCACCTTTGTTTTCTTTGGTAAGTCTTCTCCAAACCTGACCTGCTTGAGGGGTCATGGTCATTTCGATGCTTGGGCTACCACCGTTCATTGGATCAAATTGCTTTTTAGCATCGGCAATAATATCGCCGGAGAGAGGACATTGTCCACCTTTCAAGGTTTTAATAGCTACCAATTCTAATACCGGTGAACTCTTATCTTTTGGTTTTTCCCATAAGAATTTAAGATCTGTTGGAAACATAGAAGCTATTTGAGGCATCCTTAAATAGACACCTACTTTACCTGTATCCGCAATTCTGGAATAACCAATTTCAGGGTTTGGGCCCTTAGGAGCTATAGGATGGTTTTGTGCATCGTGACCTTGAATAGGTTGCAATACTGCAAATAATGGATTCTTTTTAATAAAGGCTGCTTTTGAAGTATCCTTCTTGTTAGAAGCAGCTAAACTATCTCCATTTCCTTTTGTTTTTGAAGCAATAGCTGAATGGTTAGAGTCAGCTTTACCGGAAGTAGTATCAGGAACTTTGGCTGTTTCATGCTTAGCAGTGTCAAAACCTGCTTTTTTGGTTGTATCTTTAGTTGAACTTAAGATACCTGCCAAACGTTGGTCGGCACGGATAAGATAAGGCTGAATTTTTTCATTGGAATAGGTTAACCAGAATTCCAGGTTAGCACTTCCTTGTAAAAGTTTACGTACACGTTCTTTATCGCTAACACCGGGTAATCCGATCAGAATTCTTCCGGAACCGGGAAGCACCTGAATATTTGGCTGAGCCACACCGAACTTGTCGATACGGGCAGTAAGGGTTTGCTTGGCAGTGCTGATAGCATCTGCAACACGGTCTTTCAACACACCAATAACTTGGTCGTTGGTATATGTATATGGTATAGCATCTCTCAATTCCATAGTTTGGAAATAAGTAGATAGTTTACCATTAGGCATTAATTGCTGATAGTCTTCGTAGAAAAGATCAAGATATGGCTTGGTAGATTTTAAGTGTTGTTCTTCTGCCTGGCTAATAGCTTTATTAAAGGCTATATCGGTATTGTTGCCTGACATCTTACGCAAGATATCACCTTCTGAAATTTCGAGGGTAACACTCATACCACCCTTTAAGTCAAGCCCCAGGTTAATACTCTTTTCCTTACACTCTTCGTAAGTGAATTTAAAGAGAGGATATATCTCACTGTCCTTTACGCGTCTTAGGTAATCGTCATTGGTTTGAAGTTGAATAGAATCAAGGTAAAACCGAGATTTTACTGAATCGCCTTTGGCAAATAGTTTTGCAGAGTCCATTACAGACTTTTGACCAACATAGTCAGCAGCATATTCCTTAGCTGCGTTTTCTGTTTTGGTAGAGAAATATGTGAATGAGAAATAGTAGACACACGCTAAGGCTAAGAGTATAGCAAACAACCGAATAACACCTTTATTTTGCATTTTTTTTATTTATAGGGGCGCAAAGATAGAAATTTATTGTTTGCCATTTTCCAAAAGAGAATTTTTAAGTTAATTATAGGTTATATACAGATACTTATATTATGATAATGAAGGATATAAGTTTCATAATACTGGAGGGTATTTTTTATCAATTTACCACTCAATTCCCTAACTTTTAATGGAATATGGCTTCTAAAACTCCAGCGAAACGCCCAATGTAACCTGAATGATACTCATAGTCATAGTTTTGGGTATACTATACGTGGAAGAATTAAGATACACATTTAAAGGTGTGTAATACGTTTCACTATAGCTGGGGTAACTAATATTGGCACCGATATAGTTTGCATTTAGATGAATGCCCAAGCCAATTTCCTTTACCTCTTCAACCATATATGTAATACCTAATCCGGCATTATACCCAAATGCGCTACCTTTTTGCGTAGTATATAGTTCTGTTTCCGGGCCACCGAAAAATTCAAGGCCTGGATAATTGGCAGAGGTAGGGCCGCATAAAGCTTTCAATTCAATATTCAAGCCGTGTACGGGGGTAATGTTGACGTATGGGCCTATAAGGTATTGTACTATATAATAATTATCTCCCGTGGAAACAGCTACTGTATTGGGCGGAAAGAACGGAATATATTGTGCATAGAGGGTATTGATATTATAGTTATCCTGATCGCCGGAAACGGCCACTGTTATACCCAAGTGGCGGAGGATCTTGTAGGTGAAATAGATATCATAGTGAAAGCCCTTTTTTGCATAGCCGTTCAGTTTGTTTGTATCTTGTTTGTAAAACCTGCTCATAGGCAACTTCGAGACATCTGATTTAGCAAAATCACTTCCCGGAATACTGGTTCCGTAATCATACCCGAAAATAAACTTTTTGGATTTAAATACAGGCTTTTGAGCAAAACAAAAATTTGCAAGGAACAAAAGAGGTAATACAATAAGCCCTTTCACTGATTAACGATAATTTCTGTTATATTGGATATAATAAGTTGTCTTTCTAAACCCAAAGATAGTTTTAAATTTAATACACTGAACGGAGGCTATTAATCCATCCTTTGGCGCGGATGGTAGACCATGTAGAAGATAATTGGCAGAATAAGCAACACTAATATAGTCGCAGATACCAATCCTCCGATCATTACAATTGCCAATGGTTTCTGCGCTTCCGAGCCTATACCGGTGCTGATAGCCGCAGGGAATAAGCCGACCATATCAATCAAAGCTGTCATTACTACAGGACGAACTCTTTCGCGCACTCCATTTACAATGGCTTCAATCAGGTTTTGCTTTTGTTGCATATTTCGCTTAAACTGCACTAACAGTATCACCCCGTTCTGAATACATACCCCAAACAAAGCAATAAAGCCTATTCCGGCAGATATGCTAAAATTGGTATTGGTAATTAATAAGGCAAAAATACCACCTATCAATGCGAAAGGGACATTGAGGAGAATAATAGTGGAGTCTCTTAAATTACCAAAGGTCATGAACAGAATGATGAATATTAGCAGCAAGCTGATAGGAACCACTTGTTTCAACCTTCCCACAGCTCTTACCTGGCTTTCAAACTCTCCTATCCAGTCAATTTTATAACCCTTAGGTACCTTTACATTTTGTGTTCTGCGTTGTGCTTCGGCAATAGCACTACCCATATCTCTGTTGCGAACTGAGAACTTAACTGCAATTACCCGCTGGTTATTGGCACGATATATGGAACTGATACCTGTCTTTTGAGTAATGGTTGAAATAAGTTTAAGGGGTACTTCACCGCCATTCATCGTAGGCACCATCAGGTCGCCAATTTGGTCAACATTATGCCTGAATTCAGGAGAATAACGAACCCGCAGGTCAAACAAACGTTCTCCCTCAAACACCTGTGTGGCTGCTTGTCCGCCAATAGCCATTTGCACTACAGCATTAGCATTGGCAGTAGACACGCCATATAAGCCCATTTTATCCTGTTCCAGATCGATATCTAATTCCGGTTGCCCCAGATTCTTTAAAACACCCAGGTCTTCTATCCCTTTTATTTTTGTCAGGGTATCAAAAATTTGCCCTGCTTTTTCATTCAAAACAGAAAAATCCTCTCCTGAGATCTGGCAGCCCAGAGCCGCATTCATACCGGAAACAGCCTGTTCCACATTATCGCGTATGGGTTGAGAAAAATTAAATACCACACCCATGTGTTTTGAAACGAGTACACTGTTCATTTCATCAATGAGTGAATCTTTACTGATGTTTCGCTTCCATTCTTCTTTCGGTAATAATATAACATCACACTGAATATCGGAGAAAGCTTCGGGATCTGAACCATCATCCGGTCGTCCTGTTTGGGAAACAACGGTCTTTACTTCCTTAAACGCGCCCAATTCCTTACGCATACTATCTGCCAGGGCAGCGGAGTTGGGGAGGGCAATCCCAAGAGGGGTTTGCGCTTTTACCCATAGTGCACCTTCATCTAAATGCGGTAGGAATTCTGAACCTAAAAAGCTGGCAATATATAAACTGCCACCTAAGAGAACTATAGCGAGGGTGAGGCTTATTTTTTTGTGTTTAAAAGTATAATTGAAAAGCTTCATGTATCCTTTTTCCATTCCAATAACAACAGGATTATGTTTTTCATACACATTTTTATTAAGCAACATGTGTATTAAAACTGGGACAAGTGTAAGTGTGAAAATAAGCGCTCCTAACAAGGCAAATCCCAAAGTATAAGCCAGTGGAGAGAATATTTTTCCTTCCACATTTTCGAAAGAGAAGATAGGAATTAATGCAGTGATGATAATAAGCTTGGCAAAGAGTATGGCTTTCCCCATATCCATACTGGTATTTTTTATCCAACCCATTTTTGCCCGCTTATTGAACTTTTCTTTACCCAATTCTTTGTACTTGCGGTCGAACACAACAAAGCATCCCTCGACCAAGACCACAGAGCCGTCTATAATAATACCAAAGTCAACCGCGCCTAATGAAAGCAAGTTGACGGGCATACCTTTTATCAACATGCAGATGAAAGCAAACAACAATGAAAGCGGTATGATGAGCGCTACAATTAACGTAGCCCTCCAATCGGCCATAAACAAAAACACAAGCCCAATTACCAATACAATTCCTTCTATCAGGTTGTGCAAAACTGTATCTGTACAATAAGTAATTAACGTATTACGGTCGTAAAAAGGAACAATTTTAACATCGGAGGGAAGTACGGAATTATTGAGCTCTTCAATTTTAGCACGTACAAGTTTTAATACTTCCTGTGGGTTTCTTCCTTTACGCATTACCACCACGCCTTCTACCACATCATTGGCCGTATCCATACCAACCCGGCCTAAGCGTGGCATGAAATTTACCTTTACATCGGCTACGTTTTTAACTAATAAAGGAACACCATTCATATTTTTAATGATGACATTCTTTATCTCATCAATATTATTGAGCAGCCCTATGCCTCTTACTACAAAAGATACCTCACCCTGGTCAATTACATCGCCACCGGCATTGATGTTGCTGTTAGAAACGGCATTGTATACATCTAACGCTGTGATGTTATACTTACGCAACAAATTAGGGTTGACATCTATCTCATAATCTTTAGTCGGGCCACCGTAGGAATTAACATCGGCAACACCTTCTACTGAATGCAGGTTACGCTCAATAACCCAATTCTCAATAGTTTTTAATTCTAAAGGTGATTTTGTTTTACTTTGAACAGTATACCGGAATATTTCATCAGTTGGGCCGTAAGGTGGCTCCACTTCAGGCTGAACACCTGTAGGCAATTGTACATTACCTAATAAGTCCATTACCTGTGCACGGGCATGATAATCATCTACACCATCATTAAAAATAATGGTGATCTGTGATAAGCCAAACATGGTAGTGGAGTGGATAGAAGTCTTTTCCTGAACGGAGTTCATGGCCAATTCTATTGGAATTGTAACCTGGCGTTCTACTTCCTGGGCACCCCTGCCTTGCCACTGGGTAATGATGATGATCTGTGTATTGGTAATATCCGGGTAAGCCTCAATAGGCGTTTTGCTATAGGCAATAGCACCCAGTATGGCAATGACAACGGTAGCAAAAAGAATAAATATTTTATTCTTTAAGGAAAATGCAACTATACTTTTTACGAGTTTATTCATTCAAAGCAAGTTTATTGTCCGTAAACATAAAGACTGTTTTTGCTTACCACAACTTCATTGGGCTGCAAACCTTTTATAACATAGGCCATAGATGCACTGGTACCTTCCAAGACGATTTTGCGCTTTTCGAATTTGTTATTGCCTTTATATACCATTACGTAGTAGTCATTATCATAAAACACTAACGCTTCTTTAGGAACAGCTGTTGCTTTATTATGTTTATCTACATGCACATCAATAGTAGCAAACATTCCTGCTTTTAAACGCCCGTCGGAATTATCAACCACTATCCTGGCTTGCATAGTACTGGCAGATGAATCGAGCATATTGGCAATTTTAGAAATCGCTCCTTTTATTTTTTTATCGGGATAAGCCACAGTTGTAATATCAACAGAATCGCCAATGGCAATTTCCGGAATATCGTTCTCATATACGTTTCCCTGAACCCAAACAGTCTTCAAAAATGAAATGGTAAATAAGGGATTGGTGTTGTCAGCCCTTACGTTCATACTTTCATTAATGGTTTTTGACACTACATATCCGTCAATAGGGGAGGTGATGGTATAGGTTGCATTGGTATCATTTCCGGAAAGCCTGTATGTTTTTAAATATGTTTCAACAGTCTGAAGAGTAGCCGCAGCTGACCTGTAGTCAGTCTGTGCCTGCATTACATCTTTGTCAGAGTACACCTTTGTTTTATATAATTCATTCGCAATATCCAGGTTCCTTTTTGCTGTTTTCAGTTGCCCCTGAGCTACGGCATATTGGCCTTCATAATTGCTTACATCAGCACTTTTAAGTACTGCCAGCACCTGGCCTTTTTTTACATAATCGCCCTGGGAAACATTTACCTTCATTACATTTCCGCTCACAAAGCTGTATACAGGAGATAAGTAATCCATATCGAAGGTTACCTTACCGCTTAGCATTAAATCGGTTCTTTGCTCTTCAATCCTTACTGTATCAAGAGTAATTTGCTTCATCTGAATGGCATTTAATTCCACCAAATTCGAATCGGTGGTTTCTGATGCAACCGGCTGATCGGTATGCTTACAGGCTGTAAAGAGCAGGACAGCTATTACGAGTACTGAAAATATTTTATTCAACATGGTTTATTTAATTATGTCAATTCCGGTGGTATAGTTAATAGCATGTATGGCATTAAAGTATTGCACCTTCATATTGATAAGGTTAGTCTTTCCATCAATATAGGTGCTTATCTGGCTTAATAAATCCAATAAATTGATGTAGCGTTTATCATAGTTACTTATGGCATTTGTCATCATTTCATTCAGGTCGTTTGCGTATTGAGAATCTATTTGGGTATACTGATTATTTATGCGGTATAGATTGGTGAAAGCAGCTGTTACCTGGTTCATTACCGAATAAAGTGCGAGGCTATCGTTTAGGTCTGCTTGTTTCTTTTGATCTTTGGCGGCAGTGGAATTCCACTGGTTACGGTTAAATACCGGCAAGTCTATATTGGCCGTAATTCCCCAATAATTGGGAATAACAGAACCTGCACCAATATTAGCTACTCCCAATGTAAGGTCGGGAATGGCGGTTGAGTGTTGAAGTTTAATATTTTGCTCATTGTATTGCACTCCGGCATAAGCCAGTTTTAAATCAGGGCGGTTATTTTTTGCACTGTCCAATACCGCCATGTAGGGAGGTATTTCTCCATTTGCAATTCCCAGATCTTTCACTACGATATAGGTATTGCCCCTATAGACAAGTAAAATGCCCAGATCTTGCTCATCATTGGATATAGCTTGCCGGCTGGTAATTTCCTGTGCAATTATATCCTGCAATTGAGCCTGTAACCGTATTACATCATTACCTGATGCATTACCCAGTTTATATTCTGCCTTGGTGCTTTCTACCAAATGCCTGATTTTTTCTTCTTCGTCCGAATACATATTCACCAGGCTCTGGTTATTATATAAATCAGAAATATCGGTGTACATCTGGTATTTTAAACTACGCAGCAAGTCTTCAAACTGAAATTCACTTTCTCTTGCATTCAGTTTTGCTAGTTTGGCAGTAGCGCTGTGCCGACCACCAATAGTGAGCAATTCCTGAAGTTGAAAGGTGCGGTCAACTTCTCCTCCGGGATAATTATTATCAAAAAACTTCTTACTGTCTTCATTATATAATGTTTGCCCATAGGTAAGATTAGGATTATACCAGAGTTTGGCCTGCAAGTAATTAGACTGGGCAATTTTTACATCATATTGCTTACTAAGCAACGTAAGATTCATACTGACAAAACGTTGTTCAGCAGCAGGAATGTTCAGATATACGGTATCTTCTTTTAATGGAATGTTAGTTTGAGCAACACCGGATTTAGCAATAAATAAAAAGCTAATTGCCAATAACCTGATTGGAGTATAGACACTTATTTCTTTTTTATTTTTTACACAAAATAGCATTAAGCAAGCTTTTATTTTATGAACACAAAATTAGCCCTCTTTTCAGTCGGCCTGATTAGAAGCACATTAGAATTTGTTAATTAGGTCTAATAGACGACCTTCTTATGGAAATCCGTCACTATTGCGGAAAGGACACCGTAAAAGTAGTCCCTGCATTAACTATAGATGTAACCTCTATTTTACCGTTATGTAAACGAATTATTTTTTCTGCCAATGAAAGCCCGATACCGGTGCCCGGGAGTTTGAATGCATTGGGGGCACGGTAGAAAGGTCGAAATATCTGTTGTATTTCATTTTGTTCAATGCCTATACCTTGGTCCTTTATAGTTATAACAGAACCTCTTTCATCACATTTAATTTCACAAGTAACTTCTTTGTCGCCGGAAAATTTAATAGCATTTTTTAAAATATTACTCAGGGCAATAAATAGTAATCGCCGGTTGCCTTGTATCGTAAATTTGTCAATATCATCCGGCAAGTTATAATTCACTTTCACCAAGCCGGGTTTGGTTTCCCATTCATCCACCACTTCCCAAAGGAGTTCATCTAACCGTATTTTTTGTAATTCGGTAGAATCTATGCTTGCTTGCGACAACTCCAGTAAACTGGTTATTAATTCGTTTAATTTTTCGGCTTCTTTGATTATGCTTTGAAGTGCAAGCTGATATTCTTCTTTTTCCCGGTCATTTTTAAGCGTTACCTCCGCTTTGCCAAATATTTTTGTCAGGGGAGTTCTAAGTTCGTGCGATGCATGCGAAATGAACGATTGCTGGTCTTTGAAGGATTGTTCTAAATGCTCCAGTAAATTATTAATGGTGGTGGAAAGCTGATTGATCTCATCGTTTTTATAACGTGTTAAAGTAAGCCGTTTATCTAAACTAGTTGAGCGGATAATTTTAAGATCATTCGTGATTTTTAAGATGGGTTGCAAAGCAATGGTTGCAAATAGCCTGCCGAGTAAAAATGTAATTGCCAGAGAAACCAGGAAAGAAAAGAGCATGATATAGGCCAGCCTCTTCATGTTTTGATAGCCCGAATCATCAATAGCAGAAGCTAGCACAACAAAATTCCCGGAATTATCCATATAATATAAACCAGCTACTTGCTTATCACCAACTGTGAAGTGGATCTTTTGCTTCTCTATTACCTGCTGAATAATATCTTTCGACCAGCTTACACTGTCTTCCTTAATAAATACAGGTTCGAATTTATCATTGTAAATACGCGTCACTTCATGCGATAATGTTTGGGGATATATTTCTTTTACTTTCTTATAATCTTCCGGCGACATATTATCCTGTGCCAGGTATAATTCGCCAACAATAAGGGCACGGTCATCTAGCTTGGAGTAAAAGTTATCCTTCCGGTTCTGTTCAACAAGTAAATAAATACCGGCTAAAACGATAAACAGCAACACAGCAAACATGAAAGTAAATTGTAAGGATAAGCGGTTTTTTACTTTCATACCTTATGCTTCTTTTAGTACATAGCCCCGACCAATTACCGTTTGTATAAGTTTTTGAGAATGGTTCTTATCAATTTTAGTTCTCAGATAATTAATGTAAACGTCAATAAGATTAGTTCCTCTGTCGAAATTAATTCCCCATACTTTTCCTGCAATTTCACTCCGTGAAAGTACTTTATCCTTATTGGCAATAAGTATTTCAAGCAATGTGAATTCTTTTGTAGTAAGTACTATTTCTTTACCCGCTCTAAATGCGGTTCCTTTATCACAATCCACTTCCAGATCGGCTGCTTTGTATACGCGTCCGGGTGAGGCAATTCGCCTGCGCGTTAATGCAATGATACGGGCCACCAATTCTTCAAAATGAAAGGGCTTGGTAAGATAATCGTCGGCTCCGTTTTCAAAGCCCAGCACTTTATCACTTACCGTACCAAGCGCCGTTAGCATTAATATAGGTAATTCCTTTTTGTGTACTCTCACCATCTCGCATACTTTAAATCCGTTATAGCCAGGAAGAAGTATATCCAATATCATGATATCAAAGTTCTGTTCCGATGCTATTTTGGTACCTTCTATGCCATCCGGAATAACGGTGACATTATATTTCTGCTCCTCCAGTCCGGCCTTAATAAAGGCAGCCACGTCAGGTTCATCTTCTACAAGCAGAATATTCATATCTTTTAATTACTCGGAAATTGGAACAAATTTATAGGATTAAAATAGAAAGCAGGGAGAATAGACATTAATTATTGTTAATAAAAAATCCCACCCGGTAGGGGTGGGATCTTGCAGGATCAATATTTAAATTGGTACTATTTAGCTGCCGGTGCAGTATTAGTAGTTGTTTTAGGCTTGGTTACAGTTTTCCTTACAGGTACTTTTTTTACATCCTTTTTTTCCGTTTTAGCCTTGTCCGTTTTCTTTTCCGTTTTAGCTTTATCGGCAGGCTTAACCTGGTAAGAAGCAGCAAAAGAAAGGCCGACAAATAATAGTAGGGATGTTATGAGTATGCTTATTTTTTTCATGTTGAGGTATATTGAAAGTGTAATGGATTTTCTAGTTTTTCAAATTAACTATATTTTTATGAAGATAAAATGAAGAGGCTTTATAACTAGTCTTTAATTAGCTCACCAGAGCCACCTTCAGATGAATATTGAAGAGTAGGGGAACCTGTATAATACACATTCCCTTGTCCGAATATTTTGACAGCCAGTGTCCCCTGGCAATTAATATAACAGTCGCCGGTAGTGTTGGATGAAACAAATGAATAATTCGTAATGACCAGGTTATTGTTGTATATAAACCCCGTTCCGCCGAAATAATTGGTTAAAAATGTTTGGCATTGACCGGCCAAAGTAAGATCGGCTGTTCCGAACATATGCGCATTTATATAATTGGAATTAACTGTTAAATTAATATCGCCGGGAGAATTAGTGGTATATAACTCCAACGAATCAAATGTAAGAGTACCCTGGCTATATACTGTTCCATACCCTGAATTGGTTATGGTGGTAAGCTGAGGCATGGTTATATACACATTGATACCGCTTTTCTTATAGCTGCGCAGCCAGTTGCAAATGTTATTGTTTTTTAAGGTCAATACTCCGCCATTAACATTGGTAACAATATTTGAAATGAGGTTGCCACCGCCCTCAATCATCACCTTTTCCGGGTTACCGGTTGTCAGGTAAACGTTTATATTATCATTGACTACAATTTGCGTAAAGAAATCCAATTCCCTGTTTTGTGTTGCGGTTTTTCCGGCACTATCAAAACAATCGCAAACGGGGGCTTTACCGCAGGATGCCATCCATACAACCAGCAACAAAAGAACTAAATATGTAAAATTCTTTTTCATTATTTGCTATATTTTATATCCAACTCCCCATTCTATAAAATCGGCCTTAGCATAGTGGGTAAGCAGGGTAAGGTTTGCAATTAAGTGTTTGCCCGCATAGTACCGGACTCCAATGCGGTTATAAATAACACCATTTCCATCGTATTTGGAATATACATAACCACCCATTTCCAGAGGTAGTGATAATTTGCCCATAGTTAATTCATAGGCCACTTTAAGTCCAAATTGAGTAATGGCCAAATCATTGCGTAGGAATATGCTATCTGTTTTTAACCTTTCGGTGTTAGCCTGATTATTAAAAATATCCAATCCAATACCCAGTTTACTTTTACCGCTTAATCGGCGAAAAGCAATATAGGATAGGGTAAGATCAGGGTACCTCTTTCCCCCGGGAGGTTCTACTTCCGATCCTCCAACGGCAGCAAAAATTTCCTGTTCAACTTTTTTAGTTTTAGCGGTATCTACGTATGGTACTTCCAGACTCCTTTTAGCACTGCTGATGCAGTAGGATAGGCCTGTATTGGCGGTAATTAGGTTTATACCCAAATTAGGTGTTTGAAAAGCTCCGTTGGAGCAATGGGTTAATCCTAACCCGGTTTCAATACGAATGGTATTAGATACATAAAAATGATAGTTGGCCCTCAGGTTAACCATGGCATTCAGGTGTGAACCTATCACATCATTTTTGTGGTTATCATACGGGTCGAATTTAATGGGCATATAGCCTAAGCCAATACCAACCCGGAAATTCAATCCTTCTTTGAAACTTCTTTTCAAATGAAAATTAATAAAGGGATATGCACCATACATCATCCCCAATTGAGCAGGATTATTCAGGTAAGCTGAAAAAAAAGCAATGCCTGTTTCAGGGCAATGATAGGCATTGTGCCAGTTATATTGTGTAGAGGCCGGTTTGCTTACATAATCCAATTCAAAAGCCGGAACATGGCCTTCTATAAGTATGTTCATACTACTAGTATATAGTGGAAGTATGAAACCGTAATGCAAATTGAGCGTTAGCCAGGATCCGGTGCGTGTACTGTCTTGTCCTTTAGCATTGCTTTGACACAACGCAAGTGCACAAAAAATAACTATAGCCCGGAAGAATTGTTTCATGCTTAATTAGATGGAGTAGGAGAGTTGCTTCTCCACCTGAAAGTCTGTATTATGTGGTTTATATCCTGCTTCACAAAATTAACCACCGGTTCTAGTGAATCCTTATTAGGAACTGCATAGAAATATAATGCCCCACGAACAAAATTACGGGTGCTATCGGTCAGGTAAAACTGCATATTTGAAGCAGCATTGCCTTCAATATCATATATCATTCCATAAATTCTTTCCTTCCGGTTCACTACCTGCTGTTCATTAATGGCAGATGCCTTTACTTCATGCTCCACCACAAATTTCCTGCACTCATCGGTATACGCGACCAAATTGGTATCCAATGTCAGATAACTTACATACACATTACATCTGAAACGTGGGAACACAATATTTATCCAAAAAGGATGCCTGGAAGTGGAATCAGGCAAAACCAAGGCATAGTCCGGATATTCAAAAGTAAACGGGCAAGCAGAGACAAATGAGGTATACTTTCTTTCGGGTAAAGAAATGCGAAAATACCCTGTTCTTTTGGGAGAATAATCGGTATTTCCGCCACACCCCGCAAGGCATAGCGCCAATAAAATACTTATTTGAGATAGTTTTCGCATAATTTATACGGGCGACAAAAGTAATTATTGCCGACAAATGGAATAATGGATTCCATCTGATTTTAAATGTTATCAACAAAATGCAGTATATCAATTGGTTCCTATTACTACCCTTTAGCCTTAGCTAGCAACACATTATGATATACATGGTTGCAAATAAAATATTATTGTTAATAACAATAAAAATACTACATTTGCGCCCAATTATCTGTGATCGAAAGCAGGAATGGCGAAAAAAATACAAGTTCGTTAGGTTTGTTCAGGTTGCAGGTTAGAGTTTTTTTATTAATTAATTTTATTTTTTTATCATGAACATTTTTGTATCCAACTTGAATTTTAAGGTTCGCAGCGAAGACTTAAAAAACCTGTTCTCTCAGTATGGTGAAGTATTATCCACCAAAGTTATTACCGACAAATTCTCAGGAAAATCCAGAGGTTTCGGTTTCGTAGAAATGAAAAATGACGAAGATGGCAATAGAGCTATTGCTGAACTCGATCAAAAGGATTTTGAAGGACGTAACATCACTGTTTCAGTTGCAAAACCAAGAACTGAAGGTGGAGGAAACGGCGGCAATGGCGGCGGCAGAAACAACTTCCGCAAGAGCGGCGGTAACGACTACAGAGACTAAGTTAGTATACTATAGTATTTGCAGGGGAATAGTTCAAAACTGTTCCCCTTTTTTATTTTCTTTTTTTTAAGATAAAGAAATACTTCTTACGTGAGTGCTTAGTCGATTAATTTTAATCCTACTACACCTACCAAAATGAACAATATAAAAACCACATGTAAAAAGGTGAGTGGTTGTTTAAATATAACTACGTCCGTTATTTTAACAAATATCAACGCAACAGACATCCAGGTAGCATAAGCAATTCCGGCAGGAAGTGTTTTCATGGCTTTGGAAAATAAAATAATATTCCCAACCCCGAAAACAACATACCCAAGAATAGGTAATATGGTATACATACTTTTAGCTGTAAAGATCTCAGTGAACCGAATTTTAAAAAACTCTTTAAATTGCATAAACTTTACTGAGTATATCCACGCTACCTCGAACACAGAAGCAATAATAAGATAAATCCATGCCCTCATAAAATTCATTTTTTGAATGACGCTACATCATTCTTTATTCATTACTACTAACTTATTAAATATCTGGTTCCGGCAAAAATAAGCTTAATCCAATTAAGAAAACGTGATATGTAGCAGTAATGAAATTACAGATGATACAACTTGACTAAAAAGAAGCCCTGACTGACTAAATATATTTTTTTAATTCCGCAGACTCTATGCTATATTAAATCTGTGATTATCTTTGCATCCCCAAAAAAAGCTTAGAGGTAATAACTCTCTTAGCTGAGCCTGCCCGGATGGCGAAATTGGTAGACGCACCACTTTGAGGGGGTGGCGCCAGTGATGGTGTGCGAGTTCGAGTCTCGCTTCGGGCACAAATAAGTTGAAAGAGGAAAGTAAAAAGGGAAAAGTAGAAATTGAACACTTTAAACTTTTCCCTTTTTACTTTTCACTGGTATAGCCCGGTTGGCGAAATTGGCAAACGTTGCGGTCTCAGAAGCCGTTGGAGTTAAATCCTTGAGAGTTCGAGTCTCTCACCGGGCACTTTTCATTTTATGCAAGAATTTACGCCACACAATCAGATATTTACCTGAAAATAGCACCCTGTTACTAAAAAATGATATATCTGTTGCTTATATCAACTTAGTTTTATTACATTTGCAACATCTGACATGAGAAAGACACTATTATTTTTACTTTTAACTGTTATTTGTTCGTTCACCGGGTATTCCCAATACCAGTTGAATCAAACATTGAATAGAGATGAATATTGCGCAGGCCTTGGTCTTTCAAGTGCCCTGACCGATTTGGGTGGATCGCCTGAAAATGGAACTCACTTTTTAAGAGATTTTAATCCTTCTGCCATTCGCTACGGAGGTTTTTTCGGATATAGAAAAAGAGTAGGTCGTTCATTTTCGGTGAAAGGTATACTTACCATTGCTGAACTTTATGGTAATGATAACCTGAGCAGCGACCCATTTCGATTTAACCGCAACCAAAACTTTAAAAGCCTTTTGTTAGAACCATCTATCCAGGCCGAATATCACTTCTATCAATATAACCAACCCGGCCACCGTTATAAGATCAGGCATGCACATGGTTTCCATGCCGGAGCAATGGATGCTTACTTATTTGTGGGTATCGGCGGCTTCTACTTCAATCCGGAAGGCAGATATACTAACGGAGAATGGTATGATCTTCGTCCTTTAAGTACCGAAGGAGAAGGCTTACCGGGTGGCCCTTCAACATATTCTTCATTTGCACTTTGTTTCCCTGCCGGCGTAGGATTAAAGTATATGGTGAATAGTAACTGGAGTTTAGGGTTAGAACTATCTACCCGCTTATGGACAAGTACCGATTATTTGGATGATACACATGGAAATTATTTCAGCGCAAGTGAAATTGC
>Ga0206833_1098_pt1 | contig 22299 bp, 12 predicted proteins | sample Alteio_BWOrgCont_32_FD_152891 | JGI IMG/M metagenome (GOLD analysis project Ga0206833, IMG submission 152891) | Enriched cells from forest soil in Barre Woods Harvard Forest LTER site, Petersham, Massachusetts, United States -... | ecosystem: Environmental > Terrestrial > Soil > Temperate forest >... | reverse complement strand
TTTACCGAAGTATTAGGTGCCTCATTATTTTTATGGCAACCTACTAATAAAATAGCAAGAAAAAGGACTACAAAAGGAAATAATGTCCGAAATTGCTTTAGCATGAAGTTGCTTTATTTTACACGACAAATATAAGCAATTTATTTACAGATTCTTCACTCTGCAAGAATATCAAATAAATACTGTAAACAGAAATATCATTTATAGTACTTCAAGGATAAGAAAATACTAACCGTAATTTCAGGTCATTGACTTTTCTATTGTATAACATCCCCTACCCTATCTTTGTAATTATGAATACGAAATTAAAAAACAGGCAGTCGCTTCTAGGGGTTATTTTTATACTGCTGTTCCTGTTATTTCCTGTATTTAACAGGAAAATATTTCACAAAATACTAACAATCAATGCATTAAAAAATACGCTTTTCTTGTTATTTTCCTGTTATTTCCTTGTTTTTCCCTTGTTAACCGCCTTGTTATTTACTGTTATTCCGGCTCCATTTTTTGCCCCTGAAACAGGGTAAAACTAGTTATTGAGCAGTTGCGGAATTAGTGTGATCAGCATGTAGGTTTACTTTACCCCGATCACCATTTTTTTAGAATAGTTCTCTTTGTCATTTCTAATATTGAGTATGTATATACCCGGGCTAAAATTGTTATTCAGCCTTATTTCGTTGTTACCTAATGATACGGAATGTGCTTCTGTTAGAACTGTCTGACCCAATATATTTACCAGTGAAATAGTATAATTATCTAACTGTGTCGAGTTTATTTGAACCTCAATATATGAAGTAGTATTATATGCATTTATTGCAGTAAGCGCCTCAGCTCCACAACCGGTAAAAATTGTAAAAGGGATATTGGCTGCACTGGTATTCCCATCAAAATCGGTTTGAAAAAGAAAATAATAAGATTGTCCGGCAAAAGGCGAATCATCCGTCACCTGATAATTTAATGGCAAGCTGGAATTTCCTGCTCCGGAAATGGTTGCTACGGTTTCAAAATGAATATCATCTTGCGTCTTCTTTACGGTATATGTCGCATTATTCAGTTCAGTTTGAGAGGTCCATTGAATTAATGCAGCACCATTATCGCACATAGAAGTAAGAGAACTAATGGAAATAGGTAATGGATCAAGTGAGTTTGTTAATGTCCATGAACGATAAAAGTTGGAAGATGAAACCGCTCCGCTATTTACAGTTCCTATAGATCCGGCAACAACATCTGTTCCACCAAGGCCCATCCAATCTGCCCACGTACCATTGACCCCCATATTAGGATTAAATCGTTGCGCTGCCAGGTTATTTTCTGCAAATACGTTGGGTGCCGAAACCTCGGAAGGTGCTCCGGTATTACTAATGTAGTCAAAAAGTATTCCTCCCAAACTTGGTTTCGTAGTATAGGATGATGCATCAATAACCCAAAATCTATCTACTGCGTTATAACTATCATCATTCACACTTGGACTACCGGATGCACTGCCGGAGCCCATGTTCTTAACATCTGACGGAGGCCCATTGAGTGAAACTGTACCCATCCAGTTATCGGCAACCGTGTGCCAGGTCGAAAAATCAATCCATCCTGAGCCTGACCCTGCGCTTGATATATTAAAACTCAACGGTAAGGCATTTGTGGTACTACAACCAAAAGGAACTATATAGTCACCGGTGTTTGTATTTATATACCACCGTACCATATCAAACTCGTTTTCCGATACGATCCAACCATTACCGGGCGCTATTGCATTTGGGTTTGGATTATACACTACTATATATATAGCCTTCCCGCCCAATGTTGGATTAGCACCTCCGGCCTCTGTAATATAGCTATTATTAATGGTTACCTTAACTTGACATAAGCATACACTTAATGATAAAATCATTATTATGCTTATATGTATCAGTTTTTTCATTTTATATATTTTAAAAATTGCAATGCAGAGATCGGTCCTATTTTATTGAATTTCGTAAGCAATTCTAAAGCCATTTAATCCTTTTGTTCCTAAACCGGCCCATCCACTAATGTTTCCATTAGTCATGGAACAGGATGCTACGTTGCTTCCTGCGGTATACTGCACTATCCCAATGAATCCTGCACTACCAAAATTTGTATATTCAGCAAAAACCTGAGCACTTGTATTCTGCGGAATAAATGGAAGCGTAAATGTTAGGGTAGTAGCATTGGATATACCTGAAATATTTACATATATACTGCAAATTTGATGCTGTAGGTTATAGGTGAATTTTTGGGTAGGAGTTCCTGAAAATCCTGTAACTGTGCTTGCCCAATGAATAGCATCGCCAACAGTAGTGCTATCAATCATTTTACTTCCGCTAAGAGCTAAACAAGTACATTCTGTCGTATCTCCGGCATGTTCATACAACCATTTTTCGCCAATATATTTTGGAGAATAAGTACTATTATGAACTGGTATTACAAGCGTATCTGCTGCAAAATGCACTTGGGTAGTTATTCCTGCAGGCGACATAACTTCAGTTAAGTTGCTTTTATTTAAACCGCCACAAGTGAATTTAATACTATCAATACCATTGGAGGCAGCATTGACTGTACCGATATCCATATTTGACCTGTTACTGTAAAAATATACATCTCCCGGGCTTTGAGCTGAAAAACCTGCCTGATTATAGGTTGAGGAATTAATACCCAAATCTCCATAATGTGTACTGTCCTGGTCATCCTGAACAACAAGGTCAGTACTTGCAATATTACCACTATTGGTATTTTGCAATAGCATTTGGTAGTAGCTATTTATATTACCAAACATATTAGCGCTTGATTGGCTTTGCAACGTTCCGGTACCTACTATCAGTGTATTATGATTACTGTTCCAGGTCAAATTAGTTGAACTGATTAGCGGAGATGTGTTAGTAGGCCCTTCAAAAATTAATGCATTGGGATTATATGTGGCAGCGCCTGTTCCTCCTCCGGCAACTGGCATTGCCCCCCACTGTGGAGATACTCCTGCACCTTGCGATATTAAGGTTTGTCCTAAAGTACCTGCATTATATGCACTGCTATAAAAAGGCATTAATGCGCCATGAAATTGAAACTGAGTAACCGTACTGTTTCCAAACACCATCGAATTACTTACAGTTGCCGTTGCACCAGCACCAATTGCAGTTGCATTGGTAAAACCTGTAAAAGCCACATCGGCACCTGCGCCAATTGCTGTATTAAAACTTCCCGCGGTATTGGCACGTAAGGCATTATAACCCAAAGCCGTATTGTTATTACCTGTAGTAGTACCGTAAAGCGCAGAAAAACCATTGGCTGTATTCTCAGTTCCTGTAGAATTATAGCGCATGGAATATTCGCCAATAGCTGTGTTTTGATTTCCTGTTATATTGGATGTTGGGTTGTTTGCAAAAAGAGCGGAGTTGCCTATGGCAATGTTTCCGGAGTTGAAACCTGTAGCATAGTTTTGTGAATGCAATGCACTATCACCCATGGCCACATTACCACTTAATGCAGTATTGCCTGCAAGTGCCCTGTAGCCATTTGCCGTATTAGCCCCTCCCGAAGTATTATTTACAAGTGCATTCCCTCCTGTGGCAATATTTTGCGATCCGCTGGTATTAGCATAAAGTGCTTCATATCCCAAAGCTGTATTATTCAGTGTGGTATTTCTATAAAGTGCTTCGTACCCAACAGATGTATTATAACTTCCCGTATTAGCTGCACCTGCGCCAGAGCCTATAAATGTACCACAAATGGCAGTAGTGCTACTATATCCCGCACTATCACCTACAAACACATTTTGATCGGCTGTGTTATTATATCCTGCACTACTGCCTATGGCAGTATTGCTGCTTCCGGTTTGGTTATTGTATAAAGCGTTCCAACCATTGGCGGTATTATTTACCCCGGTAGTGTTTCCTGCCATAGCTGAATATCCTACTGCTGTACTGCCATATCCTATTCCGGAATAATCGGCCTGGTAGCCTACAGCTGTGTTTTGTCCGCCTAAAATATTATGATAAAGGGAAGTATAGCCTATTGCTGTATTACTATTCCCAGTTGTAGTTAAAGCTGCAGACTGGTAACCAATAGCGGTATTTCTTATTCCTGATGTATTAGAATATCCGGCGCTATCACCTATAAATACTTCATAGTCAGCATTTGAGTTATATCCAGCATTATGACCAAGTGCGGTTGAACCACTTCCGGTAACATTAGCCTGTAAAGCCCTATTCCCAATAGCAGTGTTGTGAGCTCCGGTAGTATTGGAACCGGCCGCAAAATAACCTATCGCCATTAAGGATAACCCGGTAGTATTATTATATCCTGCACTATCTCCCATAAAAGTAGCCCTACTCGCTAAGTTATTATAACCCGCATAATCGCCGACAGCTGCAGTACTCGAGCTAGATATCGAAGAATATGATGCCAGTACCCCCAAAGCGGTATTATTAATTCCTATTGTGTTATGAAATAAGGTACTGTCGCCCAGCGCTGAATTGGAATATCCTGTTGTATTGCTATAAAGAGCTTCATGCCCGTGTGCATTGTTACCCCAGCCTGATGTATTACTATACATAGTATGGCCTCCTATTGCTGAGTTATAATTGCCGGTAGTATTATTAGCCAATGCATAATTACCCCAGGCATCATTATTATGCCCCGTAGTTGTTTTAGCTAAATCGCCTAATCCTGCACTTATACAAGATTTACCAATATCAAACATCATTCGTTGTTTACCATTCACTTTTATTTCAAAAGGGATACTATCATTAGTACCTATATAGTTTGTTCCTACCGTAGTCCCTGAGTTTCCACTAAGCGACCAAGCATTGGCAGTTGTTCCGGATACACTTACCCAAGAAGAACCGTTCCAGCAATAATAGCCTACCGGCTGAGCCCCATTCATATTATATACCATCATTCCGGTATCCTTTGTTGAGACACTGGAAATCATTGGCGGACTGAAGGTTGTTAAGGATGCTCCCAATGTTACATGAGGAATAATAAGCCCCAAGTTATAGGAGTTGCCGGTATTTAAATCGACAATAGCATTTACACTGGGAACAGCACCAGAAGTGCTTATACCCACATTTTGGGCGTAGAAAGTTGTGCTGAATATTAGTAGGATAATTCCCGATAATAATGTACGTTTCAAGTTTTTCATAATCAATTTATAGAATGGGTTTAACTTTTTTATTTGTATGCGAAACTATTGCGGCATACGCCCATTTTTATTAGGTATGTAATAAAAAGAATCCTTTCTGTAACAAACTGCAACTAACATGTAATGATTAGGGTATCAGCAATTTTGCTGATCAACGGAAAAATCAAACAGGCGCAACTGCTAAGTCTAAATAGGAGGCGAAAACAGGAGGGTATTATAGGGTCAACAACTCCTGCTTACTTCCTGTTTGTGCCGTGATAGTATGGAATTATTATTTATCTTCGCCACCCATCTAACTAATTCATAAAACCATGCCAAACGGCACATATTCATTAGCTGAACAAAAATATTCCAAACTAAATACCATCATAGGATGGGCAGTTTTTTTAATTGCAGTAACTGTTTACTGGTGTACGGTAGAACCAACAGCCAGTTTTTGGGATTGTAGTGAAAACCTTGCAGTATACTATAAATTGGAAGTCGGTCACCCACCCGGTGAACCTTTCCTGCAATTATACCAACACATTGTTTCGCTGCTTTGCTTTGGCGATGTACATAAAGTTGCGCCTATTATTAACCGGAGTTGCGCTGTATTAAGCTCTTTCACTATATTATTCCTGTTCTGGTCCATCAGTTTTTTTGCAAAAAAGCTGATGGCTCGCAAGGGAGAATTAACCGATTCCGCTATTTACGCAATACTGGGTAGTGCTTTCATCGGATCTGTTAGTTTCATTTTTGCTGATTCTTTTTGGTTCTCTGCTACAGAAGCCTCCGTATGGTCAGCTTCACTCTTCTCCTCCACCCTGATGTTTTGGTGCGCTACTAAAATGGCCCGGTCTACCGAACCTGAACGCTGGGTAGTATTTATCAGCTTTCTGGTAGGATTATCTATAGGTGTCCACATGCTTTGCATATTGGTTATTCCGGCTGTTGTCTTTTTATATTTTTACAGAGACCATCAAAACAGTGCTCCACCAAAATGGGCTTCCTCCCTTGTAAAAATGGTCACCAAAGATGAAGATAAACAAAGATTATTATCGGCATCTGTAGCCGCTATTGTGCTGTTAGGTGCTGTAAAATCATTAGTTATCCCCGGCTTGATAGCTGCCGCTACCTGGTTCGAATTGTTTTTTGTAAATACCATTGGACTACCATTTAACAGTGGTGTTATCATTTACGGATTAGCAATTGCAGGTTTCGTCATTTGGGGACTGACTTATGCAAAAAGAAATAACAAACCGGGTACACATGCCGCTTTTCTGTGTGTTGCAGTATTATTTCTCGGATATAGCACATATATAATGCTGGTAGTTCGGGCAAATGCCAACCCACCATTAAACGAAGGTGCCCCATCTAACACATTAACCCTTAAGGATTATTTAGATCGTAAACAATATGGTGATTTCCCTAGTCTATATGGCCAATACTATACTGCACCTGTAATCGCCTATAACGATGAAGGACCTGTATATGTAAGAGATGAGAAAAAAGGGAAGTACGTAGTTTCCTATGAAAATGAATCCGGTAAATATGCGCCGGAATTTTGTGGATTTTTTGCACGTGAATGGGATGGAACAGAAGGCCATCCTCATGGCTACAGAAACTGGGGTGGAACTGACTTTGATAAGATCCCCTATACCGATGCGGAGGGGCATAAACAGATCATTGACCGTCCTAAATTTATTACAAATAACCTGCATTACTTCTTTAATTATCAATTAGGATTTATGTACTTCCGATATCTGCTGTGGGATTTTTGCGGAAGACAAAATGATATACAAGGGCTTGATCCGCCGGATAACCTTCATGGCAATTGGATTACCGGTATTCCATTCATCGATGGCTTGAGATATCCGCAAGATAATCAACCCGACGAATTGGGTAAAAACCGTGCCAGAAATGCTATGTATGGTATACCTTTCTTATTCGGCCTCCTAGGTTTCTTTTACCATGCAAAAAAAGATCCTAAACGGTTTACCATAGTTTTGGCCTTATTCTTTTTTACAGGAATAGCCATTATTCTTTTCCTTAACCAAAAACCATATGAGCCCAGGGAAAGAGATTATTCTTATGTAGGTTCCTTCTTTGCATTTTCCATATGGATCGGCTTAGGAGTGCTTGCATTATTCGATCTTATATCAGAAAAAATGGCTGCGGATGAAGGCCGCAAAAAAATGCTGGCAGTCCTTACAACGGTTGTATGCCTTACAGTTCCGGCCCTTATGGCCCATGCTGAATGGGACGACCACGATCGTTCAAAACGAACAACAACAAGAGATTTTGCAATTGATTATCTCGAATCGTGCCCGCCTAATGCCATATTGTTTGCAGATGGTGATAATGACACATTCCCTCTTTGGTATGCTCAGGAAGTGGAAGGCATTCGTACAGATGTTCGGGTATGTAACCTAGAACTGCTAGGAATGAGTTGGTACGTTGACCAAATGAACCACAAAGCATACTCATCTGATCGTGTTCCATTTTCACTTACTCATGATGAGTATAGGGATGGCACTCGTGATTACCTGATCTATTATGATAGTCCTGAAAGCAGGCTTCATAAACCGGGCCAATACAATAACTTAGCAACTGTTATCGACTTTATTAAAAGTGATAATGAAGCAGATAAAATTGAAATGTCTAATGGAAAGATGGAAAACTATCTTCCTACAAAGAAATTCATGATACCTGTAGATAAGGACGAAGTAATTAAAAGTGGCATTATTGACAAAAAATTTAGTGATAGTATTCCAACTCAAATTGCCTGGGATTTCCCCGGTGGCAACATTACGAGGAGTACCTTAATGGTGCTTGACGCAATTGCCCATAATAACTGGAAAAGACCACTTTGTTTCGCAGTAACCTCAGGTTCAGAAGCCTTTATGGGCCTTGAAAAATATTTCCAATTACAGGGTATGGTATTTTTACTTACTCCTATTAAAAATCCCGGAAGTAACGTGCGTGAAAACCCACGTGTTGGAACCAATGTGATGTATGATAATATGATGAACAAATTCCGTTGGGGGAATATGGGAAGCGGTATCTATTTAGATGAAAACATTCGCCGTATGGCTATTGAACTCCGTTACCAGACAAGTACCCTTGCAGATGCATTACTGAGCGAACATAAGAAAGATTCAGCCATTAAAGTATTGAACCGCTGCATGGATTCCATATCAGAACAAAGTTGTCCTTACGATGGTTCGGTAGTAATGATAGACCGGTGCTATTATCAGGCAGGAGATTTTGCAAAAGCTGATATGCTCGCAAAAAAGCTCTTTGCTATCAATGAAAAAGACCTTCTCTATTATAATACACTCACAGGCTCAAATGCCAGCTATTATTCTGACGAAACTCAACAATATGAGTTAATAATGGAACAACTCGCCTATTATACTCAACAATATAAACGCGATGATGTTGCTAAAGACTTTCAGGCAAGACTTGAAAACCTTAACAAAATGGGCCTTTTGAAAGGCCAGCAGCGACAACAATAGTTAGTTACAAATGTTTCTCTGATCATAAAAAAGCCGGTAAGTACACCGGCTTTTTTATTTAACATTTTATTAACAATAAATAACATAGAATGTTTGGTGTTTCCAAAAATATTTATATATTTGACCCGCGATTATTTAACAATTATTAACCAAAACACTACCTCTATGAGACAAATTCTACGCCTTACGGCGACATTTGCAGCCCTACTCTTATTTGGGCTTGCGAGCGCACAAACGCGAGTTATTCAGGGAACAGTTAAAGATGAAAATGGCAAATCCATTCCATTTATGGCTATCCAGGTAAAAGGAACCACTATCGGTACCTATACTGATACGGCAGGAAAATTTACCCTTGCCGTTGACAGCACAGCAAAATCGCTGGTACTTAGTTACCCCGGAATGAAGGATCAGACGATAGCTATTAGTAATAATATGGCTATTACTATGAAAAATGATGCTTTAGGACTAGATGAAGTTGTTGTTACAGCTGTTGGAATTCCTTTAGAAAAGAAACAATTAGGCTACGCTGCTCAAACTGTGGGAAGCGATCAGCTTAATAATAGTGGAACAAGCAATTTGTTGAATGAACTGGATGGTAAAGTAGCCGGTTTACAAGTAGTAAATAGCGCCGGTGACCCTGGAGCTGGTACATATATTGATTTACGCGGCCCAACTGCACTTACCGGAAATAACCAACCTTTAATGGTTGTAGATGGAATTCCAATTGATAACTCTATTAATGCATTCGATCCTCAACTTGGTTTTACCAATGGATTTACGGCAGGTGGTGCTTCGGGAGCTTTATATGGTAGTGCACAACCTACTAACAGAGGTTTAGATATTAATCCAAGTGATATTGAGTCAGTAACTGTATTAAAAGGACCTGCAGCTACCGCACTTTACGGTATTGAGGCAGCAAACGGTGCGCTTATCATAACCACCAAAAAAGGTGGAAAAGGAACCGAAGGTGGACTTGGTATTGATTTTAACAGTTCTGAATCCTGGAGTACATATAATAAGCTACCTGTGATGCAAAATAACTATTCACAAGGTACATGGGCAGATGATGGGGTAACTACTTTTGGAACAGATCCCACTACAGCTACTTATGTCGGACCTGCTCAAGGCATTCCATACTCCTGGGGCCCGGCTATAAGCACATTAGCTTACGATGGTGTTCCTACAGCGTATGATTCACATGGCTCTATCGTGCCTGCTGCACCTGGTCTTGTACCTGCAATGGCATATAACCCTTATGATTTTTTCAAAACAGGTGTTACTTCTGACAATAACATTTCGTTTTCCGGAGGAAATGACAAATCAGGCTTCCGTATTTCATTAGGTAATTTATACCAAACAGGAATCATCCCGTTGGCTTCTTACGATAAGAATACCTTTAACATTAACGGGCAAACTGCACTTAGCAAAAAACTCAGCATTTCCGGTGGAATTAATTACACCAACTCGGTAAATGATAAGGTACAACAAGGTTCCAACCAATCTGGTGTCATGCTGGGACTTTTACGTACTCCACCAACATTTGATAACTCAAACGGAAATGGTAAGAATGCATACAAAACACAATCTACATACATACTTCCAAATGATTCTCAACGTAATTTTAATGGCCCGGCCGGATATGACAATCCATATTGGACTGTTAACGAAAACCCATATGTTGAAACCGTTAACAGAATGTTTGGATTTGGTAAATTGAGTTACCAGTTATTAGACTGGATGTCTGTGAACTGGAATTTTGGAGGAGATGCATATGTACAAGATGATAAGAATGTTCTTGCACCATACTCTGCAGAAAACTATCCAAATGGAGATGCATACCTTATTGATTATATCAATCAGCAATACAACTCCGATGTTACAGTGAATATAAACAGGAAATTAACTGAAGACCTTAACCTGAATGTAGTTTTAGGACAAAACTACTTTACTAACAGTACGGATGTTAGAGCTACCCAAGGTTCCGGACTTACCTTGCCCTATTTCCTTGATATGTCAAATGCTACTTCATTTGTATCGAAAGAATCAGAAAGTTTATTACACCGTTCAGCATGGTATGGAGAAGCTGTCATCAGTTATAAAAGTATGTTATTCTTGACCCTTACCGGTCGTGATGAAACTACATCTACCCTGGCAGAAAATCATGATAACTTCTTTTACCCATCAGCAGATTTAGGATGGTTGTTTACTGAACCGCTGGGTCTTTCCAAAAACAAAATTTTCCCATATGGGAAATTAAGGGTTTCATTTGCCCAGGTAGGATTGGATGCTCCGGCTGAAGCACTGCAAACATATTATGCTCCGGGATCGGTAACAGACGGATTTACCTCCGGAATCAATTTCCCTTATAACGGCTTACCAGGATTCCAAATTAGTACGCCTAATACTATAATGGGAAATCCAAACTTGTTGCCAGAAAAAACTAACTCGTATGAAGTAGGAACTGATTTGGCCTTTTTTGAAAACCGTATAAGTGTTAGTGCTACTTATTACTACGAAAAAACAACCAATGAAATTCTTGCAGTACCAATTCCCCAATCTAGCGGATTTGGTTATGAACAAGCAAACTTGGGTGAAGTAACCAATAAAGGATTGGAAATTACAGTGAACACAACTCCGATTAAATTGAAAAGCGGATTCCAATGGGATCTAGGTTTCAACTGGAGTAAAAATGTGAACGATGTGGTTTCATTAGCTCCTGGCGTTAATAGTCTTTATATAGGTGGTTTCAACCAATATGATGTACCCGGCCAACCAGCTGATGAAATTTACGGTACTGATTTTGTAAGAGTACCCGGAACTACCTTTAATGCTAGTAACCCAACAGCAAACCTTGTACTAGATGACAGGGCGATACTTAATGGACTACCAAATCCAGGGTATGGTTTACCTATTGTAGGTGCAACCAACCAAGCGCTTGCTAACTCTCAACCAAGTTGGATCGGGGGAGCAACAACATCATTCACCTATAGAACCGAAAAGATCGGAGGAATTACTGTAGGTGCTGTTTTAAGCATACGTGAAGGTGGATGGATGTGGGATGGTACTTATGGAGCAATGGAATACTTTGGAACTGCCGGAGTAACCAACAACCGCGGTTCTGCTTATACTGCTCCTAGTGGTGCAGAGTGGGGACACTTAAATGCTGCTGGCCAAGTAGTAATTACCGGAACCACTGTAACGGAAGGTACTAAAGCAGGACAGGAAAATGCTTCTTATACACAGTACTATTATCAGAATGTAGATAATGCTTTTACAGGCCCAATTTCATCTGACATATTCGATGCGTCTTATATCCGCATAAGCCAAATGAATGTAACGTATGAATTACCAAAAAGATGGATCCGGAAAGCTCATTTTATAAGAATGGCAATAACTTTATTTGCAAATAATCCATTCTTATGGACTAAATATCCGGGTGTAGATCCTGAAACAAATCTTGGCGGCCCTGCTAATGCACAAGGCGCCGATTACTTCAATAACCCCAATACCAAAAGTTACGGAGTTAGATTAAATTTAGGTCTATAGTATTAATCCACCTAAACAAAAAAAATCATGAAAACATTAAAATCATATATTGCAGCAGGAGCAACAATAACGTTGCTATTAACGTCTATTTCCTGCAAAAAGTCATTCTATACTGACGCAAACGTCAACCCGAATGCGCCTAATAGCGTTCCATCAAGCACACTACTCACATCCGTTGAGGTATCACTTGGTTACACACAGGGAGGTGCAGGTAGTCAGTTTACCTCACTGTTTACCCAGCAAACTTTTGGTGCACAACGTCAGGCTCAAGCTTATTACGAATACATTTTAACTCCTGCAGATCCTGAATATCTGTGGGATCAGATGTATACCGATGTAATGGAGAACGACTACACCCTGATGAACCAGGCAAAAGCATCTAACCAGAATGAATATTATGGAATTGCTAATGTCATCATGGCATATTCATTGCAAGTATCGGTAGATATGTGGGGAAAAATGCCTTACTCTACTGCATTACAAGGTGCTGCAAACATTCAGCCTACGTACGATAACGATCAAACTTTGTATGGCACAATTTTAACTTTGATTGAAACCGGCGAAACTGCATTGGAAAATTCAAGCAGAGGCAATTTAGTACCTACAACCGATGATGTTATGTACGGAGGAAGTGAAGCAAACTGGATTCAATTTGCTGAAGCAATCAAAGCGCGTATTTATATTCACCAATGCAAACATGGCAATGTTGCCTATGAAGACAGTGCTGTTGCAGCAGTAACCAGATCAGGCGCTTTATCCGGCGGTTTTGTAAATGCGGTTATAAACTTTGGAAGTTCCAGCACTAACAATGGTCCCTGGTATCAGTTCAATAATCAACGTGGTGGCTATATTAACTTTGCACCAACTACACTTATTGACAGTATGATCGCCATGAATGACCCGCGCGATAGTATTTTTGCTGATGTAGTTGCTTCAAGCCCTACTTATGGCGCTTTGGGTGCTTATTATGGTAATTCCACCTCTCCTGTTGAATTTATAACAACAGAAGAATTGGATCTAATTATGGCAGAAGCAAATGTAAGATTAGGCAATGCAGCAGTTGCACAAGCTGCCTATACTGCAGCAATTACAAACAACATGAACAAATTGGGCGTTCCTACAGCTGAGGCATCAGCCTACCTGACTGGTCCTGAAGCTATCTTACCTGCTACTGCGGCGGCGGCCATACACCAAATTGGTCTGCAACAATGGATCGTGCTATACCTTAATCCTGAAGCATGGGTTAGTTTCCGTCGTAATGGCTCACCGGCTTTACAACCTGTTGCAGGAAGTGAAGTTGTTCGCCGTATGATCTATCCTAACTCTGAAGTAACATTAAACGCTGCAAATTGTCCTGCAGCAACTATGTACCTTCCTCAACTTTTCTGGGATAACTAGTATTCAGCACTCTATAAATAAAAAGGCCCCATTTTCCGATGGGGCCTTTTTATTTATACACTAAACTTTATTACCTTTGAAATCCGAATTAGCTACCAACGATTGAATAATACAAAAATTACAGAAGAAGAATTAGTGGCATCGTTACAAAGCGGTGACCAAAGTGCATTGGGTATTCTATATGACAACTACTCTTCGGCTTTATTTGGAGTAATTTTAAGAATAGTAGAATCTCAAGAAAATGCGGAAGATGTTCTGCAGGAAGCATTTGTAAAAATCTGGAGGAATATTGCTTCTTATGACCGGTCAAAAGGGAAATTATATACCTGGCTTATAAACATAGCCAGAAACACCGCCATAGATAGTCTGAGAGCAAAGGATCATAAGATCAAAAGTCAAATCCGAAGTCTTGATAATTCCGTACGTAGTATTAATAAACAACACAGCATAGCAATCCATCCTGACCATATTGGATTGAAAGCATTAGTTAACAAAATGAAGCCCGAGCATAAACAACTTATTGACAAGCTTTACTTTGAAGGATATACCCAGGAAGAAGCAGCTGAAGAGTTGAAGCTTCCTTTGGGAACTGTTAAAACAAGAGCGCGGGCGGCGATAAGCCAGTTGCGGGAAATTTTCATTGGGAAAGAGGCCATAAAGTGAACATTAGCGAATACATATCATCCGGAATATTAGAATCCTATGTTCTAGGAGCTGCCACCCTTGCAGAAAAAGCAGAGGTGGAAAAATACGCCGCTATGTATCCCGAAATAAAATTAGAATTAGAGGAGGTTGAAAAAGCTATGCAGCTATATACTACAGAACACAGTGTTACTCCTCCAGCTCACTTAAAAGAAAAAATACTTACAACTATATCAGGGGAAAAGAAAACTATACCTCTTAAAGAGCCGGTTGTAAAAACAATAAATAATCCTGCTAAACAAACTCCGTCAAATTTCAGTTACTGGTCAATTGCAGCATCTATTTTATTTCTGCTAAGCGCTAGTTTTGCAGTGTATTTTGGGATTAAAAGCAATTCATTAAATGAAAACATAGTTAGCATGGCTAAAACCAATTCAATGCTTACTGACAGCATTAAAGCTATTGGCTCTAATGTGAGTCAGATGCAAAATGACCTGGCAATTCTGAAAGACCCCATGTATAAAATTGTAGAGTTAAAAGGATTGAAACCTGCTCCCGACTCAAAGGCCATGGTGTGTTGGTGCCCACAGGATAAAAAAGTATATGTTGAAATAGAAAAGCTACCTCCTGCTCCACAGGGAATGCAATATCAGCTTTGGGCTATTGTAGATGGGAAACCAGTAAGTGAAGGGATGCTTACATCCGGTAATGGGCTGCATCCGATGAAAGATGTAGATAATGCACAGGCTTTTGCAGTAACACTTGAAAAGGAAGGCGGAAGCGCTACTCCAAAGGGAGATATGTACGTAATGGGAACTATTTAGTCCTATTTAACATTCTTAAACAAAATTATAAATCCATTTACAGAAGCCGCTCGTAACTTAGGTAACATTAAAACTCAAACCTATGACTAACCGATTGCTCCTGACTGCCGCAACATTACTATGTACTTTTGCCGGTACTATTTATGGTTGCGGAAACACATCGAAAAACGATCCGTCAAATACTAACTCAAATCCTACTGAAACTATGAACCAATCTGAATCAAACGACACAAACAAGCATCTTGAAACAGCCATTTTTGCCGGTGGTTGCTTTTGGGGCATGCAATATTATTTTGAAAAAGCCAAGGGTGTAACAAACACTGTTGTAGGCTATATTGGTGGGCACATTACCAATCCTACTTACGAACAAGTTTGCAGCCATACCTCCGGGCATTATGAAGCTATTAAAGTAACATATGATCCAAGCGTTACTAACTATGAGGCAATGGCAAAACTATTCTTTGATATACACGACCCAACCCAAACGGACGGACAAGGTCCGGATATTGGAGAACAATATATGTCTGTTGTTTTTTATGCAAATGATGCACAAAGACAGATTGCACAAAACTTAATTAATCAACTTACAAAAAAAGGCCTACAAGTAGCCACTCAATTAAAAATGGCGACTACTTTTTACCCAGCAGAAGGCTATCATCAACATCATTATGACCATGAAGGAACTACGCCTTATTGCCACCGTTTTATAGATAAATTTAACTAAACAGAAACTGATACTTAATTTTGAGAGAAAGGCCATCCAAATTAGGGTGGCCTTTTGCTTTATAGTTAAGCTAAGACTTTATTTCTTATTTTTGTTTTATAATAAAATTATTTATGATAAAGGTACCAAGCATCCACTCACTCTCCACACAATTACTTGGTATTATTAAGCGGTTCCCGCTGGTTATAATTAGCGCTATTTTACTTACGACTTCCTTCATCTATCTCACCCATCAACATTGGGATCTAAAGGAAACACATTCCTTTTTATGGGGGAAAATTTCGATGTGTAGTGCTTTGGGGTTAAGCCTGTTTCTTGCTACTTCCCTCCTATCCGAAGCCAAAGGATATTCCCTGAAAGGGAAAGCTATTGTACAACTAATAACACTAGGCATTATTTTAGGCTATTATTTCACTATTGAAAAATATGAAGAATTCAATATAGATTCCTTTACCCGCTATACACTTTATATAATTGCAGCCCATTTATTTGTTGCATTTGCAGCATTTACCGGCCATAATAAGATCAACGGCTTTTGGCAATTTAATAAGACTATTTTTTTGAGACTTCTGTTATCTGCCCTTTATACCTGTGTTTTATATGCAGGAATAGCACTCGCGCTGTGGCTCATAGACGATCTATTACATATAGAAATAAAATATACTAAGTATCTATATGTATGGTATTTTCTATCGGGTGTTTTAAATACAATTATATTTCTGGCTGGAATTCCAAAAGATCTATCAGAATTAGAAAGTGATACTTCCTATCCCAAAGGCTTAAAAGCATTTACCCAGTTTGTTTTACTTCCCCTAGTTAGTCTTTATTTGCTCATACTATATATTTATTTCGGAAAAATAATCATTCATTGGAGTCTGCCAAAGGGCTATGTTTCTTATTTGGTGCTCACCTTCTCTATTATGGGAATCCTTTCTTTGTTGCTAATATATCCTATTCGGGATAATGAAGAAAACAAATGGATCAAGATTTTTTCCCGATGGTTTTATGTTGCGCTTTATCCACTCATCATACTATTAGGAGTTTCTATTTATCACCGTATTTCAGAATATGGAATTACAGAACATCGCTATTTTATATTAGTTCTAGCGTTGTGGCTCGTTTTCATAGCATCGTATTTTTTATTAAGCAAAAAGGAAAACATAAAAATTATTCCTATTACTCTATGCACCTTTGCTATCCTCACCTCTGCCGGACCATGGGGAGCATTTAGCATATCAAGGCATAGCCAAAAAGACAGGCTGGAAACACTCTTGGTGAACAATGGAATTCTTGTGAATGGAAAAGTGACTAAAGCAACCAAAAGTATAGATGATACAGTACGAGATAATATTAGGTCGATAGTGCGTTATATGGAAGAAGCCAATGCAACTAAAATGCTACAACCTTGGTTCAGTATTAACCTCGATTCTATTCACAATAATTCCTGGGGATATTCCGATAAAACAGATTCTATTCTCGCAATAATGGGTATCTCAGGATACTCCTATCACTCTACGCAAGATGGATTTGAACTTGAATCATCGGGGAATACGGCTTCAATTAATGTAAGGGGGTTTGACTATTATTCCGATTTCTCCTATCGGCATTACAACAGGGATACAGCATCCGGAGATACTGCTGAAGATCGTGAATACCTAATTATTGGAAGCGATAGTATTTCATTTACCCCCTATCATTCACCTTGCAAATTTGCTTTGGTAAAACATGGCAAAACGATAGCCGTAATGGAACTCTATAACTATATAACTACGCTACGTAAACAGTTAGATTCTACCAATAACGAATACGATATAAATGTCGCCCCAGATAAATTTATATATGATACTAAAGGCTCTGACAGTACCATGTATCGATTCAGATTCAACTCGATTCAACTTGGAAAAACAGGTAATAAATATTATATTGATGAAATTCGCGCAGCGGTGCTAAGCAAGCATTTGTAAACAGCTTTAATTCTCCACTTTCATACAAACCCGAAACCCTACTTTGTCTGATGCAGATTGAGCATTCTTATAATGATTTTGTGCCCAAATCTGTATATAATATCCAGGATCATTCCAATCACCACCTTTAGTTATACCAACTTCAGAAACATATTCTGCTACATTACCTGCCATATTATACAGGCCATAATCGTTGGGCCAATAAGATATTGCAGGAGCGGTTATATCTGCTGCATCATTTAAATTAGTGCCAGATCCATCTTGCCAGTTACTATAAGCAAATTCTACTTTGCCGGTATCATTTTCTCTTTTAAACCCACATTCGGACATATGTATAAAATTGGCCAAATACATGCCCTTATAATTCCTAACATATTGGCCGGGCCATGGAAAAGGATCAGGAGCATGCCCCCCGTGCACGGCCCACTCCCATTGGTATAGATTAGGTAACTTAAAGACCACCTTTGCATTAATATTTCGTTTAGGGTCTTTCATATATTTTGCAGTTAACCATTTGCAATAATACTCTGCCTGCTCATGCGATACCCCTACCACCGGATAATCTCGAAAAGAAGGATGGCTGAAATAATATTTTATCATATCCTCCATAAATACTTTTTTGGTTATCCAAACCAAAGTATCTGGAAGCATTTTACTATAAAGTTGTTTATTAGAATCTTTTAAATCTGTGAGAAAAATCCCATATTCCTTGTTCGTCACCGTGTGATTACACATGTAAAACGCACTAAGACTGATCATTTGCCCTTTTATTTTTCCTTGCGATTCCCAACTACTGTCCTCAAACATATAACTACCCATAGGTATATATTTCATAGATTTTTCCAAGGCTCTTGCATCAAAGCCGTTCTTCTTATCATCCTTCGTTGCCGAAATGAACAGAATAGCACCAAGCATTAATAAGGCGCTGCCTGAGATAAACGTCTTTTTATCCATAGATATTAATTTAAGAGTTATTAATGGAGGCAAAACAAAAAGAACCTGAAAGAGGGTAGTAATTATTGCAAATAAGGCAAAATTACTTCTAATGCACTTATTTACGATGCATAAAAAATAATGTTACTCCTTTATTATGGAATTTATGAAGTTTTATTGGCCCTGTTCTTTTCCTCTTCAGCTCCGCCTTTTTTGTTGAGAGATTGGGAACCTTTCGCACCTCCAAAATGGTAAGAAAATGCTACACCTATATACCTTGTATCGCGCCGCACAAATATGTTTTGAGAGAACCCTGTAAAGTTGGTTGTTCCTTTTGTCAGGTCGGTCCAGAAAATATCGTGTGCACTAATTTTGATAGAACCTTTCCCATTAAGCACGGAAAGCTTCATACCAGGAGCCACCCACCAGGAACTTTGAATCAATAAATATCCCAGATCATACCCGGAAGAATAATAAAAAGTAGCCTCAGCGCTTAATTTTTTTGAAATGGTGAAGTTATTATCGTAGTACAAATCCCACACAAAGCGAGTAGAATTAATGGGGGTAGATGAGAGATTGGCTACATATTGATTCTCATAACCGCTAAGATTCACAAGTACATTTAACCATTTGCACGGCTGTTTCACCACGGTTAAAGTACCGGTAAAGTTGTTAAATGTGCTGAGGTTTTCTTCTGTCTGTTCAGCTATATTCGGGCTTTGTGGGAAAGGTTGAATAACCGTTTCAATAGCATTCATGGTATGGGTATAAGAAAGTGTTATAGTATAAGCTTCCTTATAAGTATTAGTAAATTGCAAGGTATATGCATTTTGAGGAATCAAATAAGGGTTACCTTGCAAATAAAAAGCAGGGTTAATATATATCCGGAAAGGATTTAACTGGTCATAGGTGGGCCTGTCAATACGCCGGGAAGCAGACAGACCGATCTGATCATCTTTTGCCAGGGAATCATCCACAGAAATATTAGGAAACAACTGCACGTAATTATGTGAAAACGTTTCACCTGTAGTCACCTGGTCACCGGTGGCAATTGTTTGTTCCGCCCTCAACCCAATTTGCATATCAGCTTTGGGCAAGGTTCTGCTATAGGTAAAGTAAGCTGCATTTATATTCTCTGAATAAATAAAATGATTGGTTTGTGTTGTATCTACAGGATAAGTATCGCTGGTGCCGTCATACACGGTTATATTATTATTGGTGGTGACATAACTACTCTTAATACCACTCTCAAGGCTTCCTTTCTTTCCCAATTGCCCATCGTAGTCGGCTTTAAATGAGTATATATCAAGGTTCCCCGGTAAAGAGCCATATAGGTATGTAGGTGGTAATGAACCTACATTACCTATATTGTAATAGTTGGTTATAACATTTTGGTAGCCCTGACTGCTGTAATTAGCGTAGTCCAGGTTAAACAGTAATTCTCTGCCTGCAGAATCAAATCTATGTTTCAGGTTTAGGTTGCCTGAATAATTATGTGTGGTATTAGGCGTTGTACTGGAAGTTTCGCTATATGATTTTTCATTATGGAGACTATCATAAAGCCATGTGTCGGTAGTTTCCGATACATTGAATTGACTGATCATGCCGTCGGCAATAAATCCTATTGTAGTTTTATCGGAAGCATAAAAATCTGCTCCAAGCCTTGCCATATTAGTAGTGGAAGGTGTTTTAATGTATTCATTTTGATAAGAGGAGGAGGTAAGATTAGGTCCATTATAATAATCAGTATTGAAGTTGATCAAATTAGAAGAACCACGATAAGCATAGTTATAGGAAGAAAATATATTAAACTTTTTAGTGCGTTGGCTGAAGCTAATCCCATCATTACTTTTGGGGTATATACCCTGCCCGTAGCCCACGTTAACAGATACATCAGTACCCATTGCTTTATTCTTTTTCAATACAATATTGATAATACCGGCTGTACCATTGGCATCATATTTAGCAGAAGGATTCGTAATGAATTCTATCTTTTCTACGGATTCAGCTGGCATACCTTTCAACAAGTTAGCAAGATCGCTACCCGACATAGATGTTATCCGGCCATCTATCATTACCATCACATTTTGCTTCCCGGCCATGCTTATGTTGTCGTTTTGATCTATTATTACCCCGGGAGAACCTTTCAGAACATCATACACGCTTCCTACTGCACTCAAAAGGCTCTGTTCTACATTTAATACAGTTTTATCAGCATAGTGTTGTAGCACGGGGGTTTTGCCAACCACTTCCACTTCTTTCAATGATTGCAATTGGAGAATAATATTAGTAAGAGAATTTGATTTATGTGCGCTGTCGATACTAAATACAGATGAGAAATAACTGCCATATCCAACTTGTGATATATATATCCGGTATTTATCATACACCACATTAACAAACTTTGCAGACCCATCCGTTTCTGTAAAAGCATACATTGCCATGGAAGAATCTTTGGCTTTTACCAATTGCACCATAATTCCTTCAAGCGGCTTTTTTAGGGAATCTGAAACTTTTAAGTTAATATTCCCACCGGCCTGCCCAGATGCATTGTTATGCATGGACATAACCATCAATACTAGCAAAAAAAGTAGATATTTCATAGAGTGAGAAAGAAATAAAAAGACATTAAAAACTAAAAAGCATACCTTTTATGCTTGCAAAAATTAACTGGCAATAGGACGGCTTCTCATCACAAAAAGTTACACAGGATTAAATTTATCGCTCTTAAATTTTGACTTGCCTATACAAAGCTATGTTTTACAAAATGCCATCTGAGTTAAAAAAAGTTAATTGGCAAATAATACCGTATTATTGCAATCCATATGCAAGTTACTACTGAATTTATAAAAACCGCTTGCGGTATACTTGCCACTATTATTAGTGTAATTGGCTTCATCCCCTATCTGAAAGATATTTTCAGAAAGAAAACACATCCCCATAGTTATACCTGGCTTATATGGACCATATTACAAGTTACCGGAGTTATTGCCATGTTCAACAGTGGTGCAGGTATTGGAGCACTTGCATTGGCCATTGGAGCCTTCTTCTGTGCCTATATTTTTATCCTATCTTTAAAATACGGAACAAAAAACATTACTATTTTCGATACTATTTGTCTAATTGGTGCATTGGGAGCTATAGCTGTTTATGTGTTTCTTCACAATCCCATTTTATCAGTAATTTTAATTACCATAATTGATTTTGTGGGTTTTCTACCAACACTTCGAAAAGCTTATGTGGAGCCTTATTCAGAGACTCTTTCATTATTCGTATTAGGAACCATTTGGAGTACGTTCAATATTTTCGCCATATCTACCTATTCCATTACAACAACCCTCTACCCAAGTTGCATATTGTTTGCAAATGGAGTTTGTTGCCTGGTGCTTTGGCTGAGAAGAAAAAATACATAGTATCACTTACAGCCCGAAACGCAATGCGGTTGCAATTCAGATCTATCATCTTTACGATGGTACATTATTACCGTTTCTTGGTGACCGTAAAAATCAATTTCAAAAAAACCTTCTTCGTTAAATTTTAAACACTCAAATCCATTTTCGCAGGATTCAGTCTTTACCTTGTCGAGTTTGCTTCCGGCACCACTAATAATATAATGCAGGCTGTC
>Ga0206833_1097_pt1 | contig 22316 bp, 29 predicted proteins | sample Alteio_BWOrgCont_32_FD_152891 | JGI IMG/M metagenome (GOLD analysis project Ga0206833, IMG submission 152891) | Enriched cells from forest soil in Barre Woods Harvard Forest LTER site, Petersham, Massachusetts, United States -... | ecosystem: Environmental > Terrestrial > Soil > Temperate forest >... | reverse complement strand
GAGTTGAAGCGAGAAAGAGACCGCCTGGACCGAGCGATAGCAGCGCTAGAAGGAATGGATGTTGCAAAATCCAGTTCCACGCGACATGCAGCGCCGACATTGGTAAAGGTGAAGAAAACTCGTCACCTCAGTGCGGAAGGCAGGAAACGGATTTCGGAAATGATGAAGAAAAGGTGGGCGGAGCGGAGAAAGAAAGGGACTGTCGGCCGCAAAGCACCGTAGAGTGTGAAACAGAACTCAGCAAATCGATGGCGTGTGCCATCTGAACCGAGGCCAGCAAGGGGCAAGATTTATCGCCTTTTGCTGGCTTCGCAATTTCTACCCCTAAAAAGTTCGGTCATGAACCGTTCAATTTCGACTCGGAACCGGAACCGTTGTCGTCAATGAGCGATCGACGCAGCTTTGGCATCCACTTGTAGATTGTTATTGACCCGAACCACGCCCGGGACGGAAGCGGCAACCTTTTCCGCACCATGCTTTACTTCCGCGTTTTCTACCTCACCGGCTAGCGTAACAACCCCGTTAGTCGTATTCACATCGATATTCGTCAAGCTAGAAGCGCGAACATCCGAAGCGAGCTTCGCCTTTACCTGTGTCGTGATTTGCACGTCGCTGACTTGACGATTGGGCGATTGAAGCATATTGCAGCCATCTGCCAACATAGCGATTGAAGCCAAAACTGTAGCTAAAACGGCGATTGAGCAAATAGTTCGTAGACCTCCATACTTGGTCATTCTCGTCTCTCCTGTTTGGGTGTTAGCTTGTCGCGCCATTTGTCGATTTGCCTTTGTGAGATGCTCCTCCGGTTTCACCGTTGCACTAAGCACCCATAGTGAAAGTAACTTGAATCGTTGTATCAACTTCGACCGGTTCGCCGTTGAGTTGCGTGGGTTTATATCGCCATTGTTTCACGGCATCCAAAGCAGACTGCACCAACAGCGGGTGTCCCGAGATGACTTCGAGCTTGGCAACCTGCCCATCCTTGTCGATGATCGCGCGCAGAACAACCGTGCCTTGAATACGCGCCTGCCGCGCCAAAGGCGGATAAACCGGATGAGTTTGAGTGATAATCGAGGCCGCTGTCACCTCTCCGCCCTGTTTGATGCGAACGGGGGCGACGGCCTTCGGCGGCGGCAGAACGGGTCCATTTCCAGACATAATCCCCTGCCCGGGAATACCCCCGAACACGCCGCTCTCATTCGTGCTGTTATTGACGACGTCGGGCGGAAGCTCGGCCTCCTTAAATACGGCGACATCCTTCGGGATGGCACGCGGTTGCATCAGCTTTCCCGACTGAATCAAACGAGCCACTGGCTTTATGACCTCCTTAACTGGAGGTGGAGGTGGCGGAGGAGGAGGCGGTGGCGCAACGAGTAAAGTCGAAAGCATCGCTTTAGGAAGCGCCTGCGTATAAATCAGTGGGATCAGAATAAGGACTAATAGTCCGGAGATCTGAATGATCGCAGAAATAATCACCGACCAACCAGTGTTCGTCTTTTTCTTTTGTGTTGAAGATTCGATAAGTTCGTTGAACATAAGGTTTTCCTCCTTCGCCCCGAAATTCTCCTCGTCCTCGAATGCTCTATCGTTTATTCCCCCACACAACATCTCAGTAATAGTTGGAGCAAAACGATTGCCAGCAGGCAAACTAGTCGATAAGTAGCGGTTTTTCAGGCGGATATATGCGCATATCTGGGCTTTTAATAGGGGTACTAGCACTGGTAATTTTGTCGGCTTACGGCTTTTTTGGGCTTAGGGATTTGCCAGGAGTTGGGGAATAAGTTGGGATCGTTGGAGACTACGTAGGGCAAGCAATGAGGATCAAGCGAGGTTTTCACCGCCGGGAGACTGCTGGGCACCACCGACTACGGCCCACGTCAGAAGCGATAGGGCGAATGGTGGGAGAATCCGTCGCATGGAAAGTGGACGCGGGCGAGAATGTCCAGGATGAGGCATCCGCAAATCCCGCGTGGTGTGAGTTTCAGCGACCAATTTCGAAGTTGGGGCGGAATTAAGGCATCCGAATTGCCAAGTAGGGGACTCCATCAGTTTACAGGCCGGGCTGTGCGGTTGGATGTGGATCCGGAGCAAGAAATCCGGGGTCGTCGGGACCCAAAGGCGGGATCTCGGGCCGAGGCGGCACGATTGTAGGTTCCTCTGGTCCCGGAAGTATAGGGCCGGGAAGCTCAGGTTTTTCTCGCGGATCATTTGAGTTTGTCAAAGATCAATTCATCACTTGTTTTCAAATTCCTTCCGATATCGCGTCATTGACTGAATGTCAAATTGCGAGCGCAACTGAGCCATTTCCGAATCTTGCAAGCGATTAAACATTTAAGCACAGACAGCCAAGTGCTTCGGTACTTCGTCCGTGATTACGGTGAATTGCCGTAAATTCGCGGCGCCAAACGAAGTGGTAATGGCAACATCAGAGGCATCGCGTCCCACCCCCATTAGTACGCGGCCAATACGAGGCTGATTGTGACGCGCATCGAACGTCCACCACCGGCCTTCCAAATACACTTCGAACCACGCGCTAAAATCCATCGGCATTGGAGATGCGGGAACACCTATGTCGCCTAGGTAGCCGGTCGCATATCGCGCGGGTATATTCAACGCCCGGCAAATCGTCACCGCCAGATGCTGGAAATCCCGGCAAACGCCGAAACCGTCGGTATAGACATCGAATGCCGTTTTCTGGGAATTTGCATACTGATATCCAAAAGTCACTCTTTCATGGACCCACGTGCAAACAGCCTGCACGCGATTCCATCCGGGTGCAATCCCACCGAATAGATTCGCGGCAATGTTCGACATTCGATCAACTTCGCAATAGCGGCTGTTAAGCAGGTACTGAAGCACGTCGGTTGGCAAATGCTCAACGGGGAGCTCACAGGCCCAGGGCGCGATTGAATCGGGTTCGCCTGTGTCGTGGATTGTGGTCGAATTTGTGAGCCGAAGTTTTCCCGGACGTGCGAGAAATCGGCAGCAGGAGTTTCCGAAATTGTCGGAATAGCATTCAAAGTCCGTGGCAGAACGGATCCGTAATTCATCCGGGCTCTGAAGGTCATTCACCCGTGACGGATGCACCTTGAGCAGCGCAACAAACGGCACTGCACGGGGAACGTCGAAAACGATGTCGTATCCTAAATGCAGCAGCATATATGCTCTTCCTCGAAACGAGATTACGTGCAGGCAAGAGCCTAAGCTATCCATGAAACCTTGTAGAGAATGGGGAAATGTGGCGTAGCGGTAAGCGATAACGGCGACGCTGACTATAATATTTTCCCGTAGATCCGGAGAATATCGGAATTGGCTTTGCCCAGTTCCGTTGACAGCCGCGGAGGCGAAGAAACCGGCCACTGAAAGGCTAGCTTCCAGCGTTACCTTCACACACACTAAATAAGAGAGAGAAATTAATGGAGCAAGAATGAACCGCCCCCTAGCGATCCCCATAAGGCAGTGGCCAAGTCCCGTGAAACGGGGCGGTCTCAACAGGTCAGTGCAACACTTGCTTGCAGTCTATCTGCCGGAGTTTGAAATCCCAAAGTTTTTCTTGGACGCTGATTTAATCGCAACGCCACCTCATCGAGTTCTTCTTGAGAATGCGCTGACAAGTCTGTTCTCTTCGGGAAGTACTGACGCAGCAGGCCATTTGTATTTTCGTTCGAGCCGCGCTGCCACGGGCTCTGCGGATCGCAGAAGTAGACTTTCACTTCCGTGTCCACCGTGAAACTTTTGTGCTGAGCCATTTCCAGTCCGCGATCCCAAGTCAACGAGCGCCGCAAAGTTGCGGGCAGCTTGCCAACGTGTTGGGTCAGAGCGGCGACCACGGTAGCTGTGTCTTTGCTGGATACCTTGACCAGCATGACAAAACGCGAATGGCGTTCCACAAGCGTTGCGATGTGACTGTTCTTGGTGCCGCCAATAAGGTCGCCCTCCCAATGGCCTGGGATGGCGCGATCCTCGATCTCTGCAGGCCGTTCTCGAATGGAAATGGCGTCAACGATTTGCCCCATGCGATGTCCGCTATCTCGCGCATGACGCGAGCGGCGAATCCGCCGCTTGAAGCGAAGATGCTGGATTAGCTCCTTTTTCAGCACTCCACGCGCTTGAATGAACAGGCTGCGGTAAATGGTTTCGTGCGACACGCGCATACTCTCGTCCTCGGGATACTCACTATCCAGCCATCCGGAAATCTGTTCCGGCGACCAGTCCAGAATGAGTTTACCCGCAACGATCTCCTGCAACTTCACGTGCGTGGCAAGAAGGCACCGCTTGGGTCGCAAGGCTGACTCCCAGGCTTGCTGATCGGCATCCGTTGCTCGATACAGAGGTCGCCCGCCATGGCGGGCGACCTCTCGACTCACCGTCGACACCGCCCGCTGCAACCCTTTGGCTATTTCACGAATCGACGAGCCGCAGGCAATTCCTCGCGAAATGTTTTCACGTTCCGCCAGTGTAAGCGTGAGCGGTGAGCGCCGCCGCACTGCCGGAGCAATCCCACCATGCTGCGCCAACATAAATTGAATGGACACATGGTCTTTGCCGAAGGTCCGTCCAATCTCATGCAAGGACTGCCCCGCCTTCCAGCGCCTCCACATGTCGTTCCTCTGCTGCTCGGAAAGCTTAAACCGCCGCCTAAAAGTCATAAACACCACCTTATAGAGAAAAAATTTATATCAGATGGTGTTGCATCGACCGGTTGAGCTGGCAGGCGTTACCGGAATGTGGGGATTTGGCCCGTCAGGGTCGGCTAAAGATTTGGGGTTGAAGCCTAGTTCTGACTTTGACGGACGACCTTCTTGCCCGTTTTCACTTCGAGTGTTGGCAGCATTGTATCTGGCAGTGCCTTACCCAGTTCGAATACCGCAGCCTGCTTCGTATTGTTACTGTCCATAAATTCGAGAGTCAAGAAATGATGCTTCGCTTTGACGAACAGTGTTGCGATGCCGCAGGGCCAGCAGATAAGCGCGACTCCGATGGATGTTCCGATCCGGGTGGACGGTTTGTCGCCGTACTCCATATCCGTGATCGAGGCGTACGGGATCGCGAACGCAGATTTCTTATACTGGAAGTTGAGATTTGCATCGGCAACAACCAACTCGCCCGTTTGCGATTTTGGTATCGCTTCTACTGTGCCACCCACGTATTGAGACTCGTGAGGGCCAACTGCGTAGAGCGAAGTTGAAGACGCGAGTAGAACAATAGCCAGGGCGATGGTCAGAATCTTCTTCACTGTGTTGACTCCTTATATTACCCGTTGAACATTGCTAACGTCGTGTTGAGGCCGAGGATCAGTCGAGAATGAATAGCTAATCGCTTTTCGACTTATCCAGAATGCCCAGCACCTTGTATGTTTCTGATTGAGTCTTTTTGCCGTCAAGGCTCACCACCCACTCCAACTTCGCACTGCCACCATGAACGTCGGCTTGGATATTATCCACGATAGGCTGGCGGCAATTCCTATGGTTACCTGCAGCGCCAGCAAAGTGCTCCGCGAATTTAATGTCACAGTTCACCACAGCGATGCGTCCGTCAGGCAGTTGTAAGGAAAACTTCGCGCCCCGCGCACTGAAAGAGCCGTGGTGAGCAGGCGTGCCAACGGCATTGCTCGTCCCTGTCCCACTGCAATTTGTATAGTTGTCGTCGCCATTGCAGTTCACACTTGCGTTGGCATTTGTATACGAATAGCCCGGCACAAAGTAGTTGTAGTTGTTGTCGTGTTCCTGACGATCAATTATCTTTACTGAGAGTTTCTGTGTTGATGCAGGGATAGCACACACGAGAAGCAAACCAAGCATTGCGAACTTCATCTTTCCCTCCATTAAGGTTTCGTACACGTGCCGTCGCTGTATTGCCAACAACTGACCCCACCGTGATGTGAGCAAGCACCGCTGCCTGTCGCTTTACTGGTAGTGCCATCGTTGCAGACTGCGCCGACTCTGTGACGGCCACCCTGTGCCGCGCTTCCGCCAAATGCCAACGTGCACGCTAAGGTGATGACGAATAGCATCTTCCTCGCCGCTCGCTTCATTCTCAATCTCCTGAAGGGTGATTACTTATATGTGTTCCTACTGATATGTTAATCGGAACGGCTCACAATAGCACATGCAATGAACGGCGTGATGTGAATCGTACAATGGGGAGCTTGCGGCAAAGACGGTGCGATCTACTTTTTAATCGCAAGACTTCGGGGGTCGCTTATCACGATTTCAGACGCTCTCCGGAATTCGGATATTTTATTTGTCACATAGACCAGCTTGTCGCGATACTTTTCTTCAGGCGTTTCAAATTTCTCGCGATTCTCTCCCCAGATGAGAACTGTGAAGATTTGTTTTGGGTATGGCTTTTCGAGATTTATGAAGGTCGGCCTGCCGCGCGTCGTGATAGCGTACCCTATGCTCGACACCTTGCCGAAGACCGTAGCCTGTTCGCCACTGTGACCTTTTGCCTTCGCTCGTTCAAATATTTTCCACGACTTCTCATTTCACTGGGGTTGACATCTTGTCATGCTAACCATCATTCTTTTTGAATTGGAGGTTAATACAATGGCTTCGCGCAAAATCAAACCAACTTTTAACGTCAGTCCAATTGAGATGGGCGGGTTCGTGCGAGTTGAGTTCGTCCCGAATCGGCTCACGTGGATCGTGGTGAATAGAGTTATGCTTCATTCGGTGAAAGCGACAATTGTGGGGGGACAGAAACCCTACCTGCAGGGCAGAACAATGGACGTTTATTTGAGGTATGTCCGTGAATACCGCAATAAGGATAATCCACCGTGGATTTGGGACTCTGCCCAGACGGAGTAGTGATTGCTATCGGGGAGCGGTGTTCCTGCCGCTCCCGACATACAGTCAAGTTCGTTCATCGTGAGCCTGAGACACTTCGAGGAATCATATTGGCCGCTTGTCGTCACTCTATCCGCCCATGATAATCTCTCCGGGCACTATCATTCATGACCCAAAGGAGAACAATGGCCAGCATCGAACTAGGCGGGACAGTGAAGGCGCTGAGGGTGGAGCGGACGAGATTACAGGGTGAACTTACAAAGTTGGACAAGGCGATCAGTGCCTTGGAAGGGCTATCTGGGGCAAATTCTGTAGCACCGAGTGGGAACGGGCATAGGCGGACTATGTCAGTTACCGCGCGCAATAAGATCGCAAAGGCTCAGAAACTGCGGTGGGCAAAAATCAGGAAGAAACGAGCGGCCAAAGATTAATATTCCGCGACTGCAATTTCTGAATCGCGCCTTTAGGATTCCGAATGCGCCATGCGAATCAGGAGTCGGTCATGAGTTGATCAGGTGACCGTGAGTCAGTAATTTCTTGGTTCGCTCGCTTCAAGGACGACAAAATCACCATATCAATTTCGACTATCAGAACCTTCATTTGTCGGAGCATTTGTGTTCGATCTTCGATGTTTTGGGATTCCTTAAGCCTCTTTAGCAGAGACTCAAACTGATTCCCCAAGGACTGGATTCGGTCTGAGGATTGGGACATGAGGCCGGTAATACTACTGATTCCGGCGAAAGACGGAAATACCGTATTAACTGTACTTAGTCAGTGGAAAAAAAACTGCCAAGTAGAGAAGTCAGTGTATTGTGGGCCTCAATCGGTAGGGGTAGCCTCCTATAATTAAGGTGCCCTCCCAGCTCATTGGGCCTCCTAACCGGAGCTTCTCTATGGCAAAGCGGATCCTTCTCGTTGATGATAATGCACTTACGAGAGGGCTGGTTCGCGTGTTCATCGAATCTCATCCCGGCTTCCACGTATGCGGCGAGGCGGCCGATGGTATGGAAGGAATCTCAAAGGGTGAAGAACTGATGCCGGACTTGATCGTTCTGGATTTCTCGATGCCAAGGGCAAACGGTTTAGAGGCAGCAGTGATTCTGCACGAGGTTGTACCGAACGCGCCCATCATACTCTTAACTATCTATAAGGACGCTATTCCCATTCCTATCGCTCGCGCTGCGGGTGTGGCTTCGATTCTGTCGAAGGCAGAACAACTCACCGTTCTGAATGACGAGATTAAGAGGCTCACGAATTGGACAAATTAGTCGGGTCTTTTCTTATCGCTGGGATCAGCTCATAGACCAGCTTCGTTTTGTCCAAAAGCGCGACAGCTCCGATAGACTCAGCCAGTATCCTAGTTTCTTCATCCTTCCAAATTGAGATTGCAAGCACCCGCGAACCCACGAGGCCGGATTTAATCTGTGCTGGAGTTACGGCTCTTTCATCCCCCATATGAACGTCAATAACGATGATTTGAGGACGCAGCATTGCGGCAGACTCCATCGTTTGAGCGAAACTGGCACATTCAGCGACCAATTCTATTTCAGGATCGATTTTTAGGATGTCCGCAATCACTCTCCGCACGACCTCACTGTCATCGGCCAACAGCACGCTTATCGACATGTGAAGCGTATACCATATTTACATCGGGGAAGGAAAGTTATCAAGAGTTCAACGCTCTTTCATTGGGTGCCGCCCCCAGCAAATGATTAATTATGGCTTGCTGATCGTGCCGCGGAGTTACCCAGTGTCTGGAGGCTTCGACACCAAGTAAATTGTTAAACCATCCGCACTGACATTTGATGTGGTATGAATCGCCGTCAACTTTCTCAAGGTTAGCTGCTTCGCTTACGACGGACATTACGATTGGCTGCTTACATCGTCTGCATAGAAACAGAAGCAAATGTACATAGGGCATCTGTTGCGTATCCATGACATTGCCTCCTCCTATTACAATCCGGCTAAGGCGCACGTCGCCTTCCAAACAGCCATCGGCTTAAGTAGTCAAGAAATCATCGCAAAAGGCCGAAGAATACATGTTTTACGGTAACTACCGGAGAATTGAATTGAGGTAATATTTTCTCGGATGGTCGAGGATCCCCGTACCTGAATCACCTTATTTTTCCTTCCGCGATAGAGTGCCAAAATTATCTTGGGGAGGCTCAGCCCAACTTGAGAGCAATGATAAAATGCGAAATGACTTGTGAGGTTTAGGAACGGCTCCGTAGCGAAGAAAAAGCCGCCCGACGCAAATGGGCATACTTGACTTACCCGCAAAACAAAATGTTTCGAAGGACCTTAAATCGTAAATCCAAGCAAAGGTTCAAAGAAGTGCAGAAGATTCTGGATGAAATCATTCGGCGGATGGTGTTGCACCGACAGAGTTGTGCGGGTTGCAATCCACGCTGATTGGAGTCACCTTGCAGTTTATTTTATCGAGATTTTAGGCGTCGTGGTCCAGATTGGAGTGTATAAATGCTGGAATACGATCCCAGATCGAGCACACCGATACAGTTGACTGCCTCGCTGATTGTGAAGATTATGTCCAGCCCACCTGAAGCTGAGGTAGCATTTCACATGAACGGTCCGATACCCGATGACCTGAAGATGCCTGAACATTGGACAGCTAAATTGCTTGTGAAGGCATTGCTGAGCGACTTTGAGGACTCATCCACGGTGATACTCGATTCGCTGGAATTGTTGCACGCGGAAGCTTTCAATATGCTCGTGCCTGGCGTGCCGGGTGGGTATGAGCTTACGCCAAGGGGCAAAGTGGAAGCGGAGCGGCTGGGGGGCCACGCCGTCGTGATCCGATGATTTCAACCCTTGCAACTGGTTCCTGCGAGACGCGTAGCACAGCGTCTGTCTGCTGTATCACGGTCAACCGTCAGCGTCTATTGGGGCGTTTCAAAAATCAACTAGCATGATTTATCTGTTCAAATGAAAACCCGGAAACGCGCATCCTTCAAACAAGATAAGCGGCGAAAACACCACCATTGGAAGGTGACTGTGTTTTACAAGGACGGGGAGGCGTTTGCTCGCACCTACACGAATGAAGCTAGAGCAACTGGGTTTGCAGAGCGGCAGAAAAAATCTCCCGTCGTGGAAATGGTTCACGTCTCGCAAGTCAGATAATCCAGCCCTACAGCCTATAAAACAAGCCACAGGAAGCCCACTGGCGCGACGATCCGGGTGGCGAGCACACTGTAGTATCAGGCGGCGTGACCCGGGAACAAAACCCCTTGCTTCGAAACGTGCCCACTTCAACGGCGTGCGGCCGCGGACGTTAGACCGGGCCGCATGAGTCGTTCTGCAAGCCCCAACGCATCCTCGAATTCCGTGCGGACACGCTAGGCCAGATGTGGGAGATTGGAAAGACTGCCGTCACTGCGGACGGGCCTAGATTCAAGACCTTGAAGTGTCGGCGCAAGAAGGTCTTCCACTTCTTGATGTGTCATCGATAGGTAAACCTTTTGAGTGATGGCAACATCCCCCAAGTGGGCCCTAATAATGCCGCCAGCTTCCGGAGCGATGTCGCTTGTATAAAATACTGTCCGGCCATCTAGTTGTTTCTTAGTCCATTCGTCGAGCATCGCTGGCACCTCAATTCGGAAATTCCTCAAATATTCCATCGAATTGAGGAGTTTTTTTCTTATAGCACTCAAACAATTATCGCGCAAGATAAATCATGATTGTTAAAAACAGTTTTGCACAGGATAATGGAATGACGGCATAGCAATTCGGTTTAAAACTGAGGAATGTACATATAAGAGACTCCAGTATGGGTGTAGAAGTTACGGTTCATAAATCACGGAGAATGTTCGGTGGAAACCAATGACATTCGCACTGCACAACGCTATCCCTTCATCGTTGATATCGAACTGACCGACTTGCAGTCAGGGATCAAAATTAATGCCCAAACAAAAGACTTGAGTCAATTTGGATGCAGCATAGATAGTTTGAAGACATTTTCAAGAGGAACGATTTTGCGGATCGAAATGTCCCATTTAGACAGACACTTCGAAGCATACGCTAGGGTAATCTATGCCAGCCCAAGTTTGGGGATGGGGGTTGTCTTCACACGCGTTGAACCAGAAGATGAGCGGATTCTTCATGGGTGGCTTGTGCAACTGGTCGGTTCAATTTAATAGCCGTTCGCCGCGTCCTCGACCCGGAACAGAGCCAAAGGAAGCCTTCTGGCGCACGATCCGGCCGGAGGGCACACCGTAGTCACATACCGTTTTGCCATCGTGCGCTCACTCTAAAGTCAGTGCTCTGCCAGTAGGCCTGGGCAGGTCGCCTTTTTGCTTCCCGCCTTCGACAATCTTAACGAGGCTTTCAGCCGTCCTTGCTGCTGTCAGAAGTGCAGCGTCCGAATGTCCCTTGGCAAAAATCGCGGCCACAATTGTTACGAGCTGGTTGCGGTCCATGTTTCCTCCTCTTCAGGCCCGCAGGCATCATTCGCACGTGGCGTCTTAACACCGCGCTCTTGGGACCATTCGGGCAACGCCTCCAACTAGCAGATTCACAATTTGATGAAAGTACTTTCAATTTGTTTGGAGAGTCAGTCTTTTGTGGTGGGGTTCCTATCCGCTTGGCGCAAACGTGGGATTTAAATTCCCTGTCCCTCTTCGCCACAAAATTACTCGCCATTTCCTCAACAGTATCGCCGTGGGGCGGTCCCGAAGGTGCGAATACCCAAGGGCAATCGGAGAAGCCCCAACTGTAATTACGTTCTGACCATATTACGGCACGAGCCATGACAGATTATAATTCTTAGCGCGGGCGTGGAACTGTAGAATCCTGCTGTCTTGTTCTCGGGGCGTCACTCCCCCGCTTGAGCATTGACATTGACCATGCCAAGGGAGATCATCCAAAAAACAGTTCGCAACCCGGTGGCGGAGCACAGACACGACAGCGAACAAGTAAGACAGGACAGATACCACTCAAGCCGCACTGGCGTTATACCGCTGGTGCGGCATTTTATTTTTTCTCGACTGGGGGACCGATGGCGAATTCCAAATCCCTGAGAAGCCTGAGAATCTGTCCCCGCACGTCCCTCAGCCACAGTTCCAACTCGCAGCGGCGGCAACCATAAGCATGGACTCTCTCGCCATTTTCCTGCCTGAAGTCGTGCTCCAGTGATTCGACCAGATGAAACAGATCGAAGAACATGGTGACCCCACAGGCGGGAGCCTAGCATCTTCGCCGTTTGTTCGCCATGCCTTGGAGTTTAATTCCCACATTCCGGTATGCCGGGTGGTCCCAATGGGTCGATGCAACACTTCCTCAAAGTCTTCTTAAAGCAGCCTTGGAGGCTAATTCCGTTCTCCGGGATTAATACAAACAAATCAAAAGCCCTGTTTAGGTTTTGATGGAATACGGTCGGGCTGATCGATTCTTGGAGGGAAGCGTCGTCGGATCAACTGGTTATGAGGTGTTGCACCGACCGGTTGAACCGGCACGACTTCCCGGGACTTGGGAATGAACAACCGGCTATCGCAACCCTGAGAGAAAGCCTCGCATTTCGCGCAGCACATCTGTCTCGTTCGATAGAAAGATGTAATGATTTGCGTGCGTGACCCTAACCACCCGTGCGGAAGGCGCCCCTCTTTCAAACGCCTTCGCTTGTGCCTCGATCTCAGATACCTGGATTGCCTCAAAAGCAGCACGCTCGGCGGGGGTGTTTTCCGCGTATGGCGCTGGATTCCGTGGATTTGCAAAAAATGCGAGAACTGGAAGCCTGATGTTGGTGTATCTCTGTCCCCCAGCGTATATCGCTTCGGTTGCGTCAGCATGGGGCTTCCCGACGCTTCCATCCGGCCTAGATTCATGTTTCTGGCGCGACTCCGACTCGGGAAAGCTAACCCTTCGGACGCACTCAAGATAAGCGCGATACGCCGGAAAACTTGCGAGGTCGTTGATACTCGCGGGCGGAGGTGATACCGGTTGCGCCGGTTCCACTCGCAAGACTTTTAGTCCAATATCAGTGGTTTCAGTGCGAACCTGCCGCCTTGCTCACATCCTGGTTCGAAGAAGACTGCCGGGCTTCCATTCCGTCCGGATTCGCCTGCTGGTTAATGAGAGTAACTCCCGATGATGCCCATTGGAGTCGCCCGTCGCTACTCGAAACTTCCTCTGCGATTTTCATAAACAGCCGATCTTTCATGGTGGTTCGTTTCGTGTAGTCAATCACATAGCTGACGGTGAATTCCAACGATCCGCCACTTACGACGAGTGCGACCGTAGGTTCCAATGGAGGGTTTTCGCTTCGATAATTGTCACTGAACACTTTCCAGGAGGTCTGCGCCTCGACCAGGTACTCGCCAATCGCCTCTTTGGCTAAGCGCAAAAGCATCTCCCTTGCAAACTGGCAATCGCTGGTGTTTGTAAACAGCACTCTAATCTCATCCCAGATAAACCGGAACCCTTGCGAATAATTGAAAACGGACCCTTTCAAAACGGCGCTGTTAGGAATGCGAACGATCCGGCCATTGTACATGTCCCCGCTGACCCAGCTTCCCGTTTCCATCAGGGTGGTTCGCAGGAGGCCGATGTCGATCACGTCACCACGGGCATCGCCGATCTGAACTCTGTCTCCCACGGCGTACAGCTTTGAAAAACCGATGGAGAAGGCGCCGGCAAAGCTGGCCAACACGTCCTGCAGGGCTACTGCCACACCCGCGCCGACAACACCGATGGCGAAACTGAGGCGGCCCAAGCGATCTTCAAAGACGAAAGTGAGGAAAATGAGAATCGAAAGGTATCCCGAGAAGACGACTAACTTGCGAACCTTATATCGCGCATCGGCCCGGCCAAAGCGCCGGGGCAGCGTTTGTTCCAGCACGCGAAACGTGGCGTGAATAATGAGGATTCCGACACCTGCGGCAACGCACTTCCCGAAGAGCGAAAGCGAAAGAATCTGTCTTAAGAGATCATTCATACAGCCACCATCATTCCCAGTTTGCCGCTAGAGGGCGAAGCGAGACTACAACACTTATCTTAATCGGGTTCATCGAGCTGAACCTTTCTGAGCAGAGCGCCGGGAAAATTGGCCGGAAGATATGGAGCAAGCCGGCGCATTACGATGGGCGCAACCTGAAACAGGACGGCCGAAACTAGTGGTGGTGATGTTCCTCGGCTCCTCGCTCATGACCCAAACGAGCCGCGCTGCGCTCAGCCTCACTACGCGGTATCAGTTCATTACGCTCCACGCCACGAGGCCCGGTCCAACGATGGAAATCGCCGCAATGATGCACGTAGGAGCCGCAGTTGACCCAAGTCCGTTCCTAGCGCCGCCGGCGATGAACACTTCGTGCCTGTCCCTTATGAAGCGCGTGGTCGCAGAACCAGCGGGCGTCCGGACCCATCCCAATCGAGCACCTCCAAGTTCAAGTTTTCGTCTACAGTTACAAATTGAATCGTGTGGGGGGAGGGATCATGCCATGGAACCGGCTGTTGCGCGGACAAACGCGCTGTCTGCGAGACCACGATTAGAACTGCGAGAATGGCCCAGCGACGTATACGCATGTTTCCACCTCCGGACTGACCGGAGTTAGCTGCGAGGATATTCCTTCAAGTTGCTTAATACAAGAACTGCGGATAGGGTCTGTGAAACGGCGTTACCGGAAACTGGGAATTTGGCGATTCCCACCTTTCTAAAAGCTTATTTAGGAAATATCGGTTGCCACGGCGCAGATCGGCAAAAATCCTATGCAATTGCCCCAGTTTCGGCTATCCTCCTGAGTTCCCAGTTCATTCCTACTGGATTCTTGCACCTATCTATCCACTGCGGAGGATCGGCTCGTGATCATCGGAGAACGTTTACGCGCAATTCGCGAAGAGAAGAAGCTTTCACAAGGCGCAATTGAGGAGAGAACGGGCTTGCTCCGTTGCTATGTGTCCCGCGTCGAAAACGGCCACACGGTTCCATCTGTCGAGACGCTGGAGAAGTTTGCCCGCGCACTCGAAGTCCCGACGTACCAGCTATTCTACGATGGCGAAGAGCCGCCCAAGTTGCCGAACCTGCCAAAGCGAAAATCTGCCGACGACATTCTGTGGGGAAATTCCGGGAAAGATGCTCATATGCTCGGAAAATTCTGTCGCTTATTCAGCCGGATGAAAGAAAGTGAGATCGGTCTCATTCTGCGCATGGCCCAGGAGATGTCGAAGCGGAAAGTAACGGAGGGCGTCGAGGGCTAGCGAAACAATTATCCCGCGCATGGACAATCCTGGCTGAGTGACAGCTGCTATACCACGCGGTTCTTCGTAGCGGGATTCAGGATATGCACCGCTTTAATGGCTCTGACTGTCATCAGGATTTCTCTTCAGGACCGGCTGGTTCGGATCGGAATCCTAATCGTTCTCCGTGTCCGAGCTGGCGATGTCGTACACATATCGTATCGTGATCGGCGTATCGGATTGACCGTTGTCGATGTGTAGGATTTCGTATAACTGTAGGCCATCGCGGGACAATTCGAACGTTCGATTCATTTTCCCGCCAATCGGGCTTTTTTCGTCCGAAACAAGACGGCTTCCGTCCCAATGCGCTGGAACCTCCTGGTTACTTTCATCCTTGGACTTCTGCAACTTCCGGCCATCCGTGTACAAGATCAATTTGTGGAGAACATCATCTGTGACATCGATTTCGGGGCTTTTCAGTTCAAGATCCAGCAACCCCGAAGGATGAATCAGTGACTGCATCTTGGGGTTAGCTTCAATATCCTGGCCGGTGCTTTGTTGTCCTCCTGAGGGATAACCGCCGCGGCGGCCTCCGCCCGGGTAGCCACTCCCGGGGTAACCGCCACCGGGATAGCCACCCCCGGGATAACCGCCGCCGGGGTTGCCCCCGCCAGGGTAACCACTTCCGGGATTCCCATTACCAGGATAGCCACCTGTGTTGCCTCTGCTTGAGCTTTCCGCAGCCCGAACCCTCTGAAGGGGATCATCGCTTTGGTCGCGATTCAGTTTCCATGAACCGGCAAGTGTCGTCCTCGGTGGCTGCTTATTGGCAGACTGAGTAGAAGGCTGCCCCTGTGATTGGGCGGGTGAATCTGGCGCCGCATGTGCATTCAGGCGCTTCGAAACCAAGAGTGAGGGCGCCATTAGAAATCCTACCCAGAACAGAGCAATTGCAGTCCAATAAACTTTCAAGTTTGGCTCCAACTCCGACGTGAGCGCAGCGATCAGAACACAGTTAGTGGAGATGTGGTTCTCTGTAGTTTAGTTGCCCTGGTCAGGGCACTGAGAAGCCTTTTCGTCGCATTTTGAACTGTCATAAGATCTACTCTCGAATTGAGGAACATGATGAACCCTTCCGTCGAGCAGGCACTCATTGAAGTCTGGCATCAGGCCCTCATCGAAAACACCGATGTGATCGTGTCGGGCGCAGAGCGTTACCCCGTCCTCACCACTCCGAAGACCCACCTTCGGCAGCTGGATTTTGTGTTAGCTGGGAATAAGATCCGCGGGCTTGAGCAGAACCCGGCCACGAAATCTCGGTGGGCGCAGATGGCACGGTCTGGCAAAAAGGTGATGCAGTTTCTCCAGGACGGCCGATACATAGCGAACGTCGTGGATGGAAAAGTGACGACGTATAGCAAAGCAGTAGTGCGCTAAAACCGCTGACTCCGTAAAATTCTCAAGCCGTGACATAGCCCGCAGCACAAATTGGGCAGATTCCCAGTTTCAGGTAACGCCGTTTCACAGGACCGATCCGGGTCTTGCCGTTTTACGCAGTACCAAAGTATGGTGTCGTTAGGAGTTTGGGCATGACGACACCGGAAGATAACGAAGATTGCTTGCCTGGTTCGGTTGATCCATCCGGTCTCCGGCGGCTTCTGTTCTGGATTGTCTCCGTAGCGGGCACGTTCATTTTGCTGTTTACTTGGCTCCTTCTTTTTGTTCCTGGCCGTCCAGACTTCACTGGAGATTTTATCATCCGTACTTCTGCGAGCGCCCTTTTCGTTTTATCCATTCTGATGGCCAGATGGATTTGGAAAATCGGGAATCCTTTCTCCGACCGCCACGGTTCGACTCCGATGCGCTTTGTCTTGACGGTCGTGTGGATCGAGCTAGGAATAAGTTTGTACGAGGTTCTAGGGACTGTGACCTACAGATTATTCAGCCACTAGAACTTCAGGTGGCTGGAGCGACTGCCAACGGGCCGTCTGCGTCGAAAGGCAGCCAACTCCAGTTACCGATAACCCCGGTGGTCTCAATGGGTCGATGCAACACTTCCTCCAAGTCTTCTTAAAGGACCCTTGGAGGCTAATTCCGTTCTCCGGGATTAATACAAACAAATCAAAAGCCCTGTTTAGGTCTTGATGGAATACGGTCGGGCTGATCGATTCTTGAAGGGAAGAGTCGTCGGATCAACTGGTTATGAGGTGTTGCACCGACCGGTTGAACCGGCACGACTTCACGGGACTTGGCTCGAATTGTGAATGTGGTATGTCGTCCAGGGGATTACTTTCGGGTTTCCGACGATCCGGGCTCGATCCGTGTCAAGGACCGCCTGCGGAGAAAATAACTAGACCGCGATCAGAAGTAGAGTTCCGAAAGGGATGCAGAGTGTGTTCGCGAAACTGATCCGGAAGAGGCAGCAATTTCTCCGAAGCCCTTGAGGCAACAGCCCACTCGAGCAAAAGCTGATACTGGTGGAATTCAGTAATCCCACCTAGCCATTGCGTTCCGTTCTCATTTGAAATCGTACTGACATTCGGAACATCACAAGGTCCCAAGCAACCGCTGATCGACAGTTGAATACGCTTCAATAAACCTCTAGCCCGCCATTCCTCCCTTAGCCATTCGACTGGCACCGCAGGCTTGCCATTGGCGGTGTTTCCGCAGCAACATCCTTGGCAGACGCTCACGTGCGCAAGTACGAGCCGCTTTGTCGTCAGGGGGAATCTGTCCATATACCTAACCTCTTACGATCGATACGGTTTTCACTTCGTTCGTTGCGGAAGGTGCTTGCGAAAGAATCCCGCGAATAAATTGATTCGCTGATGAGGCGGGCGGGAGCAATCTGGCGGAATTCAAGATGAAAGCCATCTCAGATGAGACGTGAATGAAGGCAGCCAGCAGCGGATTCAAAAATCCGAAGGCCGCGAGACCTACGCCGATGCTGTCCACCACCAGCGTTCCGACGAAGTTCTGCATGATCGTGCGGCGGCAGCGCCGTGCAATGCGTAAGGTTTCCACAAATTTGGCAAGGTCAGAGCCAATTAAAACGATATCGGAACTCTCGCGGGCAACGTCGGTCCCTGACCCCATCGCCACACCAACAGTAGATTGCGCAAGAGCGGGTGCGTCGTTCACTCCATCACCCACCATCACAACCTTTTTGCCCTGAGCCAGTAGCTTTTGAACGCATTGGAGCTTTTGCTCGGGTAGCATTTCAGCAGAGATTTCGTCCACCCCCAAACTCTTCCCGACGGCCTCGGCTACTGTTCTTGAATCGCCGGTCAAAAGAATCGTCGTGAGACCCATTGATTTAATATTCTGAATTGCAACCTTTGCTTCAGGCCGCACCAGGTCGGCCACGCGGATTGAACCGAGCAAATGCCCCCCTCGTGTAACGAGCACCGCTCCATCGAAGGTCCCCTGAATTGTTTCTATGTCTTTCATTCCCTCTTCTTGGAAGTGCATCCAATTACCGACAGCGATTTCCTCCCGGCCAATCTTGGCCACAATTCCTCTTCCCGGCGTGTAGTCGAATTGATCAGGATGACGAACACGAATGCCCATCTGCGACGCCTTCCTCAGAATCGCCTTTGCAACAGGATGCTCGGATTGAGATTCTGCAATCGCTGCGGCCTCGATCAACGATTCCGTTGTGACGCCATTTGCCGGTCGAATCTCCATTACCTCGGGTGCTCCGTAGGTTAGCGTCCCCGTCTTGTCCAAGAGGATTGTGTCGACCTCAGCAAGCTTTTCGAGGTAGAGGCCGCCCTTTATAATCGCGCCGTCCTGAGCGGCCCGACCGATAGCACCCAAGATTGCCAGCGGTGTTCCCGCAGCGATGCCACAAGCTCCCGCCACGATGATGACCGAAATGGTCGAACGAATGTTGTGGCTGATCAGGAATGTCAGGACCGCGGCGCCCAAAGCAAAATAAACGAGATAACCTGCAAGTCGGTCGGCGATTCCCTGTATCGGAGCACGTGACTTCTCCGCTGTCTCAACGGCCTCGATGATCTTGCCAAAAGTTGTGTCACGGCCCAGGCGCTCGACCCGAACTTCCAGAGCGCCTGATTGATTGATCGTACCTGCGTAGACGACAGTGCCAGGCTGCTTTTCAACTGGCATGGATTCGCCCGTGATCGGCCCTTGGTCCACGAAAGAATGGCCTCCTACAACTTTCCCATCAGCAGGGATACGTCCCCCAGGCCGAACGAGGACTTCATCATCCTTCGTGACATCCCCCATCTCTACGTCAATCCACGATCCGCTTCTACGGACAGTGGCCGCACTTGGCAATAAATTAACGAGATGTTGAATGGCCTTGCGGCCTCGACCAACCGTAAGGCCTTCCAGGATTTCTGCGACGAGAACAAAGAGTGTTATGACAAGTGCCGTAAAAATTTCGCGGATCGCCAGAGCAGCAACAATGGCGATTGCCATGGATAGCTCCATCGTCATACGCCGTTGTGTGATGTTCTCGTACGCTTCATGGAAGATGGGAAAACAGCCGACGACGGTGCAAATCACGCCAGTCGCGATGATGTATGGATTTGTTGAGCGGCCCACAAACCACATCGCAACTGCCGCAGAGGCTACAAACAAGACACGGGCGATTTCCTGCCAGGCCAACGGGTCGGCGTGTTCGTGGTCGCCTTCCAACTCGCAATGAGCTATCGGAGCATTTTCTTGATGTGTTTCAACAGATTTCAAAGGCTGTGATTGTTTCTCGTTCGTTCGATTCATGACTTTTGTCCTCTGTTCCCAAATTCTCGTGGGTTATTTCAAATACGCGCGAATTACGTCCATCAATTCTTCGGCGGCCTTTAGTTGGGGGGAGTTTTTATCAATATCCGGGGAGAGCACGTGAAATCGGACGTGCCCTTCCATAACCTCAGCCATCAACCCATTCAGTGCCCCACGGCAAGCCGCCATGAGTTGAAGCACTCCCGCACATTCCTGTTCCGATTCGAGGGCGCGTTCGATGGCGTCGACCTGCCCCCGAATGCGTCGAACACGAGTCAAAAGCTTGTCTTTGTCTTTTGTTGTGTGGGCCATGTCAGCAGCATACTATATACCAGTATAGTATGCAAGGAAGAGCAGGAGCCGGAATGATTCTTACTGGCGGGAATTCATTTCAGATAGGTGCAGACAATCTCGATGAGGTAATTACAGAGAATCCTGATAAAGCCTGGCTTACACGCGTTGCCCCGCGCAGGGAATCTCCCAACTCCTATAAAGGGCTTTTAAGCGGTTTATCACCCGTGTGGTATCGCGGGTCAACGCCAGGTAGCTGCGGGCCACTTCCTTGAGTGTGCGAATCCCTGTTTCGCTATGATAGAACGGCTTGAGATTGTCCAGGTGCAATAGGTCGGCGAGCTTCCGACCATCGATGCGGTCGTTCTTGTTCCCGTCTTTTATTAGCGCGTTCTTGCGCGGATAACATACCAAAACTTGCGTGACGTGGGCCTTGAGCAGATCGTGCAACCACGCCGCGTAGGTTCCTTCTTCAAAGGTCACGCGCAAACTGCCTCGCAGACCACGAATGAACTGAAGAATCGCTTCGGCTTTCGTCTCCATGATAGCTTTCATCACCAGCTTGCCGGCCGCATCCAGAATCGCCACCGAGATCGTTGCTTGATGAACATCCAGCCCAATATACTTAGCGTCATTCATGAGGGTGCTCCTTGCTGTAGGTGTTGATGCGAGAGATCAAAACCTACTCCAAAGGGGCGCCCTTTTATAATGCGTTTCACAGGCACTGGCGAATCCTTGCGGCTCCCGGCATCAGTGTAAAAAATTCTGAAACATGAGCCAGACCGCAAGATTGCAAAGACTTCTTGAGCGCCGATGGTTGTGTTTGTCGCTGGCCCTTGTGATTGGGTCAGTCTCAGGCTTTCTGCTACGGACGAAAGGGGACGGCTTGCACTTCGAATATTGCAGATGTGGAAGGGCTCAGCAAAATAAAGCGCCACGTCAACGGTGATATAACGTGGCGCTCTCCTATTTCAAATTTGAGGGGCCCTATCACGAATCTTCTGCCCTTCGCTGGGAGGAGTCAGCGAAAAAGTACTGGCACTCTCTCTTGTTCAATTAAATTTCCTACATTCCGCCAAGACCGTTCTGGACCTATCCGGTTGTGGCGCCGTATTGGGGGCGGTCGGAAAAAATTACTTCCCACAAAGCTGACGAACGCTCGCCTTCGTTCTGGCGATGGCAACCATTGGGCTACTGTCCCTGGCAATTTTGGGCTGCGCCGGTTTGGAGACTACATATGTCAGTAGTCTTTTCACGCGTCGCAGCAAGCAAGCCTTTACATACACCACGAATCAAGCTAGGATTCTAGTTTCTTGTCACATAGCTTATGTCCACCAGTATGAATGTACGGAAGACGATTCGCTTACTCGGGGTTTCGCTGGCACTCGTCGCGCTGCTGGCCTTCTCCACAGTTGTCGTCAGCGACTTCGATTGCCACAGCGCGGCCGATGACGCGCGGTGCCCCTATTGCCATCTGACGCATCAGGCTCCGGCGGAACCAGAAATCATCCAGTGCATTTCGACTCTTGGGCCCATCGCGTTTCTAGTATTGCCGGAAAACATGACTCCGGCCCTCGTTCCTGTCTTTTCGCCAACATCTCCTCGCGCGCCACCCGCTGCGTAAACAACAAGCCCTCTCTCCGACTCGTAATTAGTCCAGCGCACACGCTCATTCATTGGGGCGGCAACCTCTGGCCATTTTCGGCTACGCGTTCCCTTGGGGGACAGAGGAGATTTGGATATGTTTTCCCGCGCGGCTGATTTGAAAACAATTCGTTTACTCGGGGTTTCGCTGGCGCTCGCCCTACTGCTGATCTTCGCCACCGGCGTCGTCAGCGATTGGAATCACCAGGGCTTGCGTGACGACGCGAACTGTCCGTACTGCCACTTGGGCCACCAGGCTCCGGCGCAGTTTGCCGTCGCGCCTTCCGTTCTTTCGCTGAAGCCCATCGCCTCGCTCCCTTTGCCGGAAGATAACATTCTTGTTATCATCCCCATCTTTTCCCAGACCGCTCCTCGCGCTCCGTCTGTCTAAATATCTCCTTGCTGGAATCACCTATTGATTATCGGCTCCGCGTGGGGTAGCGCGGATGCCATTCATTTATTCGCCCAGCATCTGCCCAAACAGCCCATATGGCTGCAACTAAAGGAGACGCAATGATTCGCAATCTTTTTAGACCATTCGTATTGGTAGTGCTCTGCATATGTGTTTTCGCTCTTCCCGGAATTGTTCGGGCGCAAAATTCGGCGACGATTTCCGGAACGGTCACGGACCCCACCGGAGCCGTGGTTCCGAAAGCGACG